>Ga0316207_10000838_pt1 | contig 43302 bp, 50 predicted proteins | sample 6weekpyrite_MG_FD_204943 | JGI IMG/M metagenome (GOLD analysis project Ga0316207, IMG submission 204943) | Microbial mat bacterial communities from mineral coupon in-situ incubated in ocean water Damariscotta River, Maine, United States -... | ecosystem: Environmental > Aquatic > Marine >... | reverse complement strand
ATATGTTGTGAAGGAGGGAGTATTATCTTGATATTACTTTTTTGAGCCTGTGGAGCCATTAATGAGACAGACTCAGTTAAAACATCCTTTAGCGATACATCTTCGGAAGATAGCGACAGCTTCCCAGACTCAATTGCAGATAAGTCAAGAATATCATTAATAAGACTTGACAAGTGAGCACCTGCTTGGGTGATTTTACTCGCATATTTTTTGGTTTCATCATTATTATCGATCCATTCTATGAGCTCCCCAAAACCAATAATTGCAGTTAATGGTGTTCGTAGTTCATGGCTCATTGTGGAAAGGAATTCAGATTTTGCCTGATTTGCATTCTCCAATTCTATTGTCTGGATCTCAAGTTGTTTAGTATTGATTAATGCTTTCCAGTATTCATTATTTGAGCGGCGAACTTGAAAGTATAAAAATAGATAATAAATCGTAATACTGGCGCTGAGCCCCCAGGCCAATGTATCACCTTGAAAAATTATGAGAATGAGTACGGGGGGAACTAAAATGATGACCAGGTAAATTTGGGCTATCTTATGCCATATAAAGTTTGATGCTGCTGCGCCACTCGCAATACCTACAGAAAACAGCAGGTAAACCATAGTAATATCGTCAATACCATATTGAACGAAGCTTAATCCACTAAAGACTGCCCAATAGATCGCTGTTGATAAAGCAAGTAGGGAAAAATAAATTTCCCATTTTTTAATAGTGCTTGGTGACTGATATTTGACAGATCTAAAACAAACAAGATGAAAGGCAATCGAAATAAGCGAAAAAAAGATAATTATGTAATAGGGGAGTCGACTTTCCGTTGAGTCATGGGATATCCAGTTAGCGATGATTAAGAGTAGAAAAATAATAATTGAACCAGGAAGGGTTCGCGTGACGTAATCTCTGTATGCCTCAAGATTCATTGAATAAATAGTATCTTTATCCATTTCAGCTAATCTCTGGTCATGATAGCCATGGATCGATTTAGTTAATGCCATTATATTTTCTCTAATTTCGGCGTTAATTGTTGGACAATAACTGAGTGATATAAAACGTACAATTATAAAACAACATACATTGAAGTGCTGCTACCGTCCTCTGTAAATGCTGTAATTGTATCGAAAAAAAGTTATAAACTTTAGTTGTTTACCTTCAAATGTATGCTTTTAACTCTTTTAAATGTAGCCGGGGCTGAGCCAAGTTCAATATATATTATATAAAATGTAAAGTTGGGATTGAGTGAAATTAATTATTGGTTGTCTGTTTTGATGATAACTCTCAACTTGATAGGTATAAATTTTGCCTGTAATCGTTTATATGTTAGAAAAACAAAGCTATGATTTGTAAAGGACGTTTAACCGAGGGATACATGCGTAAAAATACTAAACATTATTATCTTATTTTCTATGTAATATTATTAAGTTTCTTGGCTCAATCGGTATCTGCAGCTTTTTACAAATATAGAAAAGATGAAAGAAATGTTTATATTTCAATTGGCCAAACTAACATTAAAGCAAATGAACTTGTTTATGGCCAACCTTCCAGTTACCCCGTAGATTATAAGTTGAGTCAGCTTATTTGGGAGAGCCGCAACGTTCCAATGCTATATACAGGTATAAATGTTCGTATTAGCCCATCATATACATTTAATCTTGAAGGCAAGTTTGCTGTTAAAAAGCACAAAAGCATAATGGACGATTATGACTGGAGTTATGTTGGCCGTGATTGGTCAGATCAATCAAACCACCCAGATACAACCTTGACCGAGGCATCTGGTTATAACTTGAATTTCGACTTTGATTTATTGGGAAAGAAAAGAAATAAACTGTCTATGCTCGTTGGCTATAAAGAAGATCGTTGGTCCTGGGAAAGCCGAGGAGGGACTTATATTTACTCAACGAATTCAACCACGGGGTATAGAAGTTCAATAGGTTCATTTACTTCGGGTCAAAAAGTTATTAGTTATAGCCAACATATGAGCACGCCTTATATTGGATTAAGGTTTGAGTCTAAATTAAATAAGTGGAAGTTTAATTTTCAGTATGAGTATAGTGATTGGGTAAAGATTAAAGCTGTTGATGATCATTATCTACGTGATTTGCTTTTTGAAGATACTTTTTCTGAAAGTTCAATGAATGCTTATAAGCTGGGAGTCAGTTATCAGATCAGTAAAAAATTCAATTTGCATTTGAATTATGCGGTACAAAAGTATGACGAAGCAAGGGGTAATACCGTATATAAAAACGATGATACTGGTGTAGTAATAGGCGGTTGTACGAATTGTGCCGGTGCTGATAATAGCAGTGCTAGCTGGTCGTTTGGAACGATATACGCATATTAAAAAAACCGGTATAGCGGAGCCATACCGATTTTTTGTCATTTAGTCGTGATTAATAAACGATTGCACGCGCTAAAAAAATCATCAATAAGAAAAAGCCAAATAACGTGCCCGTTAAGATCATTAACATACGTAATACCTGTGAATCTTGAATATTTTCTTCTGAACTCATAGTACACCTCAATAGTTTTACTGAAAAGTTTGACCATATAGCCGGTCTCTCAAAAAGTAAATTAAGTTTACTGATTTACTAAGGTATTGGGTATTAGACACTTCTGATGTGCAGATAAAATAATTTTTGAGTAATTTACTCAAGTACTTGAAAAATATTAGGGTTAATCCTTAAGTTGAATTCCGTAAGCCCCCGTAAGCCTGATGTATGCCATTTCCTACTAAGATTGAGTTTATCTTGTAGATAAAAATTCAGTTTTATTTGTATGAATAAGCTAATGATTGGTTAAGTTTTGCCGATAAGCTTAACTGTACTGGCGATGAGTAGAATATTTATGACATATAAGGGCTTGTCCATTTGGCTTTGTTTCATGTTTACTCTAACCAGCTCAGCATTTTCATCAGAATTTGACAATGCGCTGAGTGCCAGAGTTAAACAAGCGTATAACACTAAAACACCTGCGGACATACTTACTCAGCTATCTCGGGATGATGAGGTATCGGTTCGTGTTGCTGTTGCAAAAAACCGTAGAGCGCCAATTGAAGCGTATATGAACCTAACGAATGATGTCAGTACAGAGGTTAGAATGGCTTTGGCACTAAACATTGATGCTGCAGAAGAAGTTAAATTAGCACTTTCTGACGATGAGGATAATGTTCGCTTACTTTTAGCGAAATGTGGCTATATGTTTCCGTCGGTATTAAAAATTCTGGCACGAGATCCTGTTAATGAAATCCGGCAGTTAGTTGCTGCAAACTATAACTCAACCCCGGAAGTTTTGATGACGTTAATAGATGACCCGGATCCTATAGTAAAAAATGCAATTTTAAATCATCCCGATGTGACACATGATGTGCTGAGGGCGCTGGGCGAAGAAAGATAAGTAATATCAAAGGAAATAATAAATGAGTCGTAGTATTTTATTCGTGTTTTTAATTTTATCCTTGAATGTTAATGCAGAAATAAAAACTGAATCCCTGGTTCCTTATGCTGGTGAAACTACCGCTAAAGAAATTTCACCGGTAATTATTAGAGAATCACCATACTCATATAAGAAAACTGTTGAAAACTTACTTAAGGCGATTAAAGGTAAAAATTATAAAATTATTCGCCAGCAAAAAATTGATTATGGGTTTGTTAAAAAGGAAGATGAATCAAGTGATTTAATTATTTATTTTTGCAACTTTAAATTGCTTCATACGGCATTAAAAGTCGATAGTAGAATAGGTCAGTTTTTGCCCTGTCGTATTACAGTTTATGAAAGAGAAGGTAAAACTTTTCTTGTTGTGATAAATCCAAAGATTATAGGTCGTTTAATACATAATAATGACTTAGATAATATTTGTGACAAGGTGACTAAAATGTATGTTGACATATTAGATGAAGTGACAATTTAAGATGAAAACACTAAAAATAAAAAAATTCCTCTTTGTATTAATTTTGGGGTTAGTTCAATTACCAGGTCATGCTGATGAGATGTTTCTAAGTGGACGTTGTGAAGCGCCTTTTCCTGAAAGTATGTTGGATCTCAGGGAGTATATTGAAAATAAAGGTTATACGATTTCGAGAGTCCAACGTGTGGACATTGGACTGAAAGAAAGAGGATATAAGACGGGACTGTATCGAGTAATATTTTTTGGGAAAAATAGTGAAATACAGTACATACGTAAAAACCATCCAGGTTTAATTCCTTATATTCCATTGAGTATTACTGTTTTTGAAAATGGTGAATACACTCATATCAGTGCGGTTAACCCTAATACATTACAAACATTATATGACTCAGAAAAAATAAAATCATTATTGGCAGCATGGAGTCTGGATGTGCTCAGTATTTTTAAAGATTATAATGAGTGCTAATATAAATTTTTAGTATAAAATCTACTCAACTCACTATAAACTATTCTCAATAGTTAATGAGGAGTAGGGTGAAATGGATTTTTCGGAGTATCGTCGCTATGATGCAAAAGGACTCGCCGAACTGGTTCAGTCCAAGCAAGTTAGCGCCGAAGAATTATTGGATGTTGCTATTGCTCGTGCAGCAGAAGTAAACCCTCAAATTAACGCGTTACACACCCCGTTTCATGAGTTTTCCAGACTGCAAGCAAAAAAAACAGATAGAAAAAAATGTTTTGCTGGAGTCCCTTTTGTATTAAAAGATCTTCAACACGCTCTAAAAGGATTCCCTCTGGCAAGTGGTAGTGCAGCCTGTTATGACTACGTGCCATCACAAAATTCGAGTATTGTGGATCGCTATCTGGACTCTGGGTTACTTCCCTTTTCAAAAACAACAACTCCTGAGTTTGGTTTGTTAGGTGTAACAGAAACTAAAGCTATGGGGCGACACGTAATCCCTGGGATTTAGAAAGAACACCAGGGGGCAAGTGGTGGTTCGGCTGCTGCTATTGCTGCGGGTATTGTTCCAATGGCATCAGCCAATGATGGTGGTGGATCGATACGAATTCCTGCCTCCCATTGTGGCTTGTTTGGTTTGAAATCTTCGCGGGGGAGAGTGCCTGTTGGACCAAGCTATAGTGAAGTATGGATGGGTGCATCGGCGGATCATGTTTTAACGCGTTCGGTTCGGGATAGTGCATTGATGTTAGATGCACTACAAGGTACGGATATTGGTGCTCCTTTTGAAATTAAGCTACCTGATGATTCGTACGCAGAGATTATTAAACAAGGACCTAATAAATTAAAAATTGCCTTTTCAACAGAGTCGCCTATAGGCACCCATGTTGATCAAAATTGTATTGATGCTGTTATGAATACCGTTAAACGTTTAGAAGATATGGGGCATTATGTTGAAGAGGCTAAACCAAGTTACGATGGCCTTGAGTTAGCTCATGATTATCTAATGCTTTACTTTGCAACAGTGGCATCGACGGTGCGAGGTATTCGTGAAGAAGCAGGTTATAAAGGTGTTGCTAAACTTGAATTAATTACTCGTTCTCTGGCTACTTTGGGAGAAACTATTTCGGCCGGTGAATTTTATAAAAGTAAGCAAAATTGGAATACATATAGTCGTTGTATGGGGGGAGTTTAACCAACAATATGATCTTTATTTAACTCCTAGTGTTGTCATGCCAGCTCTGAAAATTGGAGAAAGAAAATCCAATCCGATTGAATTATTTTCTTTAAGTCTTAGTAATAAACTGGGACTGGGAAAACTATTATTAAAAAGTGGATTAATAGAAAAAATTGCTAAAGATAATTTAGGGCCAAATCCATTTAGCCAGCTTGCAAATTTAACAGGGCAACTCGCAATGTCTGTGCCTTTGCACTGGTCAAATGATAATTTACCAATTGGTGTGCAGTTTATTGCTCCTGTTGGAGAAGAAGGTCTTTTATTACAACTTGCCGCTCAACTAGAACAAGTACACCCTTGGTTTAATAACGTTGCAGAAATTAAATCTGCGTGAGGGAGCATTGAAGATTTTTGTTTTCTAGTAAGTTTCGGGAGCTCTTATCTTTCCCCACTTATCTTTTGGAAACATTGTTAAGTAAAACACTTTGAGCAGATTGAGTTATTCGAGCTCGTGTCCAGGAAGCGTACTACAATTACGGCCATTCCGTTTAGACAAACGTAATGCTTCATAGGATCGCGATAACAAGCCACTGCTTGTTGTTGTCTTTTGTGATAATGAAGTGCCGCCGATACTAACGCTAAGGCTAATATCTTTATTCTTATAGTTAACTTTCAGGTTTTCCATTATTTCACGGATATGTTCAGCGATTGTATAGGCGCCAGACAATGTCGTGTTACTTAAAAGAAGAATAAATTCATCTCCACCATAACGCACTAAGGTATCGGTTTCTCGAATATTTTCTTCGATAGTTTCAGCGGTGGCTTGAATTACTTTATCACCTGCCTTACGACCATATTGATCGTTGATATTTTTTAATGCATCGACATCAACAATTAGCATTGTAAGTGGTGTTTTATAACGCTTATATAAACCAATTTCATGGTTTAAAGCTGAGCTCATAATAAAGCGGTTACTTTTACCCGTTAAGGTATCAGTAATAGATGATTGGTAGCTTGCTAGGTATTCCAAAGCATTACGCAGAGGATAAACGAGACTGGCGAGTAAAAATTCCAACTGTGCACTTTGTTTATGAGTGAAGGGTTTTCCGCTCATAAAGGTGATTTCACCGAGTTTTTGGTTTTCAACTAATAATTGAAAGCTGCAAGATTGTTTAGTGATTCGCCCAATGCTGAGATCTGTATGAGATTCGGGATGTCGATAAATAATACCAGAATGATTTACGGTATTTTCGACTTCTTTAGAGAAGGTACGCATCATGGATTTCAAATCAAGCGTAGTTTGAAGCAAAGCGGCCGTACGCCATGTTTTATTCAGCTGGCTAGATTTAAGTTGGTAGCTTTTCTCTTCGTGCTGCACCGTCATATCGATGCCCATTGATAAAAAGTCCAACGTCGTCGCTTGCGCTGTTTTTTGTGTTGTCCTTAACATGTGTCGGGTCCTCTTTGTTACATCGAGTAATAATAAACATATACTTAGACAAGTTTTCTTACTATTGCTAGTAACAAACACGTTTAATTGCTTGAAATACAGGTGATTTTACATTTGTTAACAAAAAAACATGATATTAGTGTTAAAAGACTGATTAATGGTAGTTATTTACTATGTTCGTTAGACTATTGTCTAGAGCCCGATTTAGCGAGCTTTTGACAAAATATAATAAAGGAATCATCAAATATGACGTTTTTTGCAACACTGGCTATTGCCTTAGTGGCTTTTTCAATTAATGTTTCAGCGACAGAAATTACCGGTTATCCATATAGGTAAAATAGCCGCAAATACCTATGTTGTTCATGGGCCATTAGAATTTCCAACAAAAGAAAACAAAGGGTTTATGAATACCCCGGGATTTGTTATCACTGAAACGGGCGTTGTTGTGGTTGATCCTGGTTCAAGCATTCAAGTCGGTCGCATGCTGCTTAAGAAAATAAAAGAGACAACTCAAAAGCCCGTTACACACGTTTTAAACACACATATTCACGGTGATCATTGGTTGGGTAATCAGGCTTTTTCAGAAGCTTTTCCCAAGGTCGTGATTATGGCGCATCCAGACATGATTAAGCGGGCAAAAGGCGGGGCGGCTAAAAGTTGGGTTGATCTTATGTCGAGGTCAACCGGGGGCGCAACGGATGGTACACGCGCTGTCATTCCTACTGTTCCTTTGAAAGATAAACAAGAATTAAAAATTGGCGGTGTACAATTTCGAATTCACGCTCCAACAAAAGCGCATAGCTTTACGGACATTATGATTGAAGTGGTAGAAGAGAGTGTTGTTTTCCTGGGAGACAATGTTTTGTATAAACGTTTACCAAGAATGGACGATGGTACTTTTAAAGGTAATGCAAAGGCTTGCCAGCTTGCGATTAATCTAAATGCAAAGACGTATGTACCGGGGCATGGAATTAGCGGCGATAAAAATATCATAACGCCTTATATGAATTACCTGAACATTGTTTATAACGAAGCAGGTAAATACTATGAAGAAGGTATGGCTGATTTTGAAATGAAACCTAAAATTTTATTAAAATTAAAAGAATATAAAGATTGGGCTGGTTTTAATTATGAAATGGGTAAACATGTCTCGTTAGCAATATTGGAATATGAAAGAGATGCTTTTTAAAATAATAAAATAGCGTTGTAAAAAAAAGCCCGCATTACGCGGGCCTTTTTTATTGTGGAAGATAAACAATTTTTTTTGTGAGTTAAGTAATAACATCCGGGTTATCGCGTTGGCAACGTTTAGCAATTTCAGCAATCTCGTTAGCGATATTAATTAAGTCAGTTAATGCTGCTTGTGTTTCGATATCATGAAGTGTGACGTCTGTGACATATCGCTCTATATAAACACGTAATGTAGCGCCCTCGGTGCCTGTTCCTGATAACCGAAACACAATACGCGACTCATCTTCAAATAAAATACGAATGCCTTGATTTTTGGTAACACTCTTATCTACAGGATCGGTATAACTAAAGTCATCACAGAGTTTAACTTTATAGTCAGAAAATGTTTTACCAACTAAAGACGAGGCTTTGTCGCGCAAGTTTTGTACGAGTGCATCCGCCATAGTGCTATCAATGGCTTCATAATCATGACGAGTATAATAATGACGACCATATTCCTGCCAGTGAGCGCGAGTAATGTCTTCAACAGATTGTTGTTTAACGGCAAGCAGGTTTAACCAAAAGAGTACCGCCCATAAACCATCTTTTTCACGAATGTGATCCGAGCCCGAACCAAAACTTTCTTCACCACAAAGCGTAATACGTTGATCATCTAATAAGTTACCAAAATATTTCCAGCCGGTTGGGGTTTCATAACAATCTATGCCCATTTTTTCGGAAACTTTGTCCACCGCTCGGCTGGTTGGCAATGAACGCGCAACACCTTTTACACCTTGTGCATAACCTGGAAGCAGATGAGCATTGGCCGTCATAATTGCAAGGCTGTCACTGGGGTTAACAAAAAAGCGTGTTCCTAAGATCATATTGCGATCGCCATCACCATCAGACGCAGCGCCGAAACTCGGTGCGTTTGTTTCTTTAAAGAGTTCGGCAACCAGTTCTTTTGCGTGGGCTAAGTTAGGATCGGGGTGGCCACCCGCAAAATCTTCAAGAGGAGTGCCGTTAATAACCGTGCCCTTTGTTGCTGCGAGCTGTTGCTCAATGATTTCTTTTGCATAAGGCCCGGTAATGGCATGCATTGCATCAAAACAAATATTGAAATTTTCTTTACTAAATAGCGCTTTGATTTTTTTAAAATCAAACAGCTGCTTCATTAACTCTGTATAATCTTTAACAGGATCAATTATTTCAACTTTCATTTCATCGATATAATATGTCGCTTGTTTATCGAGAGGAATATCATCTGTATTAACAATAGTGTATTCACTAATGCTTTTACTAAACTCATAAGTTGCATCGGTAAATGACGTGGGGGCTGGGCCACCATTGGCGATATTGAATTTAATACCAAAGTCACCATTAACGCCACCAGGATTATGACTGGCTGATAAAATAATACCGCCAGCGGCGTTATGCTTTCGGATTAAATGTGAAACAGCAGGAGTAGAAAGCCAACCATTTTCCCCGACCATGACGTGTTTAACGCCATTCGCCGCCGCCATTTTTAAAATAGTTTGTATTGCCGTGGAATTGTAATAACGACCATCACCACCGAGAATAAGTAAGTGGTCTTTTAATTCAGTAGCAACGTGAAATAATGACTGAACAAAATTTTCAAGATAGTGTGCTTGTTGAAAGACAGAGACTTTTTTGCGTAAGCCCGAGGTACCTGGCTTTTGGTCGTTAAATGCTATTGTTTTAATCATTATTTATTCTTTATATTTTTATGTTTGAGCAGCTTTGTTAGAGCTATTTAGGTATTTCACTATTTAAACAGTACCATGTTTTTATCCCTTCTTTTTCTGCTGCACTAGCAAGATTTTTATCTGCTGTTATAAGCAGGGTTTTAGAGTCATTAATGAAATGCGAGAAGTCACCTTCTTTAACTGTTAAAAGTTGAAATGCATCAAAGAAATTTTCTCTAACCGGAAATTCTGACATGATTGGTTCTAAGAGTTGTTAATGTGACCCATGGATTCGTATATTATATTAGTAAACTCTAACGTTATTTACTAAAGTATATTTATATCAATAACTTATCGTAATTCATCCCTAATATCAATTAAACAAAATAGCGACAAGGTTGTGCGCTGTACTGGCTTAACTTGTGAGCTTGATTTTTCCATAGGGTGGGCTTGACATAGTAGGACGCTAGTCCTACTATGTCTTGCATATAGGACAAGCGTCCTATTAATTATACGTAATCTATCTATGTCATTAAGGATTTAACTGATAACCAAGAGGGAAGAGAAATGTCGAAAGCATCATCGTTATTATCACCGATTAAATTGGGTGCCGTTAATTTAAAAAACAGAGTTGTTATGGCTCCATTGACACGTAATCGTGCTGGTGAAGGAAATGTACCTCAAGATCTTAATGTAGAGTATTACCAGCAACGTGCCTCTGCGGGGCTTATTATTACTGAAGCATCACAAATTTCGCCTGAAGGTGTTGGCTATCCGGCGACGCCTGGAATACACAGTAGTGAACAAATTGAAGGGTGGCGTAAAATCACTCAGGCTGTACATGATAAAGGGGGAAAAATATTTATCCAACTTTGGTTTTGTGGACGTATTTCTCACCCCAGTATGTTGCCTGATAATCAAACTCCCGTGTCTGCTTCTGCCATTAAGCCCACTGGTGAAGCGATTACATATGAAGGAATGCAAGAATATGTTGAGCCGCATGCACTTGATGTTGATGAAATTAAAGTCATTGTTGATCAATACCGTGTTGCAGCAAGTAACGCCAAAGCAGCGGGCTTTGATGGTGTAGAAGTGCATGCCGCGAATGGCTATTTACTGGATCAATTTTTACGTGATGGTTCAAACCAGCGTACTGACAATTACGGTGGCTCAGTTGAAAACCGTTCACGCTTTTTGATGCAAGCATTAGATGCGGTTTATGAAACATGGGATCCTGCTCAGGTTGGTGTCAGAGTTTCTCCAGAAAATGGTTTTAATGATATGAAAGATTCTGATCCACAAAACACCTTCAACGAAGTTGCAGAACGTTTGTCTTCACATGGCTTAGCTTATTTACATGTCCTCGAAGGTGATATGTTGGGCGAAGTTAAAAAGGTTGATTACGGGCAAATTAAAAACTGTTTCAATGGAAACTACATGGCGAACTGCGGTTATACCCAGCAGCGGGCAGAGCTTGCGGTATCAAACAACGATGCTGATGTGGTGGCTTTTGGACTGTTGTATATTGCCAATCCGGATTTGGTTGAACGTTTTAGTACCGGTGCAGAACTTAATACACCCGATAAAGCAACATTTTATGGTGGCGATAGTCATGGATATACAGACTATGGCTTTATGGAGCGAGAGGAGGCGATTGCATAGGTGCAAGGATGATCAAATTTGTGCAAAATAGTGTCTATGCAAAAAGGCGAAGCGATACGCAAAAAAATTATTGAAACTGCAGATGCCCTGTTTTATCAACAGGGTTTCGTGCAAACATCTTTTACTGATATATCAGATGCACTTAATATGTCTAAAGGTAATTTTTATTATTACTTTAAGAGCAAAGATGAAATTTTAAAAGCCGTTATCGATAAACGTATTGAAGAGATTCGAGAGGATTTAGCGCAGTGGGATGCAGCTGAGTCCGAGCCTCGCATGCGCTTAAAAAAATATATTGCAATGTTAACAGATGCTCAGGATCACATTGAAAAATACGGCTGTCCGATAGGGACTATTTGTACTGAACTTTCAAAAATGCATCATGCTAACCTGGATAACGCCTCAGAACTTATGGAGGTTTACCGAGTGTGGCTGGAAAAACAGTTTGTATTACTGGGTTATAAAAAAGAAGCGAGAATGTTGTCTTTGCAGATGCTTTCTCGCGGACAAGGCATTGCCTCAATTACGAATGCATATAGTGATAAATCATTTTTGCAGTATGAAGCCAATGAGATTATTAACTGGATAGATAGCTTATAAGTCTGGCGAATAAAATCGAGTGAATAAGGAATGGTGCAAAGAAAAATTTATTCTGTTTCTACACCATTCCGCCAATTTTTAAAGAAGCCTACTTTGATGCCATATCCTGACCACAACACATCGGTGACTTAACTTTGCCGTGTCCATCCGGGCACTCAGATACATGAATGGTTTCACCGTCATCAGTCGTGATAGTGTTGTGAACTAACTCTTTTCCACATTTACCACAGGTCATCGTACCGATACTCATTCCACATACATCACAGGTATATGCTGTCATTTTAATCTCCTTCTTTATTAGTTTTTTTTATTTATGTAATTCTTTATAAATTATTGTAGATGAAAGTGTGGAAGAGTGCAGTTAATTTTAATTGTTCAGCCTTATTAACTGTTTTTACATGTTTGTATCCATGCTAGGTATGTGGTTTTTGATTTATCCTCCTGATTTATAGATCAATTTATAATGAACAGGCGTATAATCTGGCTTTATAAATATTATTGAATGAAGAGTTTTAATGAGTACACAAAACCAATTACTTGAGCGAAATGGAGAGCATGGCGTTGCTGTCGTGAGCGGAGGCGGACGTTTAGCGACGGTTGCGGATCAAGCTGCATTGCTACCCATCTATTTAGCAAGTATGCGACAACGCTTTAAAAATGAAATTAACCGTTTGACCAGCGGTGGCGCAATGTTAGAAATGTTGGCTCATCGTGACGATGCGGTTGAGCTCAGTTTTCCAATGAGTTATCTCTATGCGTGGTTTTGGTTGCGCTACAATGTTCATGCTAACTATATGGCTCAAGTTTTAGAAACCTTTCGTGGCGCAAAATTTAGTTTTTTAATGGACTTGTTACTTCAAGATTCTCCCCAGGCGTTTATTGCTGGATATATCCAACACTGGCAGCTATCAAACGAAGCCTTAAAACAAAAAATTGAACTCGATCATTTATTAACATTGCGAAATAACAATGCAGAACAGTTAGCCCATGATATGTTTTCTATCTGGCAATCTTTTGGCCTGTTTACTGAAAACTATATGGTGCAGTTTAAGCAAGTTTCTCGTGACGAACGCAATCGTTATGACGGTATGCTTGGTGCAGAAGATCAGAAACGCCTGGCTTTAGTCGATGCCTTACCTGATACGGAAATGGCCATGGGTAAAACGCACTACAGCAAACTCGGTATTATCCCTGCGATGGGCTGCCCGCAAACTTGTCGTCATTGTATGTTTACCTGGCGACCACCACGTGGAAAAAACGAAGATCCTGAACAAGTCTTTAATTTAGTCAACCAATATACCGATAGTGTTTTATTTACCGGTGGGGATCTCACTAAACAGTTAGATTATTTTTATCGTGCTATCCGTAGTATGTCGAAGATTAAAAATTTTGCGCTTTTATTGAATGGTGATTTTGCTAATGATGCAAAAGTAACAAATGAAATTATGGGCAAAATGGCTGAGGCAATAAAGCAACGACCAAAAAAATGGCCAAAGGCAAAAGTATTACTACAAATTAGTTTTGATGAGTTTCATCAAGAAGTGTATGTGGATAAAAAAGGTTTGTTAGCGGAACGTATTCCCGTGGCAAAGATTGCGAATATTGTTGAGCGTTACCCAAAGTACTCAGGGCAAATACAACTTGCATTATTGCATAAACAAACCAGTCTTAATTTCTCACAAGATATTCTGAAAAAAGGGGTGGTTGCGCGCTTAGCGGGCGAACTAGCAAACCGTGGTTATCAAATGCAGGTGTTGGATATGAAGCCATCACCTCGTCTAAAAACTGATCCCACTAAACCTCAGGAAAAAAACAAAGTTTTAAAAGATGTTACCTTTATTTTAGATAAGCATAAAAATGCCCCCATTCTTTTAACCAGTTCTACCATTGATGGTTATGGTCGCGCAGCTTTATTAGATGAATGGGAGACGATTAAAGAAAAAGATTTGTTACGGCAAGTTATCACCCAAGGTGCTCCTCAAGGTGAGTCATTTGATATTGATATGATGATTTGGTTTAACGGATGGGTGACGTTATTTAATGCCGTGCACATTTGTTTGGGTGATCATTATAAAGAGGGCATGGACACGATAATGGCGCGACAGCGTAAAGATCCTTTATCTCACGCCTTAAATAAAATGGATCGTAGTATTCTGAAGTTTTATAGCGAAGTGCGGGATGATTTACCGCAGCAAATTGAAAATGCAACGGGGCCGCATCATTTATTTCATGCAATAACAGAAGAACCAGAAGTGCGTTTACATATGACGCGCCGTTTAATCGAAGAAAATCATGCTGTACATCATACAGTATTAAATTAATTGGAGTAACTATGAATAATTGGGTTGTCTATCTCTCAGGCGAAATCCACAGTGATTGGCGTGAGCGTATTAAATTAGGTGCAGAAGAAGCTAGCTTGGCTGTGTCTTTTGTTAATCCTGTTACCGACCATGCTAAGAGTGATGATTGCGGTGCAACAATTTTGGGGAGTGAAGAAAATAGCTTTTGGCATGATCAAAAAGCATCTGGCATTAATGCTATTCGCACTCGAAATTTAATCGAAAGCGCCGATATTGTGGTAGTTCGTTTTGGTGACAAATATCGTCAATGGAATGCAGCTTTTGATGCTGGTTTTGCTGCGGCACTCGGTAAATCAATTATTACGTTACATGATGATGAGTTGAATCATGCGCTTAAAGAAGTTGATGGTGCAGCTAATGCAGTTTGTAAAACTCCCGAACAGGTTGTAGAGATTTTGAAGTACGTTATGCAGTAAGCATAACCGCAGTTAAAATATTGGGTTGTTTATATTCGATTACTGATTAAGCCCTGACCGATCCAGGCTTTAAGGAAGCTGGCTACATGCATGGGTATTTCGTCCTCATTTACACTTTGACTAAGTGCGGAACAAATATCACTAAAGTCTCTAGTCTGAGTTAATACATCAAAAGCAATTTGCTCATTTTATTTTTGTTGACATAGATCCCTCCAGGATTTTACAAGTCGCTTTATATTTCATTATTAATACCGTCACCAATGAAGGTGAAGCGATGTTGAGACTATTAATAAGGGAAAAGTGCCACGTGAATATCACGAGCTATAATTTATCTATGGAAGTGGGGATGAGTATACTATTTCACGCACTTTAATTATATGTTTAGAAGGCTGAAGTTTGGCCGATAAAGTGGTGAAGAGGCTAATTTTGAGGACATGGCTATGAGTAAATTTTTATCGATGATGTTTGCTTTATTGTTTGTAACAAGCGCCGGGCTGAACGCAGCTCCTGTAAAACTAAATATTGAAGACACGGTTGTAAAAATGCCACTAGAGGAAGGCGTTAGTTTTGATGATGCCGTTGAGTCTATGAAGCTGCGAGCTAACTCACACAATATGAAGTTAGTTGCTGAGTTACTTTTATCAAAACAAATTAAATCGATGGGAAGTACGTCTCGTCGTATGGACATATACCAATTTTGTGATCCTTTAATTGCACAGGGGATGGTTGAAGCAAATATTCATTTTGCAGCTTATCTACCTTGTCGCATTTCATTAGTTGAAGATGAAAAAGGAAAAGGTTGGTTATTGATGATGAACCTTGACATTATGTTACAGAGCGCAACATTGGGGCATGCTTTGAAAGCTAAAGCGACAAAAGTCCGTGATGTTTTAACTGATATCATGAAAGCTGGCGCATCTGGTGATTTATAAAAGGCTTAAATTTTTGTAATCGATCTGGGTGAGTGTTATTTTTGTTATTCAACTTCAATTAGAATAATAAGAATGACAAAAATCAAAAATAACCGCATGCAATTTTTGTTCGCAGACCGTGAACTTATTCTGATGGTTGCTGATCTTCTTACTGCACCTGTTGATGTCATTGTTAATCCTGCGAATGGTAGCTTATTTCATGGTGGCGGTGTTGCAGGACAGATTTTACAACAGGGAGGAGAACAGGTTCAGGAAGAAAGCGATCTTTTCATCAAAGAACATGGTGTTTTAGAAAGTGGTATGGTGGCTTTTACCACAGCCGGAAATTTACCCTACCAGGCTGTTATTCATGCTGTTGGCCCGAAAATGGGAGAAGGCGGTGAGCAGGAGAAAATTCAACAAGCCGTTTCGCGTAGTCTACAGCTGTGTGATATGCACGGCTGGAAGTCAGTGGCCTTTCCTGCAATCAGCACAGGTATATTTTCTGTTCCTGTTGAAGTATCTGCTGCTGCAATGTTTACGGCAATTACCTCATTTTGGGACGCTAGATCAGAGGGGGCACCAGAAAAGGTCATCATTTGCTTAACCAAAAACACGTTTCAATCATTTTTTGATGCCTTTCGTGAAAAATCTTCACTCTCTGAAGTAGAAAGTCTTCCAACAAATGATGCCGCCTCAATCCCACATAAAGAGGGTGGAGAGCTTAAAATAGGTATCGTTGATATAAGCGAACAAGATATTTCTGATTTGGGTAGTGATGAAATAGATGGCTGGTTTAAATAGCCCCATTTTTTCCGCTAACCCTTAAAAACTAAAGTAAATGATGTCCTGCCCGATATAAAGTAAGAGATTGATAAGAGAAATAATGGCAGGATAAATGAAACGTCGACAATTCATTGGTTATATTGCCACCGCGATGGCGGTAACACCGAGCTTATTGAGTGCAGAAGACAAAAAACGCCCAATAATATTAGGGGTTTTTCCTAGAAGAAACATCAAAATCACCTACAAATTATTTACTCCTTTGGCAAAATATTTAAGTCATCGGTTGAATAGAGAAGTTGTGCTTAAAACAACTAAATCCTTTCAAGAGTTCTGGAAAAATGTACAACAGAAAAAATATGATGTTGTACATTTTAATCAGTATCATTACATCGTATCGCACAAGTTATTTAACTACGGAGTGATTGCTGCTAATAAGGAGCTAAATTCGCCAACCATAGCGGGCTCGATCATAGTGCGAAAAGACAGTGGAATTAACAGTGTTTCTGATTTAAAAGGTAAAACCATTTTATTTGGTGGTGGACGACGAGCCATGCAAAGCTATATTAGTGCCACATGGCTGCTGCGAAAAGGGGGCTTACAAGCAGGGGACTATATTGAGAAGTTTTCGATTAACCCTCCCAATACTATTATTTCAACTTATTTTAAAAGAGCGGACGCATCTGGTTCGGGTGACTCAGTAATGAACTTAGATAATGTGCGCAGTCGAATTGATATATCCGAATTAAAATTTCTCGCAAAAACAAAGCAAATGACACATCTACCCTGGGCGGTGAATGATGATTTGTCCATGGTGTTAAGAAAAAAAATACAACATGTGTTAACAACGCTTAATACTAACGCGGAAGGTAAAGAGGTTTTAAAGTCGGCACGTCTGAGTGATGTTGTATTGGCAACAGATTCAGATTTTAATGAACATAGAAAAATTGTTAAGGATGTTTATGGTGCTGATTTTGGTGTGTCAACGTTAAAATAAAAAATGAAAAAGATAAACAAGAACAGTTTAGCAGGTAAGTTTTTTATTTTAATTTCGGTTATTATATTTTTCTCTATGGCGATTAACGCTTTTGTCCAGTACAGTAATGAAGTGCGGGTAATTAATAAGTCGCTAAACGAAAGGGTGAAATCTATTTCTGAATTACTTGCTTCAGTTAGTGTTGAACCCTTACTCACATTTGACGATGTTACGCTTGACGGTTATGCCGAATTTGCAAGCAAGCAAAAAGATATTGTTTTTGCTGCTGTAGTAAATAAAAAAGATATTCCTTTGACGCATTATCTTAATGCAGCAAACCCTTATATTAAAGTTATTATTGATAATAATGATAATGTTGCAATAAAAAATATTATAACTTTACTTCATGATAATGCTTCAATTCTTTTTCATAAAACGCCGATTATATTTGATGGTGAATTGCTGGCGTACGCGTGGGTTGGGCTGGATTTAGAGCCGTATAATGAAGAGTCAAATAAAACATTAAGACAAATTATTTTTATAACTGTTTTTACGGGGCTGTTTGTAGGTGGAGCAATTTATTGGTTATTTAAAGATAAAGTTATTCGTCCGATTGAAGTGTTAACTGCCGGCGTTAAAAATATTACCCAGTTTGAGTTTGATGAAAAAATAAATATTAAAGGAGGCGGAGAGTTAGTAGTTCTCGCTGAGTTGTTTGATGATATGAGACTGCAGTTAAAAGGTGCCATAGAAAAACGTGATGCGGTTATGCAAGAGTTGTCGGTATTTAATGACTCACTTGAAGAACGGGTGTATGAGCGAACTCAAGAACTACAAATGTTAAATACGAAGATTGCACATGAAGCAATGCATGATCCCCTTACAGCTTTGCCAAACAGAGTTCTTATTGCAGAACAAATACAGCAGTCGATTTATCATGCTAAACGTGAAAAAGATTCTCTTGCTGTCATGATGATCGACTTGAATAATTTTAAGGATGTGAATGATACCTTGGGTCACCCTGAGGGGGATAAATTATTGGTTAAAGTGGCTGAGCGTTTAATTGAGGCTGTCAGAGAAAGTGATATGGTGGGTCGACTTGGTGGCGATGAGTTTGCCGTTGTCGTTCCACATGTTAATGAAAATGATGCTATAAAAGTTGCAAATAAAATTCTGGATAATTTACAACCGAGTTTTGCTCTGGCTGATTACACTTTAAAGGTTGGAGCAAGTATAGGTATTGCTATGTATCCTGAACATGCTATAGATCAAACATCATTAATTAGACTTGCTGATGTTGCGATGTACGAAGCAAAAGAAAGTAAAACTGGTGTATGTAGCTATCATCCTGAGTTAGATAAATACAGCTCACAGCGTTTAACGCTAATGGACTCTTTACATAATGCTTTAGAAGAAGAGCAGCTTCATTTACATTATCAGCCACAAGTTGTTATCGGTGATAATAAAGTGATTTCAGCTGAAGGTTTGATTCGTTGGAAACATCCTGAATTAGGCTGGATTTTTCCCGATCAATTTATTCCAATGGCTGAGAACTCTGGTTTAATTAATCTTTTAAGTGAATACGTTCTTGATCAAGCCTTTAAGCAGTGGCGTCAATGGCAGGATGATGGCTTTGATATACAAATTGCTATTAATTTATCTGCACGTAATTTAGTTAACCCTGAACTCCCTGGTTTCGTTGCTGAACTATGTGAGCGCTATAATATGAAAAAGGGTGGAGTTAAAGCAGAAATAACTGAAAGTGCTTTAATGAATAATCCTGATCAAGTTATTGAGATTATGAATGATCCTGGTATGCAGTGCTTAAAGTTTTCAATCGATGATTTTGGTACGGGCTATTCTTCACTTAGTTATTTAAAAAAATTACCGGTTGTTGAGGTGAAAATTGATAAGTCTTTTGTTCTTAACATGGAGACAGATGATAACGATGCCAATATTGTAAAAGCGGTTATTGATTTAGTTCATAACCTTGGCTATCAAGTTGTTGCCGAAGGTGTTGAAAGAAAAGAAGTCTTTGAATTATTGACGTTATTGGGCTGTGATAAAGTTCAAGGCTATTTATTTTCCAATCCTATTCCCGCAGATGAGCTGCCAGAAAAGATAAAAAAAGTAGAATCGGAGTTAAATTAAAGAGTTAGGTTTATAAAATCCATCTTACGCAAATCCATATAATATATGGAAGTAATTATGAATTTAAAAAAAATAACATTAGCCACAATTTCATACGTAATCTTAACAATGGCTGTTGCGTACCCATGGCATATAATTTGGTTTCATGATTTATATGTTTCTATTGGAGCAGTAACTCGTACAGAGCCTATCGTCCCTTTTGGTATGTTAGCAATGATAATTCAGGGCTTTATAATTGCTTATCTTTATTCGTTTTATTATCGTGACGGAAACCCCATTTTGCAGGGTATTAAGTTTAGCTTAATCATGGGGGCTATTGTCTATTCGATTATGGGCTTCGCAACTGTTGCAAAAATTGATATTAATCCAGTCTCAACATTTTTAATTTATGGGGTTGTTTTTCAGGTTATACAATTTGTACTTACGGGAGCAGCTCTCGGATTGATTTATGGATATAATAAATAACAATCCTAATAAGAAAGTCATTTGCTTCGGTTATTGGGGTGGGGGGCGCCAAAAGTGGTGCATCTCTTGTTTAAATCGTTAACCCCTACCTCGTGCTCTTGAGCAAGAAAACCAACAAATATAACCTTTAAATAAAAGTGGTTATATTGAAAAGCACCATACCAAATGATTTTTAGTTAAAAATTCAAATTATCTCCTCTAAATCTTAATGTTTTGGCACATTTCCCTTCTCTTTAGAGTATAATGCGCGGCTATTTTTTGGTGAATTTCTATTCACTATCCAAATTTTGGTCGTGGCGAGCATGTTTTTCTCTGCCACATTAGATTTTTTAACGTTTTATTAATATTAGAGTAACAAAACGATGGCTGACTTAGAAAAGTATAGAAATATTGGTATTTTCGCTCACGTGGATGCTGGTAAAACCACGACCACAGAACGTATTTTGAAATTAACCGGTAAAATTCATAAAACTGGTGAAGTTCATGATGGTGAAGCAACAACGGATTTCATGGAGCAAGAAGCTGAGCGTGGGATAACAATCCAGTCAGCAGCAACCTCTTGTGAATGGGCGGGTCATCGATTCAACATTATCGACACACCGGGTCACGTTGATTTCACTATCGAAGTATATCGTTCATTAAAGGTATTAGACGGCGGTGTAGGTGTTTTCTGTGCGTCTGGTGGTGTTGAGCCTCAGTCAGAAACTAACTGGCGTTATGCGAATGAATCAGAAGTTGCTCGTGTAATTTTTGTTAATAAATTGGATCGCATGGGTGGAGATTTCTACCGCGTTGTAGACCAAGTTGAAAATGTTTTAGGTGCAAACCCATTAGTGATGGTTTTACCTATCGGTATCGAAGACGACTTCACTGGCGTAGTTGACCTCTTAACCCGTAAAGCATGGATTTGGGATGATTCTGGTAAGCCAGAAAACTACGAAATTCAAGAGCCACCAGCAGATATGGCTGACGCGGTTGAAGAATGGCGTGAAAAACTCATCGAAACGGCTGTTGAGCAAGACGATGAGCTAATGGAAAAATATCTTGAAGGTGAAGAGCCTTCAATGGAAGACATTAAGCGTTGTATCCGTAAAGGTACGATTGCATTGGACTTCTTCCCAACTTACTGTGGTTCAGCATTTAAGAACAAAGGTATTCAATTAGTATTGGATGCAGTTGTTGATTTCTTACCGAACCCAACTGAAGTTCCTCCTCAGCCTATTACTGATGAAGAAGGTGAAGAAACGGGTGAAGTGGCAACAGTTGATGAAAAAGAGCCATTCCGTGCATTGGCATTCAAAATTATGGATGACCGTTATGGTGCATTAACCTTTGTTCGTATTTACTCAGGTAAATTAAATAAAGGTGATACTGTTTTAAATACTTTCACAGGTAAAACAGAACGTATCGGTCGTATTGTAGAAATGCATGCGGACGAACGTATTGAACTTGATGGTGCATCAGCGGGTGATATCGTCGCTTTCGTTGGTATGAAGAATGTACAAACGGGTCATACTTTATGTGATCCTAATCATCCTGGCACACTTGAGCCTATGGTCTTCCCTGATCCCGTTATCTCAATTGCAGTTGCGCCAAAAGATAAAGCAGCAGCAGAAAAAATGGGTATTGCGATCGGTAAAATGGTTAAAGAAGATCCTTCTTTCCGTGTTGAAACTGATGAAGATTCTGGTGAAACCATCCTTAAGGGCATGGGCGAGCTACATCTTGATATCAAGATTGATATCATGAAGCGTACACACGGTGTTGAAGTAACAGTAGGTGCTCCACAAGTTGCATATCGTGAAACGATTACAAAGACAGTGGAAGACAGTTATACGCATAAGAAACAATCGGGTGGTTCAGGTCAGTTTGGTAAAATTGATTACATCATTGAACCAGGTGAGCCAGGCTCAGGCTATGAGTTTGAATCTAAAGTAACGGGTGGTAATGTACCGCGTGAATTCTGGCCTGCAATTGAAAAGGGTTTTGAAATGATGTCAGAGAAGGGTGTTCTTGCGGGCTTCCCTTGTTTAGATTTTAAGGTCACCTTGATGGATGGTGCTTCACACGCAGTGGATTCATCTGCAATGGCATTTGAGTTAGCTTCGAAAGGGGCTTATCGTCAATCTATGACTAAAGCGGGTCCTCAGTTGATGGAACCTATCATGAAGGTGGACGTATTTACACCAGATGACAACGTAGGTGATGTTATCGGTGATTTAAACCGTCGCCGTGGCATGATCCAGGGTCAGGATGCGGGCGCGACTGGTGTTCGTATTAAAGCAGAATGTCCACTTTCTGAAATGTTTGGCTACATTGGTGACTTACGTACTATGACTTCAGGTCGTGGTCAGTTCTCAATGGAATTCTTACACTACATGCCTTGTCCTAAGAATGTAGCGGAAGATGTCATTAAAGAAACTAAAGAAAGAGAAGAAGCCGCTAAGAAATAAACTATAGCGTTTATATCGTTAGCTTAAATAAAAAGGCCAATGAGAAATCATTGGCCTTTTTTGTGCCTGTGAGTTTTAGGTATGAGTTGCGACTTTCTCGGGATGTAACTGGTGATTTATACGATTTTCACTGTGTAAGGCCAGGTAACCTTCCAGCCATTCTATAACCTCATTTCTGTCCGAAAAAGGCCCCATAATGTGTTGATTCCCAACACGTTTGAACTTCATACTTTGGATAATATTTTTATCAGATTCGCGCATTATTACGTGCCACCCTGTTGTATCGTTAAAAATACGCGAAGAATCAAATCTAGACTTCATACTCTATCTCCCGACCAATTAATATTATTAAACAGGGTTTCTTTATGTGTATAAATGATAGATAAAGAGCCAATGAAAAAATAGATATGTCACAGTAGTTAACAAAAATGCGTGTAAGAAAGATCTTGACTTCATAAATAATAAAGAGGTAATCAAATATTATTCAAAGGGGCTTAAGAAGATATTAATTATACTGAGACAATACTAAGGGGAGTATGTATGTGAAAATTATGCGTTGTCGCAGTTTGAGAGCAGTGGCGCGCATGACGCTGTTATTGAAGTATGAGTGCTTATGACGATATTCCCAAAAGCCTTCTAATAGCTTGTTGAAATTAATTCGCTTTTAAGCACTTAAAGATAATAGTATTCATTACTTTTTCGGAATCTTCGAGTTGTTGTGGTTTTATGTGAAGAATTCGAGGCACTTTGTAGTACTTCGCACAATGTTTTTCAGCTGCACGAAAAGCTTTTGCTCGTTCGCCTTCAACACTATTTATAACGGTAACACCTCGGGGGCTCTTATCTTGAACCTTCATGGCGACATCAATGCCACAGCCTGAAATAAGTAGAGTTGAAGATAAAGCTAAAATCAGTGGTAAGTTTTTCATATTACTAAGGTTTTTCTGGTTAAAATAGGCTTATGTCCACTATTTTAACTGAATTTCTTAAAAAAGCGAGGTATATGAACTTTTTTGGTCATTCGAGCTCTGACTAAAAATATAGGAGTAGTCGTGAATATTTCGTGACACTTCAATGCTAGGATTTACTCAATGTCGAAGAAAAAAATACTTATTATTGAAGATCATATGGATTTGGCAAATATTTTAAGCCTTCACCTTTCTGATCTTGATTTTCTGGTGACGCATGCGGCGGATGGTTTAAAAGGCTTAGCTTATATTGAGCAAGAATCTTTTGATCTGGTTATCTTAGACTTAATGCTACCCGGTATGAATGGTCTGGATATTTGCCAGCGTATTCGCAAACAAAATAATTACACCCCGGTACTCATGTTGACGTCAAAATCTTCCGAGGTTGATCGCGTTGTTGGGTTAGAAATTGGTGCAGATGATTACGTGACAAAACCTTTTAGTGTTAAAGAAGTTATAGCGCGAATAAAAGCTTTATTTCGCCGTGTTGAGGCATTTTCTCTGTCACCAAATAACAGTCCTGAAGAGAGTAATAATGTTATTTTTGGAAATCTTGAAGTGGATGTTGATACTCATAAAGTATCCATTGATGGTCGCTCAATTGATCTCACAGCAAGAGAATTTGAACTTTTACTCCACTTTATAAAACGTCCTGGTCGTGTCTATTCTCGTTCACAATTACTCGATATGGTGTGGGGCTATGGTCATGAAGGTTATGAGCATACGGTTAACTCTCACATAAACCGTTTGCGAGCAAAAATTGAGTGCGATCCCACTAACCCAGAATACATTCTAACAATTTGGGGCGTCGGTTATAAATTTAACGATGCTTTGGGTGCCTAGTGTATGTTTAGCCGTATATCCAACCGTTTATTTATTACCCAACTTTTATTACTTTTAGCGCTCTCAGGTATTTTTATCGGTATGGTGGTTTATAACGCACCATTGTTTTTGCAAGAATTGAATCAGCGTCTTAATTTAGATTTAGCCAGTAATATTGTTAAAGAAAAAAAAATGATTCTCAATAAAAAAGTCAATCATGAAGCCATGAAATCTGTGCTTAATGGCATGATGCTGGTTAATCCAAGTATCGAAATTTATATTACCGATCCAACCGGGAAAATTATGGCCTTTTCTGCACCAGAAGGTGCGGTTAAAAGAAAAAATATTTCAATGGAGCCTATTGCGGAATTTCTTAATAGTGATTTTAAGATGCCTGTGCTTGGTGATGACCCTCGTTCTAATAAAACTAATAAAGTTTTCTCTGTTGCTCCGATTAAAAATGGCGCTAATCTTGATGGTTATTTATATATTGTATTAGCAGGAGAAGCTTACGATTCGGTTTTTAATTTATTAGAGTCAAGTTATTTGTTACGTAGTGGCTTAGTGGCGGTATTTATGAGTTTGCTGGTTGCCTCTATGATTGGTTATTTATTGTTTCGTTATATCACACGTCGAGTTTATACCTTATCAAATGCAATGGAGCAATTTAAGAAAACAGATTTTACGCATTCTGTTTTATTGCCTGAACGATTTGATGGGCGGCAGGGCGATGAAATTGATCAGTTAGGTTCTACTTTTTTGCAGATGTCTGAGCGTATTATTCAGCAAGTTAAATTGTTACAGCATAATGATACTGCTCGACGTGAATTAATTGCTAATGTGTCACATGACTTAAGAACACCTTTAGCTTCGTTACAGGGTTATCTTGAAACTTTATTATTAAAAAGCAATGACTTGTCAGAAAGTGAAAGACAGGAATACATAAAAACGGCCTATAATAATAGCCAACGTTTACAAAAATTAATATCAGAACTGTTTGAGTTAGCCAGTTTAGAAAATAATGATGCGGCACTACACTTCGAAGCCTTTTCTATGAGTGAGTTAGCGCAAGATGTGAGTCAGAAATTTAAACTGCATGCAAAAAACAAAGGCATTACGCTCGAAACCAAAATACCCGAGAAACCTATTTTTGTTTCTGCCGATATCGGTTTAATACAACGTGTACTAGAAAATTTAATTGATAACGCGATTAAGTATACTCCTGATGGAGGAGAAGTTGAGGTGGCATTAAATGTGGGTGAAAACACCATTAAAACTGTCATTAAAGATTCTGGTCTGGGTATCCCTGAGAATGAATCGCAACGTATATTTGAGCGGTTCTACCGTATAGAAAAACACAGAGACCAGGATGGAACGGGGCTGGGTTTAGCTATTGTTAAACGTATTATTCAGTTACATAACAGTGCGATATCGGTGGCTCCGGCTAAAAATAAAGGGACAGTTTTTTCTTTTGATTTACCTCATGCAACTTTTTAAAAAATTAATAATATTTAGGTAAGGTGCAATATGTTTAATAAAACATGTATAGTATTTTTACTTTTATTGTCTTCCTTGCTTGCTCATGCAGAAGGGCCTTTTCATTTAGAAAGTGGTATAAAGAAAAATACCTTAATAGAGCTGTATACCTCGGAAGGTTGTAGTAGTTGTCCCCCAGCGGAAAAATTTTTAAATAGTTTAAAGAATAAAAGTGAGCTGTGGAATAAATGGGTTCCTGTAGCATTTCACGTTGATTACTGGGATTACATTGGCTGGAAAGATGAGTATGCAAGGAAACAGTTTGGTTATCGTCAGTCTCGTTATGCAAGCTTGAAACGCGCATCAACTGTTTATACCCCGGCATTTATGGTGAATGGTTCAGGTTGGCGTAGAGGAATATTTGGAAGTACTTTACCTGAAACAGATTCTTTGGTTGGAAACCTGGCAGTAACTATTAGTGCTTCAAAGATAAAGGCAAATTATAAATCTTTAAAAAAATATAACTTTCCATTAAAGCTTAATGTGGCAATTCTAGGGATGGATTTAATCAGCCATATTGAGCGTGGTGAAAATGAGGGGCGAACATCCCGGCATGAGTTTGTTGTGGTCGGGTTTGATACTGAAAACAGTAATGATTTGAACTGGAGCATGAAGCTGCCTAAGTTACATTTTTCAAAGGTGAAAAAATATGCTTTAGCTGTTTGGGTTAGTGAAATAAACAACCCAACACCTATTCAAGTTGTTGGTGGTTTATTACCGAGTTATATTAACTAAAGATAAGCCACTTCTGTTGGAGAAGTAGACCAACTAATTTCCCAGCCAGATTTCGGTTTCTTTTCTAGGCAAACCAGGGTGCCTGTTTCAAAACTAATCGCAGTTAAATAAGCTTCTTTTCCGGTTAATAATGAAATTAAATTTGGCACAAACGGTAGGTGGCTGGCGATTAAGGTATCTTCGTTCCAGTTATTTATTTCATCAAGAATTAAATGTGGATCATCATCTGGTGCTATATTTTTATGAAGCACGACTTTAGCTTCGGGTGAAATGTTTGCCGCCATAATATCAGCTGTTTCATGTGCGCGTTTTTTTTCACTGTGGTATATGTGAGAAAAATTTACCCCTTTTTCTTTAATATACTTGGCGACAAGTTCAATAGTAGCTTTCCCCTTATCGCTTAGTCCACGTTGTGGGTCGACTTGCGGTGATAATGCTTCTCCATGGCGCATTAAATATAGTTTCATAATATGAAAATATTACTCGTAGGTACAAAGGTAAGCGGTCGCAACGTCAACTTTTAACTGAAACTTCTCATTGGCTTCGACAATAAAAGAATCATTCTGGTTAAACGTTTTCCAGTCGTTAGCATTAGGCAACATCACGGTTAATGCACCAGAGACGACGGTCATAGTTTCTTTTTGCGATGTGCCAAATTCGTATTCACCAGCTTCCATTACGCCAACAGTTGCTGGTAGCGTGGCTGTTTTAAATGCAATTGACTTTACATTACCTTCAAAGTATTCGTTTGTTTCTAACATCATTATCCTATTTAAAAATTAGTGCTATGCGCTCATTAAATCGTCTAGTTCATCTTCCATGTGCATTTCGGTCAGCTCGGTAAATCCACCAATCCATTTTCCATCAATAGTAATTTGTGGAACCATGCGCGCATGGTTGGTGACTTCCAGCATTTCTTTTAATAAGTCACGATTAAGATCGATACGTGCTTCATCGTAGCCAATATTCCACTTACTTAATAACTTTTTAGTTTGTTCACAAATTGGGCAAACACCAGTACTGTAAATTTTTACTCGGTTCATAATCTCTATTCATCTAAAGGACGTGTTTTTCACGCGGGGATGATTATATCTTAAAAGTAAAGACTGGAATGAGCTAGAGAGAAAAATCGCCAGTCCATTGGCCTTGTTTATAATCAATTTTGAATAGAGAAGGGCGCATAGATTGAGCACCTCTTGAATTCAGTTCTTTTTTTACAGGGTGTTTTTTGGCGAACTCAACCGGCTCACAGGCATCTGATTGGACCGTGTGGTAGGCAATTTCTAGCTGGGGGCTAGCGGTGATGGTCTCGAGCTCGCTTTTTTCATGAAAATTGACCCGTTTTTGCACAACACAGGTGAAATAGAGTTGTAGCTCGGCAATAAGGGGATGAGAACGTTGTGACAAAGCTTTTTCTGCTCGACGAGAGTACATGATGGCCATTCTCTTACCGCGAATATCAATGCTACCCATGAGCCGATAGGGGTTTAACCATCGATCCAGAATTTGAAAAGGATTTGTGATTGAAAAATAGCCAGATTGCAATTGCAAATTCATTTTGGGCGCCTACAGTTAAAAGCCGTTTTATGTAATTATGTATTCCATTAAAAATAACTTAGCACAATATTCAATGAAATCAACACTCTATTATATTCATGATCCCATGTGCAGCTGGTGCTGGGGTTTTTCTAAGAGCCTCAGTACACTACTGGAACAGTTACCAGCGGGTGTTCAAATACGTCGGCTTTTAGGTGGTTTAGCACCAGACTCTGGTGAGCCTATGCCTGATACGATGCGACAAGCAATTAAAGACAATTGGTTACGCATAGAAGAGACAATTCCTGGGGTGAAGTTCAATTTTGATTTTTGGCAGAAGGTAAAACCACGTCGTTCGACGTATCCAGCTTGTCGGGCGGTCATTTCGGCGCGCTTACAGGGAGAAGAGAATGATCTAAAAATGATTCAAGCAATACAACGGGCTTATTACCAGCAAGCTCGCAACCCTTCTGATATATTGACTTTAATTGAGTTGGCAGAAGAGCTTAATCTTTCAGTTCAAAAGTTTCATGATGATTTACTCTCTACCGAAGTGGATAATATTTTGAAAGAAGAGATTGATCTATCAAGAGCATTGTATGCGGAAAGCTTTCCAAGTTTAGTCTTAACCTTAGCCGACTCAAACGAAACCTCAGCTATTACAATAAACTACAATGATAGTGATAAGATGTTGAATGAAGTAAAAAATAAGCTTCAGTCAAGATAACGTTTTTGCCACTCTAAAAATTTATTGAGTACGTGTTCTGAGTATTCAACCTTATCTTTAAAGTCTTTAGGATCAAAAGCATCATAGACATAATAATTCGCTTTATTATTTTGGCTGGTCATAAAATGCCAAAATTTATCGACTAAAATTTGTGGTTCACGCCACTCAAAGGTATCTTGCGCTTCATAATGTAAAAAAACAGGTAGAATTGGTATGCCTGTACGAATGGAGATATCAAATGCACCGTATTGAAACTTTTCAAAAATACGCCGACCTTTGCAACCTCCTTCAGGAAAAATAACAACACTCTCACCTTGATTTAATTTATTAATAATTGTGTCTACAACCGCGTTACGAGATTCTTTACTGTCACGTTTAACAAACATGGTACCAGCGGCTTCACTTATTCTTCCTAATAGAAACCAATTTTTTACGCCCATTTTTGCAAGCGGGTGAACATCAAATAATGCTGGCACGCCGATATCTTCAAATGCGGAAGGGTGGTTGGCAACGAGAATGTATTGTTTAGGAAGTGGCTTTCTGTTTTTTTCATGCAAACGTAAATCGACACCAAGTGCACGGCTAAAGACGCGGCACCAGGTATAAAATAACGTCGAATAAAAGGGATTAGTTATGAAGCGAGGTAGCCATGACAAGACATAGAGAAAAAGTGTGAATATAATGAATTCAATCCAACACCAAAATAACCATAAACTCCGTCCAATAAAATGCAACATATTTCTCGCTTTTCCTTATTTTATGATTTTCTATAAGTATAGCGGACAATTTTAATTGGGCTTAAGTTTCTTAAAGGTTTAACGGATTATTAGGGTCAATGTTTTCCTGAAAAGGCTTTTTACGATCTATGTTAGTCACTTGATAAACCTTGCCAATCCAGTTGTTGAGGATGGCCTCAGCCGTATCATGCCACGTGTTATCAAGGTGATCGATAATTAGCTTTTCAGGGAATTTAGGGGGTTCGGTACTGTCCTTTTTAGCTTTTACAACCAGCGCTTTATATTCATTTAGAGCCGCTTGAATTTGTAATGAAAAATAATTATCAGGAAAAGGGGGATAATCATCTCGCTCATCCTTGGCAAAAAGAATAATTTCACGTTTATATTCTTTTAATAAACTAATAATGTCGTACTCAGGGTGTCCTTGAAAAAACACCAATCGAAACTGGTCTTCACTGACTGCAAGGTGTACATCGGCTTCTTTACTTTCCGCTAAAATATGTAAGCCCGCTGCTTCAAATTGAGCATGACTTATTTGGTTGAAGCGTGAATGTGGAACATCAAATTTTGTATTAACGCCTGTTACCAAAGGGTGGTTCCGGTTAGTAACGTGATGGTAATAAACCCCCCATCGTTTATAGCCTAGCGGTTTTCTTTTTTGGTTATAGCGAAATTCCAGTACAGCATGGGTTGCTAAACATGAGCATAATGTTGATGTTACATTTTCATACGCCCAGTCAATGACCTCAATCAAAGGTTGCCAAAAAGGTTCTTGTGAAAGTTCGGGGCCAGTAACATTTGCACCGGTAATAATTAAAGCATCAAGCCCCTGAGATTTTATTTGCTCAAAGGTTTCATAATACTTTTCTACATGCGCACGACCTTCATCATTGCGTGGTAGTTCACTCAGTGTAAAAGGATGCATATAAAATTGTGCTATAGAATTACTTTCGCCAACTAAACGAAAAAACTGACGCTCAGTTGCGCTTAAAGCGGCATCCGGCATCATGTTCAGTAAACCGATATGCAGTTCACGAATATCTTGTTTTACCGCATTATCCCGGTTTAACACAGTTTCTCCTTCATGCTGGAGGCGTTCAAATGTCGGTAGTGATGAGTTGGCAACTAATGGCATTTAGTTTTTCCCTCTTATTTTCTTGCAATGGCTTTTTCAATTAGCGCCATCAATTCTTCTTCATTCGTTACCTGCGATAATTCGTCAGTGGTGATGGTATAACCATATTTTTCTGCAATTGCATCGTAACGCGGGATACGTGAGTAAAATAACTTTGAAAAAATCCAGCGTACAAATTCATCCGGGTCAATCATCGCAACATAGTCTAATTTATTTTCCTGCATATACACAGCAAGCTGTTCATCAAGAAAAGCTTCTCGATAATAAAGAGGCTTAGGATCTGAAACCGCTCTCCGAATCAATGATTCCTCATTTTTCTCAGTCGCTTTGATATATAAAATCAAAGTATGTTCCGCAAGAATCTCTAAAGTTTCTTCATCCTCAAGCTCACAAACGCTGCCGCCAGCATCATTAATGAAGTGTTTATAGTTATAAAGCTCTTGAGCTTTTTCAATAAACGCGGGCACATCACGCATGGCCGCAATTTCTGCCTGGCGATGGAGTTCCTGGCGGTGTTTAAACTCATCAAGTGGTAAACCATCCTTTTCAGGGTTGCCTAACTTACCCAAAAAGCTTGAAACAGGTTGGAGATTATTTACGCTGATATTATTTTGAATATAGATAGAATCCGAGCGTAGCAAATCTCTCAAGAAGGGTATTTGCATTGCTTGCTTTTTAATATTATCAAGTATAGGTTCATCGAGATAATGCGTACCAATCCGATAGTCACCTGAAAAGTGAAACCATTCGTCGGTCGGTAGCATATTGGACAGGCGAGTTTTTCCTACCCCGGACATCCCCAATAAAGTGATGCTTTTATGTTGCCAATTTTTGAATTCGTCTACACTGAGTTTCACTGCGTAATCCCTGTAACTATTTGATTTTTTGGTATTGTAAGGTAGTTTTATTGATTTGTCCTATATCTTTAATCGTAGAGTGCGGTGTGGTTTAATGTTTAAAATTTGATATTTCATATAAATAAGGCATAAGCATGAAAATAGGTACTCCACTCTCCGCAACGGCAACGCGTGTTATGTTATTGGGCTCTGGCGAGCTAGGTAAAGAAGTCATTATTGCACTGCAACGCTTTGGCGTCGAAGTCATCGCGGTTGATCGTTATGACAATGCCCCCGGTCATCAAGTTGCTCATCGTGCCTATACCATTAACATGGCAGATGGCGAAGCCTTGCTAGGGTTAGTGAAAAAAGAAAAGCCGGATCTAATTGTGCCAGAAATCGAAGCCTTGGATACCGATATGTTGGCGAAAATTGAAGCACAAGGTTTGGCTGAAGTGATACCGAAAGCGCGCGCAACTCAGCTTACGATGAACCGTGAAGGTATTCGCACTTTGGCAGCGGAAGAACTTGGTTTACCAACATCAAAATATGCTTTTGCAGAGAGTATGGAAGAGATAAAACAAGCCATTGATAATGGAGTGGGCTACCCCTGCATCGTAAAGCCAGTGATGTCGTCTTCAGGTAAAGGCCAATCCACCATTAAGACAGAAGCCGATATTAAAACTGCCTGGGATCATGCCAAAAGTGGCGGTCGGGTTGATCGAGGTCGTGTGATTGTCGAAGAAATTATTAAGTTTGATTATGAAATCACGCTACTAACAGTCCGAGCCTTAAACGAACAGGGTGAAATTGACACTCATTTCTGTGAACCCATCGGTCATATTCAAGTTGATGGTGATTATGTTGAGAGTTGGCAACCTCAAGCCATGAGTGACGCTGCGATTAAAAAGTCACAAGAAATAGCAAAGGCGGTGACAGGTAATTTAGGTGGCCGTGGTTTATTTGGTGTTGAGTTATTTATAAAAGGTGATGATGTTTGGTTTAGTGAAGTCAGTCCACGCCCGCACGACACGGGCATGGCAACTATGGCGACACAATATCAAAATGAATTTGAGCTTCATGCCCGTGCTATTTTAGGTTTACCAGTCTCTACCGCCTTGCGTGAGGCTGGCGCAAGTGCAGTAATCTATGGTGGTAAGGATGAAAAAGGGATTGCTTTTGAAGGGATAGAAATGGCCTTAGCTACTCCGCAAACAGACATTCGCTTATTTGGAAAACCCGAAGCCTTCAAAAAACGTCGTATGGGAGTTGCCCTGGCATATGGCAATGATGTGGATGAAGCACGAAAACGAGCGAAAGAAGCAGCGAGTAAAGTTAAAACAATAAAGTAATCACGTTTATTGTTTACATTCTAAAGTTGTATCTAAATTAAACTGACAAAAAAAGCCACTAATTTGTCAATCAGCATATCTAGAAAATATTTTTAGTATTGTACTTATAACTAGAAAAATTTATTTATTTTAAATAATTATTTATACAATTCATGAATTTATCTATGTTAATTGGCTTGGTAATACAATCATTGAAACCCGCGTTTAAACCTTCATTAATATCATGTTCTGTTTCAATGGTTACAGTCTCCATTATAATTTCTCTTATGCCTGCTTGATCATCGTAAAAAGTTCATCTTTTAGGGATAGGCGTTTTTTCTTTAGCGTTTCCAGGTAATCATCATCCGTATTCTCTATACCTTCCTCAATACGGTAGATATTATTATCCACTTGATTATATTCATCATAGAGCTTATTGAAATGGGCATTATTGCCAGTTTTAAGTTCATGGATCCGCTCTTTGTATTCCGGAAACTCTTTTGCCAAATGGTGGTGTTCGCCGAACATAAATTACTCCTCAAAAAATATTTTTCTATCTCTGTCGATTTATTCTAACTCTACAATAACTCATTTACCATGTTTGAGATCAAAGGCATGTTATCGTATTGTAAATATTTATCGCTTACTTTCTAAACTCGCATCTAAATTTAAGTCATCACAAAAGCTTATAAATTCATCTCGTAAATCACGAACTGAACTATCAGCTGGAATACTGATGGTCATATCTAATGAAAACATCGGGGTACCCGTATGGGCGGCAGGGTAGGTTTTGGTTTCGACTTCTTCAATATTGAGATCATGACTGGATAAGAAGTCTGAAATATTGTGTACGATGCCAGGGTGATCCATCGAAACGACTTTAACCTGATAAGGTAGTCGTTTTTGATCGTGCTCTTGAGTTTGAGTGTCTTTCGCAATCAAGGTGAGCTTTAATTTCTCTCCGGTTTCTTCTAATTTTGAAAGAATATTATCAATACTCTCTTGAGTGCCTGTAACCAGCAACATCATGGCAAATTCACCGCCTAAAACTGTCATTCGACTTTCTGCGATATTTCCATCCTGGGCTAAAATAGTCTTTGAGAGCTCATTGACGATACCGGGTTTATCATTGCCTAGAGCTGAGATGACTAAACTTTTATTCATTTTTGTTGCCTACCATTGTGTAAACTATGATTATAATAGTTAAGTATTTGCTTAGATACTAGCGATTTAAATATATAGTATTAAAAAGGTGGGCTTATGGAAACACAGGTAACAATACAAGATAAAAATGTTGCTATTACACTAAGCAAATCTGCAGAGAAAGCATTAGCGGTAAGGGATAATGTTTTGCTTGCTGAAATGGAGTTGTATTTTAGCTGTTTAATTCGAAAGCAAGTCCGCTTTAAAGAAATCCAGGCGGTAGACTCGGTTAATGTAAGCAAAAATTTAGCGGTACGTTTTCGCCCGGTTATGACAAAAGTGTGCGGTACAAATTACGAGGGTGATGAACCCCCTTTAACTGATTTTCCCATTCAAAAAGCTGAAGCATTTACACCTAAATGGCTGAAGATCGACTTTAAAAAAAATGAATGGATTGGTGAATTTGGGTTTTAAATTCAGCTAAAACCAGCTCTAAATCTGGTAAACTTGCGCCATGCTCAAGTTTACTAATTTATCTTTACGCCGCGGTCCCCGCGAGCTTCTTCAAGGCGTTAATTTAACCATTCACCACGGCCAAAGAGTCGGTATTACTGGCAGTAACGGTGTTGGAAAATCGAGTTTATTCTCCTTAATCCTGGGCAGCTTACACGCTGATTCCGGTGATGTTTTTTTACCAAAAAATTTAGTCATTGCCCATGTAGCCCAAGAAACACCTGCGCTTGATACTACCGCGATTGAATATGTATTAGATGGTGACGTGCAATTACGCCAACTTGAAAAAGACATTAAAGCGGCTGAAGAAAGTGGACAAGGTGAAGCCTTGGCTCATTTATATTCTGAAATGGAAGCCATAGACGGCTATACCGCCAATAGTCGTGCTGCAACTTTATTGAATGGTCTAGGTTTTACCACAGAGCAAGAAACGGCAGCGGTGAAACAGTTTTCGGGTGGTTGGCGTATGCGCTTGAATTTAGCACAAGCGTTAATGTGTCGTTCTGATATTTTATTACTTGATGAACCAACTAACCATCTAGACTTAGATGCAGTGATTTGGTTAGAAGCATGGCTGAAAAGCTATAAGGGCACATTACTTCTTATTTCTCATGATCGTGATTTTCTTGATAACGTGGCAGATAGTATTGCTCATATCGAAAACCAGGCGATTACTTTGTATAGCGGCAATTATTCTGCCTTTGAAGTTCGGCGTGCTGAGTTTTTAGCAACTCAACAGTCCGCGTTCGAGAAACAGCAACGTGAAGTGCAACACATGCAAAAATTTGTGGAACGTTTCAAAGCAAAAGCCACAAAAGCGAAACAAGCACAAAGCCGCGTTAAAGCTTTAGAGCGAATGGAGTTAATCGCTCCGGCACATGTGGATTCACCGTTTAATTTTCATTTTCGTCAAGCAGATAAGATGCCGAATCCATTAGTCACTTTGGTCGATGCGGCGATGGGCTATAGTGAAACTCCATTATTATCGAAAGTGAAGCTAGCCATTCATCCGGGAGACCGTATTGGCTTACTCGGACATAACGGGGCAGGTAAATCGACATTAATCAAATTACTCTCGGGTGAACTAAAGACCTTAGCGGGTGAGTACATTTCTGCAAAAGAACTTAATATTGGTTATTTCGCACAGCACCAATTAGAACAACTGGATTTTGAAGCCAGCCCATTACTGCATTTGCAACGTATCGACCCCAATGCGACTGAAAGTGATTTACGTAAATATTTAGGTGGTTTTGCTTTTAATAATGATATGGCTATTGAGCCCGTAGCCCCCTTATCGGGGGGAGAGAAAGCACGTTTAGTTTTAGCCTTGCTTGTTTACCAAAAACCTAATTTATTACTGCTTGATGAACCAACCAATCATTTGGATCTGGAAATGCGTCATGCCCTAACGATGGCAATGCAAGAGTTTGAAGGTGCGATGATTATTGTCTCACATGACCGGCATTTACTTCGTACAGTAACAGATAATCTGTTACTGGTTGCGCATGGTCGAGTGGTTGAGTTTGATGGTAGTTTAGAAGATTATCGTACCTGGTTAAGCCAACAAAATAAATCATCAGTAGCTACACCGACACAAGAAAAAGCAAATAGCAAAGATGGACAAAATAAAAAACAATTAAGGCAAAACGCGGCTGAAAAAAGAAAGCAATTAAAGCCATTGCAAAATAAGTTGAAAAAACTGGAAAAACAAATGGAGGAATTAAGTTCCTCAAAGGAACTTTTAGAAGAGCAGTTGGCTGATAATGATATTTACAGTGAAAACAACAAAGATAGACTTAAAAAGTTATTAGAAGAACAGGGACAGGTTGATAATAGTTTGCAGCAAGTTGAGTTAGACTGGTTAGAAGTTAGCGAGGAACTTGAACTGGCAACATGTTGAATGGGTTAAAAATAAAGAATATGAAATATTGATTGAATAGGCAAAAAAGTCGATACTCATTGTGAATAGCTAAAAAGAAAAGAATAGGAGTCATAAATGGCATTTAATATTGAAGATCCTAATAACAAAATACCCGCTGATACCTTTTCACTTTTTGCTCTTGGCTTTCGTCCATTTTTTCTTCTCGCTGCTTTTTTCGCTCCCTTTCTTATCTTGCTATGGTTGCTTCAATTATCAGGTGTTCTAACACTTTCTGCTTATTATTCACCATCGGGCTGGCATGCACACGAAATGCTATTTGGATACACCGTTGCCGTTATTGCAGGTTTTTTATTAACAGCCACGGGTAATTGGACGGGCATGAAAATGATTAACGGCTGGCAACTCGCTTTATTGTCTGCCGTTTTTGTACTGGGGCGTTTAGCACCATTTATGACCTCTGTTTCCTATAAAACACTCGCCGCAATTGATTTAGCTTTTATTCCTTTAGTTGCATTTCTTATCGCTGTTCCTGTTATTAAAGTAAAACAATGGTCTAATATTATTTTTGTACCACTTTTACTTATGATGGCAGCAGCAAACTTAATCGTTCATTTGAGCGCATTAGGCGTGATTGATGTCTCTGTTGTGAGCGGAAACAGAGCCATGCTTTATTTGGTTGTGTTTTTAATTGTTATTATGGGCGGGCGTGTTATTCCTTTTTTCACGGAAAGAGGAGTGACTGGAGTGACAACACAAAAATGGGCTGTAATAGAATGGTTATCACCTCTCAGCATTTTACTTGTCGTGATAGCCGATGTTATTTATGCTGATAAAATTTTGACCGCCAGTGTCGCGCTCGTTGCAGCTCTGGTTCACACTGTCAGGCTAGCTGGCTGGTATTCTAATAAAATTTGGAAGGTACCGTTAGTTTGGATCTTACAGGTTGCCTATGCATGGTTTATTGTTGGCTTTGTGTTGAAAGCGTTAATATTGATTGATGTTAATTACAGTTTACATGCATATCATGCTTTCACTGTAGGCGGCATTGGTACCATGACTTTGGGTATGATGGCGCGAGTTAGTCTTGGTCATACAGGGAGAGAAATGATACTTAACCGATGGATGCTATATTCATTTATCACAATTAATGTTGCAACAGTAATAAGGGTGATTGCACCAATATTTCTACCTGAATCATATCTGCTATTGGTTCAGCTGGCTGGATGGTTATGGGTTATAGCATTTATGCTATTTTTGGCAGTTTATACACCGATGTGGATGTATGCTCGAGTCGATGGGCGCCCCGGCTAATCATGAATGCTACGAGGCTAGATTACTGCCGGGTTCTCTGGCTTCTAATATCCATACAAAGAGATTTATTTTACTTAAGGAGAGAGTTATGAGAACTAAATTTTATATATTATTACTGGGACTATTATTTTCAATTCAACTACAAGCTGAGATTATTACGCAAACCGTTGATTACTCTGATGGTGATATCACCATGAAGGGCTATATCGCTCACGATAACAGCATTAAGGGAAAACGCCCTGGTATTATTGTTGTGCACGAATGGTGGGGACACAATGATTATGCTAAAAAACGCGCACGTATGCTTGCAGGGTTAGGTTATAGTGCAATCGCTTTAGATATGTACGGTAATGGTAAGACAGCTTCTCATCCAAAAGATGCCGGAATGTTTTCAGGTGAAGTAAAAAAGAATATGGCTGTTGCTGAAAAACGTTTTATGGCGGCATATAACTTATTACAAAAACAAGGGCATGTTGCAAAAGATAAAATTGCAGCAATAGGATACTGTTTTGGTGGTGGTATTGTTTTAGAGATGGCACGTCGTGGGGTTGATTTGGGTGGTGTCGTTAGTTTTCATGGCAGTTTAGGATCAAAATCACCTGCAAAAGAAGGTAAGGTTAAAGCCAAAGTATTGGTGTTAAATGGTGAAGCTGATCCTTTTGTAAAAGCGTCAGCTATTAGTAAATTTAAAGCCGAAATGAAAGCGGCAAAAGTGGATTATAAATTTATCAACTATCCCAACGCGAAGCATGCTTTTACAAATCCAGGAGCCGATAAAATGGGTAATAAATTTAATATTCCATTGGCCTATAATAAGTCTGCGGATGAAAAATCATGGTCTGAAATGAAAAAGTTTCTTACTGATATATTTTAGTATTACGAAAATATACGACTTTGAAACCAAATGATCGATGGGTATGCAGTAATCCAGATCCAGAAAAAGCGGTTTAGCCCAAATAAAAAAGCATTTGATAGATGAAACATGGCGGCGAAAATAAGGGCAGCTTTCAGGCTTGTACTTGAAATAAGTGCTAGTGGAAATAGTAATTCAAAAAGTATTACCCACCATGACATTGATAGCAGTAATCGAGGTGACTGTGATAAATGTCTTAATGACTCACTGACAGGGTAGGCGGAGTATTGAAATACATCACGTAAAGCTTGTCCGTTACGCCATTCAGGATTAACCACCTTCACCCAGCCAGAAATGAAGTAAGATAAAATGAGCTGTAGCGCCAGATATCCAAAAGCAAGTTCTTGCCATCGAGGTGTTGGTGCTAGATGGGCCAAACAAAGACACAACAAGATCAATAAGCTCATACGATCCGCACCGCCGTTATAGGGTCCGTGGAAAATTTTTAATATGGCTAAGCCCAGCAGTAAAAGTAAAAAACTTACCCACGCCGTTTGAATTCCAATAATTAGTAATAAGGATAGAATAAGTCGAGCCAAGAATAGGCGGCGTTCGTCACTAAATACTGTTAAATGCTCAATGCTTTGTTGTACAAAGGCAAAGCCCATTAATATTTCAGTTAAACGAATGGCTGTTTCGAGGTTCATAGTCGTTCTTCGTTTGTGAAGGTTTGGGTACGTGAGATAAAGGCAACTTCTTCTATTAGTTTTTTACCTTGTCGTTGCACAAAGACTAATCTAAATTGAAAGTGACTTGCGGTTAATGTTTGATGTTTTTGTAGTAAGTCGTTTTTTATTCTTTTTAAAATTTCTTTCTCACTGTGAAGGATTAGTTCTGAACTGGAGTTACCAACAATACGTTCTGCACAGCTGACCAGGAATAACGATTCGTTCCACCTTGGATTCCACAGCATGCGGTTTAACATTTCAATGAGAGATACATATTGTGGTCGAGGACGAAACTCTACCCAATGTTTATCTATCTGTTTTTCTGAATTTAGTAATGAAAATTGAATGCGGGGTGAAGGCGCAATGCTTTCAAAAAAATCCCATGATGGAATTAAAGCGGGAAAAAGTAATTTAATTGTTTGAAATAGCTTCATTCATTAAGTAGGGCTTTTATTTCTGTTATCACTTCCGGACTATCCCATTCTATTGCGGCATTAACACCGTATTTTATTTTTCCATCTTTACCAATAACAAAGGTTGAGGGGTAAGCGATGATGTTCCATTTGTTGGCAAAGGCACCTTCCTGGTCGAGTAAGACGGGAAAATCAACTTTTACTTTGTCCATAAAATCGAGAATGGTTTTCTTATCTTCGGCATAATTTATTGATATGAGTTCAAATTTTGAACCTTGCATTTTATCTTTGAGGCGATTCAGTGACGGGATCTCTTTAATACATGGTGTGCACCATGTAGCCCAAAAATTTATAACAGTGACTTGGTTTTTATAGTCGTTTTTAATGATTTTTTTCCCATATGCATTTTCTAAATTAATTGCAATAGGACTGATTTTTCCTTTGTATTCTTTTATCTGGATATCGAGTCCACGTTTATTAGAGTGGTTTAACTTTAACGGGATCGTTGTGGTTGGTACTTTGTTTCGTTCTAAAATTGAAATCATTTTTTTCATATTAAGCGGTAAGGGTTTGACTTGATTCCGCATTTCATCAGTTACATCTTCTTCATAAAATAAACTCATTACTTTTGGTGTAATACGTGTGTATACAGGGTTGCCGTGTTGTTGTAGTTTTTCCACTAAGGTTTTAAATTGACCACTATTACCATTATTTTTCGCTTGATAAATCATAATAGGAATATTGGTCGCCGATACGATAGGCATGTATTCAGGTAATTGTCCAAGTGGTGGAATTCTTGCATAGGTATATGGTGTGAAGAGGATGGCGCCAATGAAATAAGGCGTTTTGATATGTCGTTGCTGCCATTGGTGAGCACCGCGTAAGGCAAGTAGTGTTGCGTAGGAATCTCCAACAATAATAATTTTCTTACCTGTTTCTTTATGTGCCATTTCAATAAGATCGGCAACATAATTACCACTTAGATTTTTTAATGTAGTTGAGCCACGAGGTAAAAAAAGTGATTCGGCAATATTACTTTGCCACACTTCAATATTTTGTTGGCTTAACATTTTAGCCACAGAGCGGTGAGCTGCACGTAAACCATATTCTGGAGCAAGCCATAGAATTAAATGTTTTCCTTTCGCATGAAAACGTTCAACAGAAATTTCTACTCCATTTGAAACCGGTACAATTATTTCATCTTCAGCAAAACATGTCTGGCTTTGGAAATAAGAAAGTGAAAGTATTAGGAGGGTAATTTTACTGATGAGGTTTTTCATGATGTTTATTTATTTATTTATTTTATTTATTAAGAATGTATGATTCTAGATGAACTGCAAAATGAAATCTATCATCTTACTTTCCTTTTACGGTAACGGGTATTGTTGCGGTAATTGCTAATCTCGGATATGGTGTCCCTTGTTTAGACAATATGGAAAAATAATATGTCTTTTAATATAAAGTCGATGTTTGGTAGCGGTGAAAACGAAACAGAAAGACGTAGTGAAGAACGGGTTAAACTGCCTGATGATGCAACGATTTTAATCATTGATGATTCTCCGACTGCAATTGCTGTTTTAACCAAAACATTTGAGCCAACAGGATATAAGGTTATTAGTGCTGAAAATGCCGAGGACGGTATTGAAATGGCGAAAGTCGAGCAGCCTGATATTGTTCTAATGGATGTCATTATGCCAGGGTTAAATGGATTTCAGGCAACGCGTGTTTTACGTAAAGAAGAATCTACCTCAGAGATCCCTATTATCATCATCAGCGGAAGTGAGCAGGCAACTGAGAAATTTTGGGGGATGAGAGTCGGGGCAAACGGTTTTTTAAGTAAACCGGCAGAACGTAAAGAGCTTTTTCATTTACTTCGTGAACACTTACCAAAGGCAGAAGTGCTTTAAACCTATTAAAACTGGGACTTTGCCAGCTTAATTAACTGGTTTAGCTCCTGTTCCATCCCAATTCGTTCTTGTTCTAGCATTTCTGCGTTGGCTTTTTTGTCAACATAGTGCGGTGCTGCAACTGCAATTACAATACGTGAAAAAGGCTTGGGTATAATAAATTTATCCCATGAATTTACTTCCCAGTATCGTTCTGCTGCAAAAGCAATCGGTAGCATCGGACTTTGGGTTATTTGTGACAATATCACTGCACCTTGTTTAAATATATGGATGGGGCCTTTGGGGCCATCGGAGGTTGTGACGGGCGAGACCTTGTCTTTCGTAATCGTGTTATACATGTCTTTTAATGCTCGCGCACCGGTTCGGTTACTGGAGCCCCGGATGGCAACGGCACCCCATGATTCCACTATTTTTGCTGGAATTTCTCCATCGACGGATGGACTAATCAAAAAACCAATCTTTAGGCCACGTTTTTGCAATAACTTCATATACCAAGAGCCAAATATCTGCATTTGATGCCAGTAGCATGGGATGATGGGTTTACCTTTTTTGACCAATTTTTGCGCGTGTTCGTCACCAATAATTTTTTCTACTCGGCAGGTTAGCCAAAAAATAGAAAGTAAAAGTTTAACAATAGGACGAATAATGGCGTAACTCAGTTTACGCTTCCATGTCATAGTGCGCATGGTAAAACCCTTTATAAATTAGTTATCTGTTTAATGGTGATCTCTGTGTCTGCAATTTTTTCAGAGCAGGCAATGTGGCAAGTATACTCTTTATCAGGATCATCTGTTGAGATGTTAATAGGGGAGGTATGCCAAAAGTGGTTTTGGTAAAAGCCACCGTCTTCCCCAAGCTTAAGTTCTTTCATATTGAAAATGGAACCATAGTTTGCCGCTTTAATTATGGCTTCACTTTTAGTCCAAATATTGAAAAATTCTGTGAGTTCTTTTTGTTTGTCGTTATTTAAAATATCAGAGTAGTCATCAAGAAACTTTTTAAGTGTTGCTTCTGAAATTTGACGGTGTAATTCAACGTCAATGCCGACTTTTAAGCTATCTGAAACCACACAGCAAACGATATTACCTGAATGAGAAATGTTAAAATCAATATTTTCCCCAAGTTCACCACTTATAAAGGGTTTTTCTTGAGCGGGGAATTGAAGTTGCTGTAATGAAAATGTCAGCTGTAAAAGCTCGGATATGCCCTTTTTGAGAAGTTGCAGACCCGCTAAGGAGAGTACTTGATCATTTTGCTGGTGTAATTTATTGATTTTTTGCTGCTTGTTTGAGGGTAATTCATCTCGCCAACAGTGAATTAGTTCAGATAGTTGTGCCGAACTTATTTTTTCTGGAGCTACTTTATAATATAGTACTGATACTGACATTACGTCCTACACACCTTAAATTAATGACCTTAATAAATCCCAAATCACTGAATTTACCGGCTGGTCCAGAGACACCGTTTGATCTTAATATGACTGAAGAATCTTTTCCAAAGGTTGCTGAGTATATTAGAGAATTTGGCGATTATTCGCTCATTAAG
>Ga0316207_10000837_pt1 | contig 43451 bp, 37 predicted proteins | sample 6weekpyrite_MG_FD_204943 | JGI IMG/M metagenome (GOLD analysis project Ga0316207, IMG submission 204943) | Microbial mat bacterial communities from mineral coupon in-situ incubated in ocean water Damariscotta River, Maine, United States -... | ecosystem: Environmental > Aquatic > Marine >... | reverse complement strand
AAAGCTCTGGGGGGGGAAGCCCTAAATCTTGGCATAGCCAAAGACACCCCGGAACATTTGGCCGAAACATTAACAGGTGCCAAAGGCGCCGACTTGCTGGTGACCATTGGCGGGGCCTCGGTCGGTGACTTTGATTTTGTCCGTGAAGTCACCGATGAAAACGAAGTCGGTTTTTACAAAATTGCCATGCGCCCGGGAAAACCGTTGATCTTTGGACAGGTTGGCACCACACCTTTGCTCGGCTTGCCGGGCAATCCCGTATCCGCCGGTGTGACATCGTTTTTGTATATGAAAACGGCTTTTGATGTGATGCTGGGAACGGGAGATGGTGAACGGCCTTTGATGTCGGCGCTGTCCGGTATCGATTTGGCTGAAAATGACCAGCGCCAGGACTATTTGCGGGCGATGCTGGCGACAAACGGTGATGGAGATCTTATTGCCACTCCGTTTCAGGGACAGGACAGTTCCATGATGGCCCGGTTTGCCGCTGCCGATTGCCTGATTGTGCGTCCGCCCCATGCCCAAGCCGTCAAAAAAGGTGAAAAAATTCAAATTATCACCTTTCCCGACGGTTTGATGCGGTTTTAATCCGGAAAATTCAATTTTACCCCTTGACGACTAAAAAGAACTAAAGTAGAACATTTGTAGATGTTTTTGGTTTGTTCTTTTAGGGTTTTTCAGTTTTGGGGTTAAGGAGTCAACGGATGCTTACGCGGAAACAGTACCAGTTACTTGTTTTTATTCATGAAAAAATCAAACAAACCGGATTTTCCCCGTCCTTTGATGAAATGAAAAATGCCCTTGGCCTGAAATCCAAATCGGGCATCCACCGCCTTGTCAGCGGGTTGGAAGAACGCGGTTTTATCCGCCGTCTCGCCCATAAAGCCCGGGCCTTGGAAGTCATCCGCCTGCCCGACAATATGTCTATTCCGGAAAATTCCGCCACCGTTTCCGACTTTGAACCTGCGTCATCTGCCAATGAAACGGCGTACAATGTGGTTCAGGGACAATTCGGTCAACCAAAACCTGTTCCTGAAACGGATGCTTCGGTTATCCAAATCCCGCTTTATGGCCGGATTGCCGCCGGAACCCCGATCGAAGCCTTGCGGGATCAGTCGCGTCATGTGGATTTTCCGGCTTCCATGTTGCGTTCGGGGGAACATTATGCGTTGGAAGTCGATGGTGATTCGATGATCGAAGCCGGGATTTTCGATGGCGATACGGTGCTGATCAAACGTACGGAAACTGCGGAAAACGGATCAATCGTTGTTGCTTTGGTTGATGGTGGCGAAGTTACTTTGAAACGACTTCGGAAAAAAGCCGGCTCCGTTGCATTGGAGCCCGCCAACAAAAACTATGATACCCAGGTTTTCGGTCCGGACCGGGTCAATGTTCAGGGTGTTCTGGTTGGTCTGGTTCGCAGTTATCAATAGCCCGTTGTTTTGGCGATGTCCTTTTCCGGGGGATTTACCCACGGCCTTTGTCCGCGGCTTTCATTGACGGTTTTGATGATGATGCCGTTCGGGCGCAACCATAATGCATGACTGCCCTTTTGTTTCAGATCATCGCCGTTGATGGTTGTTGTTCGTGCATCCGGGCAGCGCGAAACGGTTTTTTTAAGGATAATGACAACATCGGCCATTTTACAGTCATCGTAAAATGCGGACGGGTTATCGATGATCGAGACGCGGCGCTGCCGGCGTTTTAACAGGCAACCATAGGCGTCGCACCTGAATTGATTGTCTTGACTAATGCCACCCGGTTGGGGCCATTTTTCTTTATCTGTTGTCAGTGCGGCCCGTTTTAACCACTGCCGTGGTATGAATGCCGTCCCTCGTCCACGGGATAACATAATTTGGCCGTCATCGGTACGAACTGCGGTCAGTTTGGCGTTTTGATGGACTATGATATCCGGCGGCTCATAGACCGAGGCAATGATAATGCCTGCGATTATTCCCGTGGTCCCCAAATATCGCCATTTTGAATGCCATAAAATCCATATCAATGACCCTGTAACAATGGCCGCCAGACCAAGAGGCGGTAAAACCTGAAAACGCGTAACCGCGCCCGGCCACGAAGAAACCGTATCCGAAACCTGTAAAATTCCGTCTATTCCCCACCCCATCATGGATAAAGCAAACCCTTCCAGCCCGAACGGTATCATTGTTACGGCCACCAGACCCCACGGCATAACCCAAATCGCGGTCAAGGGTACGGCAATCATATTGGCCATCAGGCTGTAACTGGGCAATTGATTGAAATGGTAAATAGCGAATGGCGCCGTGGCCACCCCGGCCAGAAATGAGGTTAAAATTACGGCACCAAAATAGCGTCCCAAATAGATCATTGAAGATATCATCAGGGATTGCGCTTGTTCGGGCCGTGGTCTGGAGCGGGATTTTAAGTAACCATAGCCGCTGATCAAAACAGTGACGGCGGCAAAAGACATCTGAAAACTTGGCCCCAACAGGCTTTCCGGACGAAAAATCAGAATAATCAACGCTGCCCACGCTACCGAACGCAATGAAATGCCGCGTCTGTCGAGCAAAACGGCCACCAGCACCAAAGCCGTCATGATGAACGAGCGTATTGTTGGGACAGCCCCGCCAGAAATCAGGGCGTAGATCAGCGCTCCCGGCAAGGCGATGGCTGCAGCCCATTTTTTGATCGGGTAATAGAGCGCGACCCTTGGTATTAATGACAGGAAGGCTCGGCTGATAAAATAAAGAAAACCGGCGATCAGGCCCATGTGCAATCCGGAAATGGCCAATAAATGGGCGAGACCGGAATTGCGCATATTCTCGGCAACGGTTTTGTCTATGAAACCCCGGTTGCCGGTTATCAATGCTTTGGCAATGGCGGCTGTTGGCCCTTTTAATGTCCTGTCAATGGAACTGGATATGGATTGCCGGATGTTTTCCAATTGCCCCGTAAACAAGGACGTTACCAAAGTCTGGCGGCTGGCCGGTTCGATCCGTATTGAGCCAAAGGCAAATCCATATGCTCCGATATTTTTGAAAAAAGCATTGAACTGAAAATCAAATGCACCCGGCATCACCGGCGGTGACGGCGGATTCAGTCTGGCCGTCATGGATACCCAGTCGCCGGTTTTTAATCGGGGTGGCAGGTTTTGTATTTTGATTCGGACCCGGTTCGGTGCTTTTGAGGGATGCATACCCTGGACATTGACATGATCCAGCGTTATTCGCGCGCCTTTTTGTAATTTCTCTACACTGACGGTCTGTCCGGATAACCGTGTTCGTTCCAGCGGGATTTGCAGGAAACGGGTTTCCAGGGATTGACTCCGGATTTGCCCGTTGGCAAAACCGGCAACGGTGATCAATGCAAACAGGGTTGCCGATTTCAAGAACATCCCTAGGGACGTTGTGTTATCCAGTGTGATCAGTACGGTCCATGTCATGGCAGTTGCAAAAATGGTTGCTGACACCCATGCCAGTGACGGCTCAAACGGCAACTGAAAGTATATGGCAATGCCCAAGCCAAAAAAAACTGGAACCCAATAAAACAGATGGCCTTTCATGTTCTCGTCATATTCATGGTGGCAGGTTCATGGTGGCAGGTTCATGGTGGCAGTTCCGGGTTTTAACAGGTGCATGACAAGTTATACTATAAAGAGAATTATTTTCAATAAATCATCTGTAGTTAAATATCTTTTTTATCTATTTGCTGCATCTGCTAACAAGCGTTAGAATGTGGGTCAGAAAATTATGAATATCCGTGATCTTCATAACCGCATATCTATTTTTTCAGACAGAAAGTTTCCGATTTATGTCCGTTGTTACCCGTTTTGCACCCTCGCCTACCGGATTTTTACATATCGGTGGTGCCAGAACAGCTTTGTATAATTGGTTGTTTGCCCGTCATCATCAACACTACGGAGATGGCGGCCGGTTCTTGCTCAGGATCGAAGATACGGACCGGGCCCGTTCCACGGACGCCGCCGTTGATGCCATTTATGACGGTTTGAAATGGTTGGGTCTTGATTGGGACGGCGAAGCGATTTCGCAATTTTCACGTATCTCCAATCATCAACAGGCAGCGCATCAATTGTTGCAAAGCGGTCACGCCTACCGTTGTTATTGTTCTCCCGAAGAATTGGCGGAAATGCGTGATCTGGCCAAAAAACAGGGCCGTCCCGCAAAATATGATGGCCGCTGGCGCGACCGCGATGAAAAAGACGCCCCCCCGGGTGTTGATCCGGTTATCCGCCTGAAATCTCCGCTTGACGGGGAAACCGTTATTGATGATCAGGTTCAGGGTGTTGTCAAAGTCAATAATCAGGAAATGGATGATATGGTTTTGCTGCGTGCGGATGGCACGCCGACGTATATGCTGGCCGTTGTCGTTGATGACCATGATATGGGTGTAACCCATGTTATTCGCGGTGATGATCATCTGACCAACGCCTTTCGTCAGGTGCAGATTTATAAAGCTTTGGGTTGGGATATTCCGGTGTTTGCCCACATCCCCCTTATTCATGGCAATGACGGTGCCAAAATGTCAAAGCGTCACGGGGCTTTGGGGGCCGAATTCTACCGGGATCAGGGGTTTTTGCCGGAAGCATTGCGCAATTATTTGCTGCGTCTGGGCTGGTCCCATGGTGATGATGAAATTATTTCAACGGATCAGGCCATTGAATGGTTCGGTCTGGACGCCATCGGCAGATCGCCTTCGCGGTTTGATTTGGCAAAACTGACAAATCTAAACGGCCATATTTTACGCGGGCTTGATGATGAACGGTTGCTGGATTTGCTGATACCGTTTTTGGAACACGACATAACAGATGATATCAAAATCCGTCTGATAAAAGCCATGCCAGGCTTAAAGGAACGTGCGAAGACTTTGGTTGAACTGGCTGACAGTGCTGTGTTTTTGGTGAAAAACAGACCTTTGGAAATCGATGAAAAAGCCAAAAAAGTTCTTGATCAGGAAGCGTTGTCGCATTTGCGGAATTTACGGGACACTCTTGGCTCGGTTTCTGACTGGAGCCATGATACGCTTGAAACCTGCGCCCGTGACTATGCTGAAAAATCGGATTTGAAATTGGGTAAGGTTTTGCAGCCGCTGCGTTCCGCGTTAACAGGCACGACAAAATCGCCCAGTATTTTTGAAGTTCTGGAAATTCTCGGACGTGACGAGGCTTTAGCTCGCATTGATGATGTTCTATAATGGACACAACGAATTCAATACATGACAGCGCTTGTGCTGTTTCGCCTTTGGCTCTTATGAGGAGGATAAAATGAGTAATAAAGCAAATCAAACGGGGTCCGATACATTTACCCTGACCGATAACAGGAGCGGGAAAAGTTATGAGCTTCCTGTTCTTAAAGGCAGCGTCGGACCTGATGTCATTGATGTTCGAAAACTTTATTCGGAAACCGGTTGTTTTACCTATGACCCTGGATTTACTTCGACAGGTAGCTGCGAATCAAACATTACCTATATTGATGGCGATAAAGGCGAATTGCTTTACCGTGGATACGCCATTGACGACCTTGCCAGTCATTCCGATTTCCCGGAAGTCTGTTATTTACTGCTTTATGGCGAATTGCCGACGGTCAAACAAAAACGCAATTTTGAACATGCCATTACCTACCACACCATGTTGCATGAACAATTGGCCTATTTTTTCCGCGGTTTTCGCCGTGATGCCCATCCCATGGCGGTGATGTGTGGTGTGGTTGGGGCTTTATCAGCTTTTTACCATGACAGCACGGATATATCCGATCCCAAGCACCGGATGATTGCGTCTTACCGCCTGATTGCCAAAATGCCGACCATCGCGGCCATGGCCTATAAGTTTTCCATAGGCCAGCCATTTGTCTATCCGAAGAATGAATTATCCTATGCGGAAAATTTTCTTTACATGATGTTTTCCAACCCTTGCGAAGAATACAAGGTCAATCCGATTATCGCCCGCGCCATGGACCGCATTTTAATCCTGCATGCGGATCATGAACAAAATGCATCGACGTCCACCGTGCGCCTGGCCGGGTCAAGCGGTGCCAATCCGTTTGCCTGTATTTCAGCAGGGATTGCCTCCCTTTGGGGACCGGCCCATGGCGGTGCCAACGAAGCCGTACTCAATATGTTGGAAGAAATCGGGTCCGTTGACCGCATTCCTGAATTCATTGCCCGGGCCAAGGATAAAAACGACAGTTTCCGTCTGATGGGTTTCGGGCACCGGGTTTATAAAAATTTCGATCCCCGCGCCCAGGTGATGGAGAAAACCTGCCACGAAGTTCTCGACGAACTGGGAATCGAAGACGAACCTTTGCTGGATATCGCTATTGAACTGGAACGTATTGCATTGGAAGATGAATATTTCATTGAAAAGAAACTCTATCCCAATGTGGATTTTTATTCCGGTATTATTTTCAAGGCCATCGGTATTCCCACCAGTTTGTTTACGGTCCTGTTTGCCGTCGCCAGAACTGTCGGCTGGGTTGCGCAGTGGAATGAAATGATCGAGGACCCGTTACAAAAAATTGGTCGCCCACGGCAACTTTACACCGGGCAAACGCGGCGCAAATTCCGTGCGCTGCACAAACGTTCAAAATAATTAAATCTCAAATAAATTGGGGGGCTTATGGCCTCCCTTTTTTTTGCAAAATGGATAACACTTGACGGGCAGCGCGGGTGCTTGGCGGGTTATCCCCTTGGCCCAGAAATGTCAGGGCCCGGTCATAGTTTTTTATTTGCTCAATCTGTAAATCTTTATCTGACAGCAATTCTGTCATGGCGAGAGAAAGATTTTCAGACGTGCATTGATCCTGCAGGAATTCGGGAATGGCGGGTTTGTCCAACAGGATATTCACCAGATTGGCGTACCTGACCCGGATCATCTTTTTTGCCAGCCAAAATGTCACAGGGTTCATTTTATAGGCAATCAGGGACGGCGTTTTTGCCATCGCCAGTTCAAGTGATACCGTACCCGATGCCGCCAGTGCCGCATCGCTTGCGGCAAAGGCGTCAAATTTTTCACGGTCATTTTCTGTTGTGATCAATTTGGTCGGCCAGTCATGGATAAAGGGTGCAAGCAGATCCTTGCGCCCCGGGGCGATGGGCATGACGCTGACGAGGTCGGGATAACGGGATGACAGGGTTTTTATGCTGTCTTTGAAGACGGGAAGCAAACGTTTGATCTCGCCTTGACGACTTCCGGGCAGAACAGCAATCAGTTTTTGCGGATTAGAGATTTTGTACTTTCGCCGGAAACCCTGTCCCTCGCCCTGATCAGCACCGCCTTCGATAACCGGATGTCCTGTGAATGTGGTTTCAAGGCCGTATTTTTCAAAATAAGGCGGCTCAAACGGCAACAATGTGAACAAATGATCAAACAGTCGGGCTGTTTTTTGTGCCCGTCCTTCACGCCACGCCCATACCGACGGTGCCACCATGTGCAGCAAGGAAATACCCTGATTTTGCAGCTTTGCGGCGATACGGAAACAAAAATCAGGGGCATCGATGGTGATCACCATATCCGGGCGTCGGGCTTTGATGTCGGTGACGGTTTGCCGTAATCTTGAAATCAGTTTCGGCAACTTGGGAACAATTTCCGCAACCCCCATGATACTGAGTTCGGCCATGGGAAACAGGCTTGTTAAACCCTGTTCCATCATTTTTTCGCCGCCAATGCCGTGAAACGTAATTGGATTGTCTTCTCCGGCCTGATGTTTTATGGCCGCCATCAACCGTCCGCCCAGCAAATCCCCGGACGGCTCTCCGGCAATCAGATAGATGGAGTAATGGTTTTGATCAGTCATCTGCCGATTTTACCTGCGCCGCGTTTTGATCAAGGCCAATTAAAAACAACGACGATTTTTGCAGTCGATTCAAGGCTTCCTGTTGCTCAAGAAGAAAACCACCACCCGCTTCCATGGCAATGCCGGAAAGTCCGGCCTGGGCTGCTTTGGTGATGGTCTCGGGACCAATAGCCGGCAAATCGGCGCGTCGTTCCTGACCGGGTTTCGGCAACTTGACGAGAACGCCCGATGGGGGTTGATTTTTATCAATGGCTAGTTTTTCCAGCATGGCGTCGGTTCCGTCGCTGTCCTCTTCGCCAATGACGGCCCCGTCCCTGACAACGACAGCTTGGCCATAATCCCCTGCCCCCAACTTCAATGCCGCCTGAATGGCAATTTTTATATCGTTTTCATCGTTTTTATCAGGGGTGCGGTCGCTGTAAAGACCCTGTTTGATCAATAGATGGGAAACGAATTGTTCGGCACCAATCACCCGGAAGCCTTCGTTTTCTTCCAATGCCGTAATCAGGGTGCGTAAAATTCCGTCATCACCCATGGTTGCGGCACCGGTTTTCATGAAAAATTTCATGGCCCACAAATCCGGGCGAAGCTGTGCCAGTGTGGGCCGTTTTATGGACCCGGCCATGACCAGTTCCTGAACCCCTTCATCGTGCAAAATGCCAACCGTTTTCCCCGCCGCACCCAACCGTACCCAATGGTGGGGCGTGCCGGTGACCAATGATGCCGGTGTTTGATGCTTGAATGCGATCACATGATAGGGGCGTTTGTTTTGCTGACAGCTTTCGATCACCGCTTTGGGCAAAAAACCACCCCCGGCGAGGATGCCAAGTTTAACTGGAGTCTGATTACGCGCTGACATTGTCCGTATCGGGTTGACAGACAGACCGTGACGAGTCTGTTTTGATGAAGTTGACGATTTCCATAACGGCTTCGTGGCCGGAAAAATCTTCGGCGACGTCTTCCAGTCTTTCGAGAATGGTTCCTTCCTGCGCAAAAATCAAACGGTAGGCTTTGCGTAAATCATGGATTTCATCACGGGAAAAATTGCGCCGTTTCAGGCCAATGATGTTCAAGCCGCACAATCGGGCGCGGTTGCCAAGCACCGAGCCGTAGGGAATGACATCATTTTCAACGCCGGTCATACCGCCAATCATGGCGTGCCTGCCGACGCGGACAAACTGATGAACTGCTGACAAGCCCCCGACAATGGCCCATTCGCCAATGGTGACGTGTCCGGCCAAAGTTGCATTATTGACCAGAATGGCATGGTCTTCGATGATGCAGTCATGGGCCACGTGGGCGCCAACCATCAACAGGCAGTTATCGCCGACCCGGGTTTCCATGCCGCCGCCTTCGGTCCCCGGGTTCAACGTGACGTGTTCGCGGATCACCGTGTTTTTACCGATAAACAGTTTCGATTGCTCGCCGTGATATTTTAAATCCTGTGGCTGATAGCCAACCGAAGAAAAAGGATAGATTTTTGTCCCGGCACCAATTTCGGTAATACCGGATACGGCGACGTGCGAGACCAGTTCAACGCCGTCGCCAAGGATGACAGTGCTATCAACGTGACAAAAAGGTCCGATTACAACACCGTTGCCGAGGGTGGCGCCCGGTTCGACAACAGACAAGGGGCTGATGTCAGTCATTGTTGCCCTCTTCCACAATCATTGCAGAATAAGTCGCTTCGGCCATTTTTTGCCCGTCAACCATGGCGACGCCCTTGAATTTCCAGACATTGCCGCGGTTTCTTATTTTTTCAACGTGTAATTCGACCTGATCGCCGGGGGTTACGGGTTTGCGGAACCGGGCCTGATCAACCGTCATGAAATAAACAATGCTGCCTGCGCGTTTCCCTGTGGTTTCTATGACAAGAATGGCCGAGGTCTGGGCCATGGCTTCAATAATGAGAACGCCCGGCATGATCGGCTGCCCGGGGAAATGGCCCTGAAAAAAAGGCTCGTTAATGGTGACGTTTTTAATGCCGACAGCGGTTTTATCGGGAACAATATTTTTCACCCGGTCAATCAGCAGGAACGGATAACGATGGGGGATCATGTCAATGATTTCACTGTGTTCAATAACCCGCGTGGCATCAAATGTGTTTGAATCCATCAATTTTATGTCCTTTTTTGTTTTGACAGTTTTTCCAAAGTCACGGTTTCTTTTAACCAGTCCCGAACGTTTTTCGCAGGCGATCCACCTACTTTCATACCCGAAGGTATATCACGCATAACCCCGCTTTGTGCCGCGATTTGCGCGCCGGCACCAATTTTCAAATGGCCGGTTATGCCCGCCTGCCCGGCTAAAACGGCGAAATCACCGATTTCCGTGCTTCCTGAAATACCTACCTGACTGACAATAACCGCATTTTGCCCGATAACAACATTATGGGCAATCTGAACCAGATTATCAATTTTAGTGCCCGCCCCGATAACTGTATCCGGTCCGGTGCCACGGTCAATGGTGGTGTTGGCGCCGATTTCAACATTGTTGTGAATAATGACACGGCCCAGTTGCGGTACCTTGAGATGGCCCTCGGGGCCCATGGCAAAGCCAAAACCGTCCTGCCCGATACGGACGCCGCTATGGATAATCACGTTATTGGAAATTTCACAATAAGCCAAAGTGACCAGCGGACGGATATCGCAGTTGTCGCCTATGATGACACCTTTGTCTATAACCGTGTTGGTGCCAATGCGGCAATGGTTTCCGATCTCGGCGTTGTCACCGATAACGACGCCTGCGTCAATTGTACAATTGTTGCCGATTTTTGCACTGTCATGGATAACGGCATGGGGGGAAATGCTGTCAGACGGGGGATGGTTTGGATAAAACGCCTGCGCTACCCGGGCAAAGGCGTGGTATGGTGAAGGCGTCAACAACAAAGCCATGTTTGCCGGTGCTTTATCCGCATAGGCTTTATCGATAATGCAAACCCCTGCCTTACTCTCGGTAAAAGCGTTCACATAGCGCTTGTTATCAAGAAAACTGACCGTATCCGTTGTTGCCTGATCAAGCGGGGCGACATCGTTGAAAAGTTTATCAGCTACATCCCTGCCACTAATTTCAGCTTTGGCAATATCCGCAAGTTGGTGGATATCAAACGGTCCTGCGACGGAATAAAACCTCGGAGAAGGCATTTACTTTTTCCCGGGTTTTTCGACCTTGACCGATGGTAATGCCTGATCCAGTTTTTTCAGCAGTGCATCCGTAATATCAAGCTGGTTGGAGACCAGAATCGCCTGATTGCGACGGACAATCAAACCGATATTTTTCTCTTCTGCATAATCGGCAATAATTTTGCTGAGTTTTTCATTAACAACAAGCAAGGCGTCGTTTCTGGATTTATTTAAATCCTGTTTGCGCTTTTGCACCAACCGTTGCACGGCTACCAGTTTTTGCTCGAATTTTTTACGCTCTGCGATAAAGGCTTCCCGTGCCAGAATGGTTCTTTTTTTGACAAGTTTGTCATTGGCGGCTTTCAAGGCCTTGTCTTCTTTTTGCATTTCTTTCTGATATTCGTTGGCATAGGTCGTGAGCTGTTTATTGATGTCTTTCACGGCTTTGGAGCTTTGGCGAATGACATTCATGTCAATAACGGCGATTTTAACGCTGTCCGGGAGTTTCGGGGCTTCCGCTTTGGGTTTTTGTTGTGCCATCACGGTGTTTGTGGTTACGAAAGTCAACATCATCAAAACCATAAGTTTTAAAAATGTTTGCGTGTTAAATAAAGGTTTCAAGACAGGCTCCATCAGAATTTGGTTCCAAAATTAATCCGGATGTTTTCTTCCAGATCATAATCTTCTTTAAGCAGCGGGAAAGCGACATCAAACCCGATCGGGCCAAACGGTGACTGCCATGTCAGGCCCGCCCCCACAGACATGCGCAACGAGCCGTCGTCTTTGGTTGTGCTGTTGGTCGGGCTCAGGCTGCCAGCACTTCCGAAGTCGGTAAAAGTTCGTCCGGATATACCCAGTTCTTTGGGTAATCCAACGGGAAATGTCAGTGATAAACTGCCTGTATACGTCCATTCGCCACCCAAGGAATCGTCTGTCAGTGTATCTCTGGGACCGACACCGTTTGTTTCAAAGCCGCGCAAATCATCGCCGCCAATAAAATAGCGATCAATGAAACGCACATCTTTTGAAACCCCGGTAATCAGCCCGGCTTTTCCTTTCAGCGACAGGATGACTTCATCGGCAAAGGGCCAGTATTGTACTCCGGACAGGGTATTTCTGAAAAATTGGGCGGACCCGCCAAGACCGGCCAGTTCCGTTTTCAGGCGCAGATTATAGCCTTCGGTCGGATTAATACGGTCATCAAGTTTGTCATAAACCAGTTGATGGCCGACCAACGAGACATAATCCGTTCCCTTGGCTGTTTTAATCAGTGAAGAGGCGCTGCTGTCAACATTGGTAATCTGCTGGCGTTTAAAGGCATAGTTCCAGGATTGTTTCAAATCCTCGGTCAAGGGATAACCGGCCCTGAGACCGAAACCGGTAATTTTGGTGTCGAGCGAACTGCTGTCCTGTAAATCGCGTTCGACATGAAAAATATCCACACCGGCACGAATTTCCCGGTCAAGGAAGTAAGGTTCCGTAAAGCCGAGATCGACCTGGCTTTGTTTGGCGGCTATGGTCAGTTTCAATTTGACGTCCTGGCCTTTGCCGAGCAGGTTTTTTTCAGCCAGCGTCACTTCGCCCAATGGCCCGCTTGAAGTCGAGAACCCGGCCCCGACGGAAATCGAGCCGGTTGATTTTTCTTCGACTTCGACCTTGATGACCGATTTATCCGGTGCGCTTCCGGGTTGGCGTTCAACGTTGACTTTTTCAAAGAAATCCAGCGCCCGCAGACGGCGACGTGAACGGCGCAATTTGGCGGCGTTAAAGGCATCGCCTTCGACCAGTTTGAATTCGCGGCGGATGACCTTGTCAAGGGTACGCACATTGCCAGAAATATCAATACGTTCGACAAACACGCGCGGGCCTTCATTGACTTCAAACGTCAGATTAATTTTTTTGTTTTTGCGGTCCCTTTTGATACGCGGACGCACATCAATGAAAGGAAAACCCAATTCGCTGACCCGTTGGGTGACGGCTTCAATGGTTTTTTCGATAACGCTGTTGTCAAACCAGTCGCCGCTCTCATAGTCGATCAATCCGTCCAGGTCCTCGACCTTTAAATTGCGAATGCGGGGCTTAAGCTGAATATCACCGAAAACGTAGCGTTCGCCTTCGTCAATGGTGAAGGTGATAAAAAAGTTTTTTTGATCACGGGATAATTCGGCATTTGCGGCCAATACCTTGAAATCGGCGAAACCTTCGCTCAGGTAAAAACGCCGCAACAGTTCACGGTCCAATGTCAACCGGTCCGGATCATAATTGTCATCGTTGCCGAGAATGCGGTACCAGACCGTTTCCTTGGTGCGTATGATGTCCCGTAATTTGCCGTCATCAAATTGTTTGTTGCCGACAAATTTCACGGATGCAATTTCGGTCGGATCCCCTTCGCGTATTTCAAAAACCAGATCGACCCGGTTTTGCGGTAATTGAATGATTTTGGGTTCCACCGTGGCCGCGAAACGCCCGGATCGGCGGTAAACAGTCAGGATGCGTTCGACATCACTTTGAACCTTGGTCCGGGTATAAATGACCCGGGGCCTCAAGGTTACCTCGCTTTCAAGGGTTTCATTGGTAATTTCAAAATTGCCTTCGAAAGCAATGCGGTTAATGATCGGGTTTTCGACCACGGAAACGACCAGAGCATCTCCTTTCCGCCTTAGTGTGACATCGGCAAACAGGCCCGTGGCAAACAGGCTTTTCAGGGATTTGTCAATCCGCGCCGGATCAAAGCTATCGCCTTCCCTTGCCACCATATAGGATTTAACGGTGCCGGGTTCAACCCGTTCCGCACCTTCGACAATGATTTGACGAATGGTATTGTTTCCGGAAAGCGTTACATTGTTCGGGGATGTGGTCTGGGCATGGACCGACGCCACCATCAACCCGCCAAGGACGAGAATGGTAAAAGGCAATGCGAACAAATAAAAGGCTGTACGCTTCAACTGGTTTCCCCCTGCAAGAACGGTCTGCTGATCAGCTTCCTGAAAGATCGGTTGATCTTTTATTGACTCAAATCATTGACGGTCACGTAAACGAAAAGAATCAATAACAGAATCAATCCGAAACGGAAACCGTATTCTTGCGCTTTTTCATTTAAAGGTTTGCCGCGCAAGGCTTCAAAACCCAAAAACAACAGATGACCGCCATCCAGAACCGGGATCGGAAACAGATTGATCACGCCCAGATTGATCGACAGCATGGCCATCAGAAAAATTACATCCATTAAACCGTTTTGCGCCATTTCACCGGTGACCTGGGCAATTTTTATAATGCCGCCCAATTCTTTGGGGCTTTGACTTCCGGTAATGATATTGCCGACAAAGGATACAATGCGCCAACTTATAATTCCGGTCTGTTTTATTCCGGTCCAAACGGCCATAACCGGATTGTCACGAATATATTCAACCTGTTTAGGGTCCGGTGTGATGCCAAGACGGCCAATGATTCGGGGTTCGGCGTTGTCTGTAGTGGATGACTGGATTTTGACCGCTTCAGGGGTAATGGGTAAGACCAGTGTCTGCTGCGCACGTTTGACGGAGAACGTTAATACCTTTCCCGGGTTTTGACTAACGATATCGCGCAGTTGTTCGAACCAGATGATGTCTTTGTCATCAATGGCAACGATGCGGTCACCTTTGATCAGGCCGGCTTTTTCCGCCGGGCTTGCTTTCATAACGTCGCCGACACCGGCCAAGGGTCTGGCTGAACCAACCGTTGCCGCCAGAATAGCCAGCAAAACGGCGGCAAAAATGAAATTGATGGCCGGTCCGGCAAAAATGATAGCGGCCCGTTGAGCAACGGTTTTATGGGAAAAGGAAACGGCTTTTTCATCCTCGCCAAGCTGTTTGACGTTGCCATCGTCATCGGTTTCGCCGTCCCCTTCACCGAACATTTTGACATATCCGCCAAGGGGGATGGCACTGACTTTCCAGCGGGTACCAACGGAATTTGTCCAGCCAAACAATTCCGGTCCGAAACCGACAGAAAACACTTCGACCCGGACGCCGTTGCGGATGGCAATGCGGTAATGGCCCCATTCATGGACAAACACCAGAATGGATAAAACAATAATAAAAACAATGATGTAATTGAAAGTAAAATTAAAAATATCCATAAGGGGTATGCTGTATCCAGAATGAAATTGCAGGGTGAAGGTTGAAAGGTTTTAAGTTTTTAAAATCAGGCTTTCCGCAAGCTGCCGGGTCTCTTGATCACATTCAAAAACCACATCAAGACTATTGATATCAATAAATTGGGCTTTTTCAAGGCAATCGGCAACAATTGCGGCAATATCCAGAAATCCAATGCGGCCTGCGAGGAAATATTTGACCGCGACTTCGTTGGCGGCATTCAGCACGGTGGGAGCCGAGCCACCGGCAATCAGCGCGTCACGGGCCAGTTTAAGTGCCGGAAACCGGTCCGGATCGGGGGTCTCAAAGGTCAGGGTTTTGATATCTTCAAGCCGCAACTTGTCAGCCGGAGCTTCGATCCGGTCCGGCCATGCCAAAGTATAGGCAATCGGGGTGCGCATATCCGGCGTGCCCATCTGTGCCAAAACCGAGCCGTCAATATATTCAACCATGCTGTGGATTACCGATTGCGGATGGACGACGATATCAATTTGTTTTTCCTCAACCGGGAACAGATGATAGGCCTCGATCAGTTCAAGCCCTTTGTTCATCATGGTTGCGCTGTCGATGGATATCTTTGCGCCCATGTCCCAATTGGGGTGCCTGACGGCTTGTTCAGGTGTGACAGAACCCATTTGATCGCTGGTGAAATCTTTGAACGGCCCACCGGACGCAGTTAAAACGATACGTTCGATGCGGTTTGGATGCTGAAAATCAAAAACCTGATAAATGGCGTTGTGTTCGCTGTCCACCGGAAGCAATGTGGATTGATGCTTTTCAACTTCACGGACAAACAAATCCCCGGCACAAACCAGACATTCCTTGTTGGCAAGGGCGACGATGGCCCCTCTGCGCACAGCGTTCAGGGTAGGTTCAAGACCGGCAGCCCCGACAATGGCCGCCAATACCCAGTCCGCAGGGCGTTTCCCGGCTTCGATCAGGGCGTCCGCTCCCGATGCGGCTTCGATCCCGGTTCCGGAAAGGGCGGATTTCAGGTCCCGGTAATGGGCGTCGTCGGCAACGACACAAAATTTTGCATTCACTTTTTTAGCTGTATCGGCCAGAAGGGCTGCATTTTTATTGGCACTAAGGGCATCGACTTCAAATTTTTCAGGACTGCGCAACAACAAATCAACCATGTTCTGACCAACGGAACCGGTTGCACCGAGAACGGAAATGGTTCGTTTTTCATTTTCCACAGGCGCTTTTTGTGTGTTGGTTTTGGATGTCACATCCATCCTGGAATACTTTCATTACGGCTTAAGCTAATGATGCTGACAAACAACGATGCTATCAATAATCCGTCGACCCGATCGAGAAGACCACCATGGCCGGGGATAAGCGATCCTGAATCTTTCACATTAAAATGTCGCTTTAAAGCAGATTCCAGTAAATCACCGCATTGTGACACGGCCCCGGTAACGGCGCTGACAATGGTTAATGTTATGAATGAGGCGGTATTACCCTGTAGATAGGTGGCAAAAACCCAACCAACAACCCCGGACATCATCACCCCGCCAATAAACCCGGCCCAGGTTTTTTTCGGACTGATGCGTGGTGCCAGTTTCGGCCCGCCGATCAGGCGTCCAAAGAAATAGGCGCCGCTGTCAGCCGCCCAGACCAGTATAAAAAGCCATAATAACACCGATGCACCCGTGTCTTCCAGGCGTCTTAGATAAATCAGTGAAAATACCGGAGGCAGAATATAAACGATGCCGAAAACCATCCACAGAAATTGGTGTTTGCAGAGTTTTCCCCACTCGACTGCGAGAATAATCCCGGCCACGGCCATCAGTATTTCAAAATAGGGCGTGCCCAGATAAATAGCCGCGATAACCGGTGGTATTAAAATCAACGCCGAGCCAATACGTTTGCGGATTTCGGTCGTATTGTTTGTATTGTTATCGGGCGACGCCATACCGACGATCCCGACCATGATAGATTTCAATGGCTTTTTTCAAGTCATCATAGGAAAAGTCAGGCCACAAAGTTTCCGTAAAAACAAATTCCGAATAAGCCAGTTGCCACAGCATGAAATTGCTCAGGCGCATTTCGCCACTGGTTCGGATAAGAAGGTCCGGATCAGGAATGTCATAGGTGTACAAAGCGTTTGAAAATGTATCTTCGTTGATATCAGCCGCCGACAACGCCCCGTTTTCGACCTGTTCGGCCAATTGCCGGGCGGCCATGATGATTTCATCACGGGCACCGTAACTTAATGCAATGGTCAATGTCAGACGGCTGTTGTTCCGGGTTCTGTGTTCGGCCTGATGGATCAGTTTTTCAATATTTTTGCCCAACCGGCTACGGTCACCGATGACCTTGAAACAGACTCCCTGTTGGTCCAGTTCAGCCACTTCACGTTTCAGATAAAACGTCAATAACCCCATTAAATCGTTGACTTCTTCGGCGGGGCGTTGCCAGTTTTCAGAAGAGAAACCATACAGTGTTAAATAGCTGATGTTCAAACGAATGGCATTTTTCACTGTTTCCCGCAGGGTTTCGGCGCCTTGTTTGTGTCCGCTTGTGCGTGGCAAACCGCGGGCGCGTGCCCAGCGGCCATTGCCATCCATAATAATGGCAACGTGTCGCGGGGCTTCGCTATAGCCATCCAGTTTAAGGGACGTAGCTTCCATAATCAGACCTGCATAATTTCCTGTTCTTTGCGTTCCAGCGAGGCGTCGACTTTTTTCACAAATTCATCGGTCAGAGCTTGAATATCATGGGAATATTCCCGGTGTTGGTCTTCGGAAATCAATCCGTCTTTTTCAGCCGCTTTTAACTCGTCCATGGCGTGACGGCGTACATTGCGCACAGAAATCCGGGCTTCTTCGGAATATTTGGCGGCGATTTTTGCAAGTTCCGTACGCCGTTCTTCGGTTAATGCAGGAATGGGAATACGTACCAGTTGTCCATCGGACGCCGGGTTCAATCCCAACCCGGAATCAAGAATGGCTTTTTCCACCGCTTTGACCATGGTTTTGTCCCAGACCTGAATACTGAGCATGCGCGGCTCGGGAACGCTGACGCTGCCAACCTGATTAAGCGGCATGTCCGATCCGTAGGCGTTGACCATAATCGGGTCAAGCAAGCTGACGCTAGCACGCCCTGTGCGCAGTCCGGAAAATTCCTTTGCCAGCACATCGACCGCGCCCTGCATCCTGCGTTTGGTGTCGTTTGTCATGGTCTGAATATCTGAAAAACTCATTCATGCCTTCCTTTTTTTTCGTCCTCGGGGTGTTTTTTGTTTTTTCCTCGTTTTCAAGGATATGTCCTTAATCGGGGCATTGTTTATAACGGATTTTTATATCGGATCACAGATTTTAGTATAGACCCCTTCTCCGGCCAGCACATTGGCAAAACCACCGGGATTATGGATGGAAAATACCAGTATAGGGACTTTGTTTTCACGTGCCAATGCGATAGCCGATGTATCCATGACCCGTAAATCGCGGCTCAGAACATCCTGATAACTTAAATTATCATAGCGTTTTGCCGATTTGTCCATGGCCGGGTCTTTGTCGTAAACACCGTCTACCTGGGTGCCTTTCAACAAGGCATCACAATTCATTTCAACGGCGCGCAAGGCGGCGGCGGTATCGGTTGTGAAAAACGGATTGCCGGTGCCGCCGGCAAAAATCACAACCCGGCCTTTTTCCATATGACGTACGGCGCGGCGGCGGATATAAGGTTCGCACACCGTTGACATGGGAATGGCAGACTGAACCCGGGTCGGTACATTCATACCTTCGAGCACGCTTTGGACAGCCAATGCATTCATGACCGTTGCCAGCATGCCCATATAATCGGCGCTGGTGCGTTCAATTCCTTTGGCCGCAGACGACACGCCCCTGAAAATATTCCCGGCACCGATGACAAGGCTTAACTGGACGCCGGACAGGTGAACGTTTTTTATTTCCGTACAGATGCGTTCGACGGTATCCGGATCAAGTCCGAAATCACGGTCTCCCATCAAACCTTCACCAGATAGTTTTAACAGCACTCTCCGGTATTTCGGTTTGGATGTCATGGGTTCGCCTGTCTTTCGTTGGGTTCGTGAGTGGTCACCGTTTGAACGATCATGCCGGAGCACAAACATACATATCACATGCCCGGGTGATCGTTAAATGTTTTTAATCACCCGGATGGATATCCGTTAACTGGAAGAAACAGCCGCCACTTCGGCTGCGAAGTCTTCAACTTTCTTTTCAATGCCTTCGCCCAGAACATACATCTGAAAAGCGGTAACCGATGCTGTGGTCCCGGCGTCTTTGGCCGCTTTATCAACGGCTTCGCCGACTTTGCTTTCACCATCGATGACAAAAGTCTGATCGACAAGGCAGGATTCTTCAAAGAATTTCCGCATCCGTCCATCAACCATTTTGGCAATGATTTCTTCCGGACGGCCGGACTCCCGGGCCTGATCGGAAAGAATATTGCGTTCTTTTTCAATCACATCCTGATCCAGTTGATCACGGTTGACCGCCAATGGTTTGGCAGCGGCCACGTGCATGGCAACCTGTTTGCCGATGGTTGCCAGCGCATCATTTTTGCCACCGGTCTCAAAAGCAACCAGCACGGCAATTTTACCAAGATTGGGGGCAATGGCGTTGTGGATGTAAGGCGCCAGAAAACCGTTATCCGCATTCAGGGTCTGGATACGGCGGATCGACATGTTTTCGCCAATGGTCGAAATCAGGTGCGTCAGTTGTTCGCTGACGTTGCGTTCGGTGCCCGGATAGGCCGCGTCTTTCAGGGCTTCGATATCATCGCCGGTTTCAAGGGCAATTTTTGAAACTGTCGCAACGAAGTCCTGAAACATTTCATTGCGGGCGACGAAATCGGTTTCCGAATTGACTTCAACCACGGCTCCGCGATTGCCTTCGACGGCAACACCGACCAGACCTTCACTGGCTGTGCGACTGGCTTTTTTTGCCGCTGCGGCCAGACCTTTGGTCCGCAACCAGTCACCGGCGGCTTCAATGTTGCCATCATTTTCTGACAGGGCTTTTTTGCAATCCATCATGCCTGCCCCGGTTTTTTCACGAAGTTCTTTAACAAGGGCTGCTGTAATTTGCGCCATGATAATCCTCTTAACCTTATGATTTTATAACGAATTTATACAGAAACTTCCGCTTCGGCGGGCTTTTCTTCCACGGCAGGAGCGGTTTCGGCTTCTGCCGCCGGGGCTTCGTCTTCGGTGCCGGTACCGGCCTGTGTTTCCGTTTCAGCCTCAGGGGCAATTTCTTCAACAACCGGATCAACAGCCGCGCCCAGATCAACGCCGCTTTGGCTCATTTCTTCCTGAATGCCGTCAAGTACGGAACCGGCCAGTAAATCGCAATACAGCGTAATGGCGCGCAAAGCGTCATCATTGGCAGGAACCGGATAATCGATGCCTTTCGGGCTGCTGTTGCTGTCGATAAAGCCAACAACCGGAATGCCCAGTTTGTTGGCTTCGGCAATAGCGATGGATTCTTTATTGGTGTCAATGACCACGATAATGTTCGGCAAGCCTCCCATTTCCTTGATCCCGCCCAATGCGCGTTCCAGTTTGTCGCGTTCGCGGGTCATGTTCAGCAATTCTTTTTTGGTCAGGCCTTCGGAGCTTTCTTCAAGCGCCTTGTCGAGATCGCGCAGACGCCGGATTGAGTTCGAAATCGTTTGCCAGTTGGTCATCATGCCGCCTAACCAGCGGTGATTGACGTAATATTGGCCGCATTTGCGCGCGGCTTCAGCAATTTTGCCGGAAGCCTGGCGTTTTGTGCCAACGAACAGCACCCGTCCGCCGCTTGCCGCCGTGTTGCGCACAGCCAGCATGGCCTGATGAAACAGGGGTACTGTTTGTTGCAGATCGATAATGTGAATGCCGTTGCGGACACCAAACAGATACGGTGCCATTTGCGGGTTCCAGCGACGTGTGCTGTGACCAAAGTGAACGCCAGCTTCCAACAGCTGACGCATGGAGAATGTAGGTAGCGCCATTTTAGACTTTCCTTTTCCGGTTATGCCGCCGCGGACGTCGCCGTCATTCAGAAACGAGACCGTAAAAAACAGCCCTGAAATCAAGCACCGGAGCGATTTTTGGTGAATTTGCACCGAAAACCACAAGTCCGCGTGTGATGTGGGATGGTTGATAACCTCAGGCTCAAGGGAATGCAAGTCAAATATGGCCGGGAAACCCTAATTTTCAAAAATTTCCAGAACACCGGGTACGGCTTTGATGGCAAGGACAATTTCCGGCATGATTTTATATTTTTTCGGCAACTGCATGGCGACGGTCCAGCCTTTGTCTTTGATGTGGGCGTTGATGGTGACATCCCCGCCTCCGGGGCCAACGTGTTCAAGAATATCCCGGATCGGCCGAAGCGCGTCCTGTTGATTGATCCTGATGGACAAGCCGGTGTTTTCTTGCGCCGCGGCTTTTTCAAGGGATTTAACGGATTGCGCCAGAAATTTAATACCCTCGCCCTGTTGATCGGCTTGCGCGGTGGCCTTGATCAGTAACGAATTCCCCACGTCCAGCAAATCACCTGCTTCGCTTAATGTTTCGGAAAAGGCCATCACTTCAAATGTGCCGGAAGCGTCAGAAAACTGTAAAAAAGCATAGCGCGCGCCTTTTTGTGAAACCCGTTCTTTTTTTCCGATCAGGGTGCCGGCCAGATTAACAGGACGGGGTTGCCCCTGTTCAATCACATCCAGTGCTTTTTCCACCTTCATTTTTTCAAGGCGTTTGCTGAAGGCGTCCAGCGGGTGGGCGGACAGATAAAACCCGATGGCGTCGAATTCTTCGCGCAGACGGTCAAGCGGCATCCAGTCGGGAACTTCCGGCAATGTAATATCCGGTGTCGGGGCCTTATCGCCGCTGAACAGGCCCATTTGATCGCTGTTGCGTTCATTGGCGGCAAAATTGGCGTGCCTGATCAGGGCTTCGATGCCTTGGAAAACGCGGCGGCGGTTGGGGCTGACAAAGCTGAAGGCCCCGGCGCGGGCCAGATTTTCCAGTTGGCGTTTGTTGACATTTTTTGGATCGAGCCGGTTGACCAGATCATTGAAATCCCTGTAAGGGCCATGTTCATCCCGTTCTTTGACGATGCTTTCCATAGCCGCGCTGCCGACACTTTTAACCGCCGCCAGCGCATAGCGTATGGCCGATTTGCCGTCACATTCCTCGACCTGGAAGACCACACCGGATTTGTTCAGATCAGGCGGTAAAAGTTTGACTTTGAGACGGTCCAGTTCCTGTCTGAAGACGTTGAGTTTATCCGTGTTGGTTAAATCAAGCGTCATTGAAGCGGCCAGGAATTCGACCGGATGATTGGCTTTCATATAGGCCGTCTGATAGGCCACCAGTGCATAGGCGGCAGCGTGGGATTTGTTGAAACCGTATCCGGCGAATTTATTGACCTGATCAAAAATCTTGTCGGCTTTTTTTTCAGGAACCCCTTTGTTTTTGGCACCATCGACAAAAATTTGCCGTTGCTGGTCCATTTCTTCCTTGATTTTCTTACCCATGGCGCGGCGCAATAAATCGGCTCCGCCCAGTGAATAGCCGGACAGTTCCTGTGCGATTTGCATGACCTGTTCCTGATAGATCATGATGCCAAAGGTTTCTTTTAAAATGCCTTCCAGCGTCGGATATAAATAATCCGCTTCTTCTTCGCCGTGCTTGCGGAGAATGTAACTGGGGATGTTATCCATCGGTCCCGGCCGGTATAGGGCGACCACAGCGATGATGTCTTCGAACGTATCGGGCTTCATTTTTTTCAAAACATCACGCATTCCGGCACTTTCAAGCTGGAACACGCCGGTGGTTTCGCCGCGTCCGATCATTTCAAAGGTGGACGCGTCATCGAAAGGTAGCGCCAGCAGGTCAATTTCAATTCCCTTGTCTCGGCACAGATCCACCGCCGTGCTGAGCACGGTCAGGGTTTTAAGGCCTAAAAAGTCAAATTTGACCAAACCTGCGGATTCGACGAATTTCATATTGAACCCGGACACCGGCATATCGGACCGGGGGTCACGGTAAAGCGGGATCAATTCATCAAGTGGTCTGTCGCCGATAACCACCCCGGCGGCATGGGTGGAGGCATGGCGGTAAAGCCCTTCCAGTTTTTTGGCCAGTTCCATCAAATGTTTGACCACGGAATCTTCTCTGATCAATGCCCCTAATTGTGGTTCGGCGGTGATGGCTTCGGGCAAGGTCATCGGGTTGGCTGGATTATTGGGGACCAGTTTACAGATTTTATCGACGTAGCCATAGGGAATTTCCAGCACCCGGCCTACATCACGGAGCACGGCCCGGGCCTGTAATTTACCGAAGGTAATAATTTGAGCGACGCGGTCACGGCCATATTTTTTCTGCACATAGGTAATGACTTCGTCACGGCGGTCCTGACAGAAATCGATATCGAAATCCGGCATCGACACCCGTTCCGGGTTAAGAAACCGTTCAAACAGCAAACCAAACCGCAACGGATCAAGGTCGGTGATGGTCAATGACCAGGCGACAACGGACCCGGCGCCGGAACCACGGCCCGGGCCGACGGGAATGCCCTGTTGTTTGGTCCAGTGAATGAAATCGGCAACGATCAGAAAATATCCGGGGAATCCCATCTGGTTGATGGTGTCCAGTTCATAATCCAGACGTTTCAGGTAATGTTCCGCTTTTGTGTTTTTTTCTTCATCCGACATGTTTACGGTGAAAACATGATTTTCAAGACGTTTTTCAAGACCGGCTACGGATAAATCCCTGAGTTCGTCTTCTTCTGTGCGGCCTTCGCCACAGTCATAGGGCGGAAGCAATGGTTTGATCGACTGAACCCGGAAGGCACAGCGCCGGGCGATATGCAAGGTATTGTCGATGGCTTCCGGCAGATCGGCGAACAATTTCCGCATTTCCGTGGCCGTTTTCAGATAATGCTGCGTCGTTAACCGGGGCCGGTCGGTTTCCGAAACAAAAGCCCCGGCGGCAATGCACAACAGGGCATCGTGGGCTTCATACATATCCGGTGTGGCGAAAAACACATCGTTGGTGGCGATTATCGGCACATCATAGCGGTAAGCCAGATCAAGAAAATGGTTCTCGGTTGTTTTTTCCTGCTCCATACCGTGGCGCATGATTTCCATATAAAAACGCCCCGGGAAGGCTTGCATGAAACGCATTAACAGCTTTTCAGCCGCATCGAACTGGCTGTCCTGCAACAGTTGCCCGATGGGACCTGCCGGTCCCCCTGACAGCGCGATCAGACCGTCACTGTGACTTTCAAGTGTGACCAGATCAATATGCGGATGGGATACGTCGTCCTGATCCAGATAGGCGTTGCTCAGGCATTTCAGCAGGTTCAAATACCCGGTTTCATTCTGCACCAGAAGCACAAGCGGTTGCAGTGCCGGATTGTGGGGCTGTGATGCCGCCGCCTGATCCGGGGTAACAGCCGTATCATCGGCAATATTGACAGACATCAGACAGCCGATAATCGGTTGCACACCCCTGGCCGCCGCAGTTGATGAAAATTCAAGGGCGCCAAACAGGTTGTTGGTATCGGTAACCGCAACGGCGGGCATGTTCATTTCCCGGCACAGCGACACCAGCTGTTTGACCGGAATGGCACCTTCGGACAAAGAATAGGCACTGTGAACGCGCAGATGAACAAAATCAGAATGGTTCATGTCTGTGAGCCCTAATTGACAAGGTGGCCATCGATCAATTTCACGGTGCGGTCCATTTGCGATGCGATATCCGGGTTATGGGTGGCGATCAGGGCCGCCATGCCGGAGCGTCTGACAAGTTTAAGGAAAATCTGAAAGACGTCACGGGCCGTTTCCGGGTCAAGGTTGCCGGTCGGCTCGTCCGCGAGCAATAATTGTGGCCCCGGTGCGATGGCCCGGGCAATGGCGACGCGTTGCTGTTCGCCACCGGAAAGCCGTGCCGGCCTGTGGTTTTCCCGGTCTTTCAAACCCATCCAGTCAAGCACCTGATGAGCGCGAAGTTTGGCGTCATGGCGGGAAAAACCCTTGATAATCTGGCTGATGGCGACGTTTTCAAGGGCGGAAAATTCCGGCAATAAATGGTGTTGTTGATAGACAAAGCCCAATTCTTCGCGGCGAATGGCGGTTCGTGCCCGATCCCCAAGACGGGCGCATTGCCGTCCCTGAATGATGATCTCGCCGCTGCTTGGGGTTTCCAGCAATCCGGCCATGTTCAACAATGTGGATTTGCCGGAACCCGATTGCCCGACAAGGGCGATGATTTCACCGGACCGGACCGTCAAATCAATGCCTTTCAAAATATTCAGACGCTCGCGCCCTTGCAGAAAGGTATGTTTAAGGCCTTGAATTTCAAGAACAATATGGCCGGGGTTGGAGGGCTTATTCATATCGCAGTGTCTCTGCCGGATCGATCCTTGCGGCCCGCCACGATGGGTACAGCGTTGCCAAAAAAGACAGCCCCAACCCCATCAGGACAATGAACACGACCTGAATATTGTTGATTTCCGCAGGCAGTTGCGAGAGAAAATAAATTTCCGCAGAAAACAGTTCGGTTCCGGTCAGACCTTGAATCCATTGCCGGATGTTTTCGATATTGGTGGCGAAGGCTATGCCCAATAAAAAACCGGAAAACGTACCGATGACACCAATACTGGACCCGGATAGAAAAAATATCCGCATGATCATGCCGCGGGTGGCACCCATGGTGCGTAAAATGGCGATGTCCCTGCCCTTGTCTTTGACCAGCATAATCATGGAAGAAATGATATTGAAGGCGGCGACGACGATGATCAGGGTCAAAATCAGGAACATTACGTTGCGTTCCACCTGAATAGCGTTAAAAAAACTGGCATTGGCCTGTTGCCAGTCGTTAATGCGGCCTTTGCCACGCATCAGGGTCGCGATTTCCAGCGTCATTTCCGGAACCAGATCAGGTTTTTTCAGCAGAACCTGCAAACTTGAAACCGATCCCGGGTATTTGAAATAAACCTGCGCGGCTTTCAAAGGCATGAAAATGAAACCGTTATCGTATTCATACATGCCGACCATGAAAGTTGCGGCCAGTTTATAGGCTTTGATCCGGGGTACCGTGCCAAAGGCCGTTATCGTGCCTTTGGGTGAAATCAATGTCACCTTGTCACCAATGCGAAGCCCCATTTTATTGGCAATCCGGTCCCCCATGATGATGTTGTTGTCGCCTTTGAATTGATCAATGGAACCACGAACGATATTTTCGGCTATGAGTTTTTGCTGTTTCAGGTCGCCGCTTCTGATACCACGGACAATGGCCCCTTGGGAAGCGCCTCTGGAGGTTACCATAACCTGACCTTCAATTAAAGGCGTTACCTGAGAAACACCTTCCAAACGTTTGATTCTGTTTGATATATCATCAAAATTTTTCATCACAGTTTGCGAAGCATTAACCGTTAAATGGCCGTTAATGCCAAGGATGCGTCCCAGCAGTTCAGAGCGAAAGCCGTTCATCACCGACATCACGATGATCAACGTGGCGACGCCCAGGGCAATGCCCAGTAATGAAAACCACGCAATGATGGATATGAAACCTTCCTGTCTGCGGGCCCGTAAATAGCGGAACGCGACAATCCATTCAAAAAAGGAAAACACTGTTCAATGACTTTCAAAGCTGTTTTTGTCAGTCGGCAAAGCGTTTTACAACATCATCCAGCGGGATGTCTTCGCGTTCACCGGTTTTACGGTTTTTGATTTCAACCTGATTGTTTTTGACGCCCCGGGGGCCAATGATGACCTGCCACGGTAATCCGATCAAGTCCATATCGGCGAATTTTCCCCCGGCACGGATATCACGGTCATCCAGTAAAACGTCGATGCCTGCGTTCTGCAATTGCTGATAAATATTGTCACAGGCATTCCGGCAATCCGTATCATCGGTTTTCAGGTTGATCAGGCCGACATTAAACGGGGCAACGCTTTCCGGCCAGACGATGCCTTTATCATCGAATGTGGCCTCGATTATGGCACCGACCAGACGGGAAACGCCAATGCCGTATGATCCCATCTGGACATCAATGTCCTGTCCGTCCGGACCATTGACCGAAGCCCCCATAGGGGCGGAATACTTGGTACCGAAATTGAAAATATGACCAACTTCGATACCGCGCGCGATCATCAGATCATCGCCCAGCGAGGCGGCTGTTTTTTCATCCACCTGGTCATCGGCGACGGCGTACAGGGATGTCCAGTCGTCAACAATGGGTTGCAGATCATCGTCCCAGTTGATGTTGTCAGGTATGGTTTTATCCAGCAAAGCCTTATGACAATGAACTTCGGTTTCCCCGGTATCGGCAAGAATGACAAATTCGTGGCTCATATCACCACCGATGGGTCCGGTGTCAGCGCGCATGGGAATGGCTTTCAGCCCCATGCGGGCATAGGTTTTCAGGTAGGAGACAAAGAACCGGTTGTAGCTTTTGCGGGCATTTTCCCCGTCGATATCAAATGAATAGGCATCTTTCATTAAAAATTCGCGGCCACGCATAATGCCAAACCGGGGCCGGATTTCATCCCTGAATTTCCATTGAATATGATAAAGCCATTTCGGCAAATCCTTGTAACTGCGCACCGTTTGCCGGAAAATATCGGTGATTTGTTCTTCGTTGGTGGGACCGTACAGCATATCGCGGTCATGGCGGTCTCGGATTCGCAACATTTCCGGACCATAGGCGTCATATCGGCCGCTTTCACGCCACAAATCGGCGGGCTGGATGGTCGGCATCAGGAGCTGTTGACAGCCCATGGCGTTTTGTTCCTGAATGACGATTTTTTCTATATTTTGCAGGACTTTTAATCCCAATGGCAGCCACGAATAAATACCTGCACTGGATTGGCGGATCATCCCGGCCCGCAACATCAAGCGATGAGAGGCTATTTGGGCTTCGGACGGGTTTTCCTTTAATGTCGGCAGGAAATAACGGCTAAGACGCATGAAACAGAACCTTTGAATTGGAATATGAAATACTTGCCAAGGAATTTAGGCAAAGCCCGCCCCAAAGTCCATGACTGAAAATATCAGATTACGATTTTAGCATGATTAACGGTTGCTATGAAAAGCTCACTTAAGTATCACTATGGACGGGGAAAAATAAAAGGGAATTAAAATGCTCAACCGATATTTCAAACTCGATGAAAACCATACCACCGTTAAAACCGAAGTGCTGGCGGGGGTCACAACGTTTCTGACGATGGCTTATATTATTTTCGTCAATCCATCCATTTTGGCGCAGGCCAACATGGACCGGGATGCGGTGTTTGTGGCCACCATTCTGGCAGCGTTTGTCGGCTCGGCCATCATGGGACTTTATGCCAATTATCCGGTGGCTTTGGCGCCCGGAATGGGATTGAACGCGTTTTTCACCTATGGTGTGGTGCTGGGTATGGGGCATCCTTGGCAAACCGCATTGGGGGCGGTGTTTTTATCCGGTGTATTGTTTGTCATTTTAAGCATTCTGCCGATCCGCGAATGGATTATCAATTCCATCCCGAAAGTTCTGAAAATTGCCATATCCGCCGGAATCGGGATGTTTTTGGCGATCATTGCCTTAAAAAATTCGGGCATTATCGTTGATCATCCGGCCACATTGGTGACATTGGGTGACCTGACCCGGCCCGAAGTCATGTTATCGGTGCTGGGCTTTATTTTGATCGCCGCCCTAAGCGCGCGAAACATTCCGGGGGCGATTTTGATTTCCATATTGGTCGTCACCGTTATCGGTATTGCTTTTGGTGTCAGTCAATCAAACGGTGTGTTTTCCATGCCGCCATCGGTTATGCCGACGTTTATGCAAATGGACATTATGGGTGCGCTCGATGTGGGATTGATCAGTGTCGTTTTTGCCTTTTTGTTTGTTGATTTGTTTGATACGGCGGGCACGCTTGTCGGTTTGGCCCACCGTGCCGGGATGCTGGATGAAAACGGACGTCTTCCCCGGTTGCGCAAGGCTTTGCTGGCCGACAGCATGGCAACCGTTGCCGGTGCCGTCGCCGGAACGTCAAATACCACCAGCTATATTGAAAGTGCAGCCGGCGTCAACGCCGGTGGACGTACCGGATTAACGGCTGTCGTCGTCGCCATCCTGTTCTTGTTTGCTTTGTTTCTGGCCCCGTTGGCAGAAACCGTTCAGGCTTATGCCACGGCCCCTGCCCTGTTGTATGTGGCCTGTCTGATGATGCGCGGATTATCAGAAATCGACTGGGAAGACGTGACGGAAATGGCCCCGGCGGTGATTACGGCCATATCCATGCCGTTGACATTTTCCATTGCCAACGGTATCGGTTTTGGGTTCATCAGTTATGTGGCGATCAAATTATTGTCAGGCAAAATCAAGGACCTTAATCCGGCCGTTTTGGTTCTGGCTGTGCTTTTTATTTTGAAGTTCGCCTATGCTTAAGCATTCAGACTTCCGGACGCAATGACACAATTCCGGATGTGATAATAAAATAAACCAGCCCGTACAGGACAAAAGAAATAACTGTTGTCGCGGCCAGTTTTTTTACCATGTTGCCTTTGGCCGGGGATGCCGGGTCTTCGCCCGGTAACAGTTGATCCGGGTCAACGCGTGTTATCCCCCACGGTAAAACCATAAACAGAACCATCCACCATAAAATCAGATAAGTTACAATTGAACCGCTAATGGACATGGCTTTTCCTTTTCATGAATTGTTTGTTTACGATTGTTCAAGTTCGACCAGAGTGCCGCAAAAATCTTTGGGATGGAGAAACAAAACCGGTTTGCCGTGAGCCCCGGTTTTCGGATGACCATCCCCCAGAACCCGGGCGCCGGTTTCAACCAACTGATCGCGAGCCTTGATGATATCCTCGACCTCATAACAGATATGGTGCATGCCGCCGCCTGGGTTTTTATCAAGAAAGCTTTTGATCGGTGAATTTTCGCCCAAAGGTTCCAGCAATTCCACCTTGCTGTTGTCCAGATTGACAAAAACCACACGGACCCCGTGTTCCGGTTGGTCAACGGCTTTTGATACATTGGCACCAAGGGCCGTTTTATAAAGCGTACTGGCTTGTTCAACATCCGGCACGGCAATGGCAACGTGGTTCAGTTTTCCGATCATATTTTTCTTTCTTATTAGTCCGAATTGAAAAGGCGGGTTAAATGAATAGTCGTAATCGGTTTTTTATTCAATGTTTTCCTGAAATAGCGCCGGATTGCGACCCTTAGCGTTTCATTGATGTCTTTGTCTGATTTCTGATGGATTTTGGAAATGTTTTGTAAAGTTTTCGGAATGATATCCAGAACGTCATCCATAATATCCTGATCGTCATCATCGAGCAGCCCGCTTGTTGTCATTACCGGTTCGGCCAGAATGTCACCAAATTCGTCCATTACGACACTGACGACGATGGAGCCGTTCCATAAAACCCGGTTTCTCGATTGAAACAATGCCCCGTCCGTTGGCACCAGACGGTTGCCTTCGACGGACAGACGGCCGGCAAACACCTGATCAATAAGGGTGGCGCCGCTATCATTGATTTCTATGACATCGCCGTTGCTGGCTTCGATGGCGTGGGGAACCTGACAACTTTTTGCCAAAGCCGCATGTTCCTGAATATGACGGAATTCGCCATGAACCGGTATGGCAATTTTTGGTCGGGTCAGTTGATACATATGGCTAAGCTCGTCCCGGGACGGATGGCCGGAAACATGAACAAAATGGCTTTTGCCGGATATGATTTCAACGCCGTTTCGGCATAGAGCATTCTGCAGTCTGGCAATAGACGCCCCGTTGCCTGGAATTTCACGGGATGAAAAAATAACAACATCCCCTTTGCTCAATTTCACATGACGGTGATCGCCGGATGCAATGCGTGATAACGCGGCGCGGGGTTCGCCTTGTGATCCGGTACAGATGATCAGGGTTTCCCGTGCCGGGATACTGGATGCCTCTTCTTCGTCCAGAAAAGGAGCAACGCCTGTCAGGTATCCGTGTTTGCGGGCGGCGGCGTCGAATTTTTTCAAGGACCGACCCGCCAGAACAACTTTGCGGCCATTGGCGGCGGCGGCTTTGGCAACGGTTTCAAGACGTGCCACGTTGGATGCAAAACAGGCAACGGCGACACGTTTTTCATATTGACCAATCAGGTTTTTGATATTGTCATACAGGGCGGCTTCCGATCCGGTGGTGCCGGGGGAAAAAACATTTGTTGAGTCGCAAATCAGGGCCAGTACGCCTTCGTCGCCCAATGATTTTAACGCCCCTTCGTCGGCCGGATCGCCAATCACTGGATCCGGGTCAAATTTCCAGTCCCCGGTATGGACGAGCAAACCTTTCGGGGTGCGGATGGCAATGGCATTGGGTTCGGGTATGGAATGGGTAACGGTGATCAGCTCCAGATCAAACGGCCCCAGATTGAAACGTCCCTTAAGCGGGATTTCAATGATTTCCACCCGTTTTTCCAACCTGGCTTCTTTCAGTTTTCCCAGCAGCAAAGTACGGGTAAACGGTGTCGCGTAAATGGGACATTCCAGTTCCGGCCATAAATGGGCTACTGCCCCCAAATGGTCCTCGTGGGCGTGGGTCAGAACCAGACCGATCAACTGATCTTTTCTGTCTTCGATAAAGCTCGGATCCGGCATCAGAACATCGGCTCCTGGCTCGGCCGAACCGGCAAAGGTTATGCCCAGATCGATCATCATCCACTGGGCATTGTCAATGGAATGTCCCCAGCCATACAGGTTGAGGTTCATTCCGATTTCTCCGGCACCACCAAGGGGCAGGAACATAAGTTTATCTGTCATGAAAAAATTTTAATCTTTGTTGTCTGTGTTACGCAGATAAAGGCTGTACAGTCCGCGTAAGGTAAGGTTGGGGTCGGCACATTTCAAGGGTTTGACCTGTTTGACGAATAGCGGGGCCAGCCCGCCTGTGGCAATGGCATCCATATCGTCCCCGGTTTCGGTTTTGATGTTTTCAATGATGCCTTCAATGAGGCCGACATAGCCCCAGTAAACGCCCGATTGCATGGCATCCACCGTGGTTTTGCCAACAACGCGGGATGGATGTTTGATGGCGATGCGCGGTAATTTGGCCGACGCCATGTGCAAGGCTTCCAACGACAGGTTAATACCGGGTGCGATGACACCGCCGCAATAATTACCGTGTTTGTCAATGACATCAAACGTCGTTGCCGTGCCAAAATCAACGACAATCAACGGACCGCCGTATTGATCAAAGGCACTGACAGCATTGACGACCCGGTCGGCACCGACTTCGTCCGGGTGATCAATCAGAACTTCGATGCCCAGATTAAACCCGTCATCACCAACAATCATCGGCGTGCAGGAAAAATATTTTTGACACAGGGTTTGCAGGGAAAACAGGGCATTCGGGACAACAGTCGCTATAATCGCCCCGTCAATGGCATCGCGGGTAATGCCATCCAGTTGCAAAAGCCGTTCAAGCCAGACACCATATTCATCGGCGGTACGGTTCATGTGGGTCGAAGACCGCCATTCTCCACAAATTTTGCCCGAATTGTCAAAAACGGCAAAAACGATATTGGTATTACCGGCATCAATGGCTAACAGCATCTATTTACCTTCCCCGAAAAAGACGTCACCGGAATGTATCACTTTATTTCCGGAATCGGTCTGTAAAATCAAGGCTCCGGTTTCATCAATGTCCTTGAACCGGCCATGGAGTGTATCATTGGCCAGACGCACGGTAATCTCTTCTCCCATCCCTTTGGCGCGCCATAGCCAGTTTTTGCGCACGGGTGTGAAGCCTTCTTCAAGCCAGCGATGGGTCCAGTTGAGAAAACTTTTGCAAAAACCCGCCAACGTCTCCTCAACGGTCGATGAAAATTGCTCATACCGCAAACTGGTTGCCGGGAATTCCGTACCTTCGGGATGGCTTGCCACATTGACACCGATACCAACAATCAAGGCGTCCAGTTGTTTGCCGGGGCTTTCCGTTTCCAGCAACAGGCCTGCAACTTTTTTGCCGTTCAGCAAAATATCGTTGGGCCATTTGCATGAAATGTCATGGCCCGCCGGGCTTAAGGTTCCCAGACAATCGTTTAGGGCAAGGGAGGTGACAAAACCCAGTTCTCCGGCTTGTGATAGCGGGATTTCCGGCCTTAAGATCATGGAAAAATAAAGATTTCCGGGCGGTGAATGCCATGTGCGGCCACGTCTGCCCCGGCCTTCGGTTTGTTCGGACGCCCAGATAATGGTACCGTCCGGTGCCATGTCTTCGCCTTTGGCCGCCCATTCACGGGCGACTTTGTTTGTGCTGGTAACCTGATCCCGTTTGATCAGCTTGTATTGCGAAGGAAGCCGAATGACCATTATCCCGGAAATAAAGCTGCCGCCGCTATGGCTGCATTATTGACAATCGGTTGCGGCAATACGAAAAAAAGGACAATGATCGCCGCCATCACCGTGATTACCGAGGTCAGCAATGAAGATATATTATTATCCAGCGGATCCGTTGCCTCTTCGAAATACATGATGCGGATAATGCGTAAATAGTAATAGGCCCCGACCACACTGGTCAGAACACCAATGACAGCCAGTCCGTAAAGTTCGGCTTCAATGGCGGCCAAAAACACGTATAGTTTACCGAAAAAGCCCGCTAGCGGTGGAATTCCGGCCATGGAAAACATAAAAACCGACAGACAAAGGGCGATCAATGGATGGGTTTTTGAAAGCCCGGCCAAATCATCAATGCCTTCAACCATGCGATCGCCTCGACGCATGACCAGAATACAGGCAAATGTGCCAATCGTCATAAACAAATAAATTGATAAATAAATCAATACGCCACGGATACCGTCCGATGTACCGGCGGCCAGACCGATCAGGGCGTAACCGGCGTGTCCGATCGAGCTATAGGCCATCATGCGTTTGATGTTGCGTTGATTGATTGCGGCAAATGCGCCGACAATCATCGACAGAACAGCGACCAGAATGACGATTTGCTGCCATTGTTCAATCATTGAAGAAAACGGTCCGACCATCACCCGCATGAACAATCCCAGAGCTGCGATTTTGGGCGCCACGGCAAAAAAAGCTGTGACCGGGGTTGGTGCGCCTTCGTACACATCCGGGGTCCACATATGAAACGGAACGGCGGAAACCTTGAATGCCAGTCCGGCCAGAATGAAGACAATACCGAAAATCAATCCGGTCGATGGCCCTTCGGCTCCGGAATTGGCAAAAATTTCAGCCAGAACTGTGAAATCCGTGGTTCCGGTAAAGCCGTAGACCAGTGAGCTACCGTAAAGTAAAAGCCCGGAAGCGACGGCACCCAGAACAAAATATTTAAGTCCGGCCTCGGCAGAACGCTGATCATCGCGTTTGAACGCGGCAATGATGTAAAGCGACAGGCTTTGCATTTCCAGCCCAAGATACAATGACATCAGGTTGTTGGCGGATAACATCAACATCATGCCCAGAGTGGCAAGCAAGATAAGTACCGGGTATTCGAACCGTGACATCCGTTCACGGACGATAAAGTCCTGTGAAATAATAATCGCCAACGCCGATCCGCCAAGTACCAGAGCTTTGCTGTAAACAGCAAAAGAATCGCTGATAAACATGCCAGAAAACGTCACCGTACGCGTGCCTGAAAACACCACCATTAACAATAATGTCAAACCAAGAGCCAGAACAGACAACCACGAAACCACGGTCTGTGTTTGTTGCTGACCATTGTCACTGTCGGTATTCTGGAACGCGCCAAACATCAACAATGATAAGATCACCAGTGTTAAAAACAGTTCCGGTAAGGCCGGTAATAAATTCGGCATAACAGCCATTTCCTGTAACTCCTTTACTGACCGACAGTGGCCAGATCGAGACCACCACTTGCTGCCTGTGCAGCCTGTACCTGGTCAATCAGGTTAACGACCGAGACATGGATGAAATCAAGGAACGATGACGGATACAGTCCCATCCATAAGGTCAAAATAATCAACGGTGCAAATATCGCCCATTCGCGGGAATTCAGATCGGTGATTTTCATCAGGTTTTCTTTGGTTAACTGACCAAAAATAATGCGCCTATACATATAAAGCATATAGGCCGCCCCTAAAATCACACCGGTTGCGGCCAAGGCCGCGACCCAGCTGTTGACTTGATAGGCGCCCAACAGGACCAGAAATTCACCGACGAAGCCGCCAGTGCCCGGTAATCCCACCGAGGCCAGCATAAACACCATGAAGATCAAAGAATATCCCGGCATACGGTGAACCAGTCCGCCATAGGTTGCGATTTCACGGGAATGCATGCGGTCATAAACCACACCGACGATCAAAAACAGGGCGGAAGCGACAATACCATGGGACAGCATTTGATAAATGGCACCTTCGATGCCTTGTGTTGTCAGCGTAAATGTTCCGATGGTCACAAATCCCATGTGGGCAATGGATGAATAGGCGATCAGCTTTTTCATGTCTTCCTGTGCCAATGCCACCAGGGAAGTATAAATCACCGCCATGATGCTAAGGGTATAGATCAATGGCGTGAACATTAATGTTGCGTCCGGGAACATCGGCAATGAAAACCGTAAAAAACCGTAACCACCGAATTTTAACAGCACTCCGGCCAAAATGACGGAACCTGCCGTTGGGGCTTCGACGTGGGCATCGGGAAGCCACGTATGCACCGGCCACATGGGAATTTTGACGGCGAACGAGGCAAAAAACGCCAACCACAGCCAGACCTGCATGGCGGGCGGGAAAGGATATTTCAGCAATTGTACGATATCCATGGTTCCGGCTTCGAAATAGATGGCTAAAATAGCCAGTAACATCAAAACCGACCCCAGCAATGTATATAAAAACAGTTTGAAAGCGGCATAAATACGCCGTCCTCCACCCCAGACGCCAATAATGATAAACATCGGAATTAAAACGGCTTCGAAGAAGATGTAAAACACTACCAGATCGAGGGCGACAAACATGCCAACCATGAACGTTTCAAGGATCAGGAAAGAAATCATGTATTCCTTGACCCGGTTCTGTATGGCGGTCCAGCTTGATAAAATGCAAATCGGGGTTAACAGTGTTGTCAGCAATACAAAAAGCACCGATATCCCGTCCACGCCCATGGCATAGGACAGTCCGATTTCCGGCATCCAGTCTATGCGTTCAACAAATTGAAATGCCGCCGTGGTGGTGTCAAATTTAAACCATAAAAACAGCGACAACAAAAAGTTGAACCCGGACGTCCACAACGCGACGGCGCGGGCATTCTTTGCCACGACCTGTTCATCACCGCGAATGATCAGCAAAATAAAGACAACGCCGACAATCGGTAAAAAAGTCAACAGCGATAATATGGGAAAAGAGTTCATAACCGAATTATCCTGCCTGAGAGAAAAGATACATGGTGGTCAGAACAACAATTCCGATCAGCATGGCAAAAGCGTAATGATACAAATAACCGGACTGTAACGCGGCAATGCGCCGTGACATGATTTTAACCGCGCTGGCAACACCGTCGGGACCGACACCATCGATGACGCTGCCATCGCCACCTTTCCACAGACTGCGGCCAATACGGAACGCCGGGCGGACAAAAATTTTGTCATAAAGTTCATCAAAGTACCATTTGTTCAACAGGAACAGATAGATACCCTGGAACCGTTCGGCCAGTTTTTGCGGGATTCCGGAAGTGAACATATAAAGATAATAGGCTAATGCGATGCCGAGTATGCCTGCTACCAACGGGGCTTCTTTGACCCAGGTGGGGACGCTGTCGGCCGCTTCAAGTGCGGGATGACTTTCCAGTACAAAAATGGAATTGCCCCAGAATGCTTCGGCACCGGCACCGACAAAACTTTCATAACCCAGGTAGCCGGCAAAAATTGCGCCCGCGGCCAGTACCAGCAATGGCAGGATCATGACTTTCGGGCTTTCATGCACATGGGCCATGACCCGGTCATCGGCACGCGGTTTGCCATGGAACGTCATGATCAGTAACCGCCATGAATAAAACGCGGTCAGAAAGGCGGCGGCAACGCCCATAACAAAGGCAAACCCGCCAATGCCGGTGTTGGATGCATAGGCTGCCTCCAGAATCACGTCTTTGGAATAGAAACCGGAAAATCCGGCCAGTCCCGGAATGCCGATGCCCGCCAATGACAGATTACCTATCCACATCAAGGCATAGGTCACCGGGATCAGTTTCCAGATACCGCCCATGCGGCGCATGTCCTGTTCATCGGACATGGCGTGAATAACGGCCCCGGCCCCCAAAAACAGCAAGGCTTTGAAAAAACCGTGGGTCATGAGATGAAAGATACCGGCGGAATAGGCCGACACGCCACTGGCAAAGAACATATACCCCAACTGTGAACAGGTCGAATAGGCGATGACACGTTTGATATCGTTTTGCGTACAGGCCACGGTGGCTGCGAAAATAGCCGTCGCTCCGCCGATGAAAGTGACAACCGTCAATGTTACTTCGGAATATTCAAATAAAGGCGAGAACCGGGCGACCATAAATACGCCCGCTGTTACCATTGTCGCGGCGTGGATAAGGGCAGACACCGGGGTTGGGCCTTCCATGGCGTCGGGTAACCACGTATGCAGTCCCAATTGGGCGGATTTGCCCATGGCACCGACAAACAATAATAACGTGGCAACCGTGAGCGCATGAAATTCAAAACCGAAAACGGTAATAAAGGTTGTAGACTGGGCTTCGGCGTCGGCAAATATGACGTTCATGTTAACGCTGCCGAAAATCATGAATACGGTAAAAATACCAAGCAAAAAGCCGAAATCACCAATCCTGTTGACCAGAAATGCCTTGATGGCGGCGGCATTGGCCGATGGCTTGTCGTACCAGAACCCGATCAGCAAATAAGACGCCAGACCAACGCCTTCCCAGCCGAAAAACATCTGTACCAGATTGTCAGCCGATACCAGCATCAGCATGAAAAATGTAAACAGGCTAAGATAGGACATAAACCGGGGAATGGAATTGTCGTGGTGCATGTACCCGATAGAATAAATATGAACCATGGCGGAAACGGTGGTGACAACAAACATCATGACCACGGTCAGGGTATCCATTTTAATGGCCCATGACAGGTTGAGCGATCCGGACTGTATCCAAGTAAACAATTCAACCGTGCGTGTATTGCCGTCAATGGCCACGTCTTTGAACAGTATCCATGATAAAATCATGGAAATAACAAGACCGACACAGGTGACCCATTGTGCCGCTTTATCCCATTTGGCCTGTTGTTCCTTGTCTGCGGTCGGGGCAAACACGATCAGTCCGGCGATAGCGGATCCGAGAAGCGGTATAAAAATTACCAAGGCGTCCATGAATGCTTAGCCTTTCATCATATTGACGTCTTCAACAGCAATCGATCCACGATTACGGAAATAGACGACAAGAATTGCAAGCCCGATCGCCGCTTCGGCGGCGGCGACGGTTAAAACAAAAACAGCAAATACCTGACCGACAAGATCGCCAAGGGTACTTGAAAAAGCCACCAGATTGATATTGACGGCCAGTAAAATCAATTCAACGGACATCAGGATGACGATGATATTTTTACGGTTGATAAAAATCCCGAAGATACCAAGTGAAAACAGAATGGCGGCAACGGTGAGATAATGCCCAAGGCCGATTTCAAACATCAGATGCCCTTTCCTGTTGTGACTTTGACCACTTCGACGGTATCGGACACCTTGCGTGCCAATTGTTCTGAAATAATCTGTTTGCGTACGCCTTCGCGTTTGCGGTGGGTTAAAACAATGGCACCGATCATGGCGATCAGCAGGACCAGACCGGCGGCCTGAAACAGATAAATGTACTGGGTATAAATGACCTGTCCCAGGGCTTCGGTGTTGGTGACATTCCCCGGCGTCGCAGATGCCAAAGTCATATGCCCTTTGGTAATGCTGTCCCAGCCGCTGACAATGGCGATCAGTTCAATAAGCATGACAAGTCCGACCGCGCCGCCAATGGGAAGATAGCGCAAGAATCCCTGGCGTAATTCAACAAAATCAATGTCCATCATCATCACCACAAACATGAACAGGACCGCAACCGCACCGACATAGACAATTACCAGAATCATGGCCAGGAATTCAGCCCCCAACAATACGAACAGACCCGCCGCATTGAAAAAGGCAAAAATCAGAAACAAGACGGAATGCACCGGATTGCGCATGGAGACCACCATCACTGCGGACAGAATGGTAAAAAAAGCAAACATGTAAAATGCGAGCGCTGCAATCATTTTAACCTCTATCAGCCTGTCTGACAGGCCGTTTAACGATATGGTGCGTCAAGACGCAACCGTTCTGAAAGTTCTGTTTCCCAGCGATCACCGTTCGCCAGCAATTTGGATTTGTCGTATATTAATTCTTCACGGGTTTCCGTGGCGTATTCAAAGTTTGGTCCTTCGACAATGGCGTCCACCGGACAGGCCTCTTCGCAATATCCGCAATAAATACATTTTGACATATCAAGGTCATATCGGGTTGTCCGCCGGCTGCCGTCAGCGCGCGGTTCGGCTTCGATGGTGATTGCCTGTGCCGGGCAAATGGCTTCGCACAGTTTACAGGCAATACAGCGTTCTTCGCCGTTGCTGTAACGGCGCAATGCGTGTTCGCCACGAAACCTTGGTGACAGCGGACCTTTTTCATAAGGATAATTCAAGGTCACCTTGGGTCGGAACATGTAACGCAGTGTCAAGGCCATGCCCGAGACCAACTCGGTTAATAATACGGTACTTGCTGCTTTTCTGATGAAACCCATTAGTTTTGTCTCCTGTTCATGAGCCCATACCCGGTGCCAGGTCAAAGGCCACCAAAACGCCCGAAACAACAGCAACCGCGATCAAGGAAACGGGCAGGAATACTTTCCAGCCAAGACGCATCAGTTGATCGTAACGGTAACGCGGGAATGTGGCACGAACCCAAAGGAAAATAAAAAGACAGAAAGCGATTTTAATAAAGAACCAGATCGGTCCCGGAATCCATGTGAAAATGGGCAAATCCGCTGGCGGTAACCATCCGCCAAGAAACAGCACCGATGTCATGCCGGACATTAAAATCATGTTGGCATATTCCCCTAGGAAAAACAGGGCAAAGGTCATCGCTGAATATTCAACGTTGTACCCGGCCACCAGTTCGGCTTCGGCTTCGGGTAAATCAAATGGATGACGGTTGGTTTCAGCCAGTGTCGAGACGAAAAAGATAACCGCCAACGGGAACAGCGGAAATACATTCCAGTTGAGCATGCCGTAATTGCCTTTTTGCGACAGCACAATATCCGTTAAATTCAACGACCCGGCAATCAACAGGACGGAAATGATAACAAATCCCATGGAAACTTCATAAGATACCATCTGGGCAGCGGAGCGGAGCGCACCCAAAAAGGCGTAGCGTGAATTCGATGCCCAGCCGGCCATTAAAATCCCGTAAACCCCCAACGACGAAATGGCAAACAGGTACAAGATACCGACATTGATGTTGGCCAGCACCATATCTTCCCCAAACGGGATCACCGCCCACGCAATCAATGCCAAAATAAATGTCACGGCCGGGGCCAGTAAAAACACCACCTTGTTGGCATTGGTTGGTAAAATGGTTTCTTTCAGAAACAGCTTCAGCCCGTCGGCCATAGGTTGCAACAGGCCAAAAGGACCGACCACATTGGGGCCGCGGCGCAGATGCATGGCACCGATGACTTTGCGTTCAAAATACGTCAGGTAAGCCACGGCGACCAAAAGCGGCAGCACGATGGCGACGATTTTTATGACGATCCAGGCCGTCGGCCAGATGTACAAATCCCAAAGTTCAGCCATTGGTCCCGGTCTTTCCTGTTTCAGGTGAAGCTAACGACGCCATACATTCGGCCATGGTTTCTGAGGCCCGGCTGATGGGGTCGGTCATGTAAAAATTTTCAAAGCCTCTGGGGAATGGCGCGTCCAGAACATCCCCTTCGGTTCCAAATCCGTTACCTTCTGTGGGCCATTCTGCGGGTTTGGCCTGATCAATATCAAGGAACGATCCCCGGGTGTTGACCATCGTTGCCCGCACTTGACGTAAACTGTCCATGCCCACACTGACGCCCAGCTTATCGGCCAGCGCCCGGATGATGGTCCAGTCTTCGCGGGCGTCTCCCGGTGGGTAGACGGCCAGACGGCCAAGCTGGACACGGCCTTCGGTGTTGACGTACGTGGCATTTTTTTCCGTGTAGGCCGCGCCCGGTAAAATCACATCGGCGCGGTGGGCCCCGGCATCGCCATGATGGCCTTGGTAAATGACAAAGGCATTGCCCAGTTTTGACATATCAATTTCATCCGCGCCCAATAAATATACGGCTTTGACATCGCCTTTGCCGGCACTATCAAGAATACCTGAGACATCAAGGCCGTCCTTGCCCGGAACAAAGCCCAGATCGAGCCCACCAACCCGGGCGGCAGCCCGATGCAGGACATTAAAGCCGTTCCAGCCCAGCGACGAATTGATCATATCGAATTTTTCGGCAATTTTTCGGGCTAATGCCAGAACCTCGGCCCCGTCCGGCCCTGTTAACGCGCCCTGCCCCAGAATCAGCATGGGCCGTTTGGCGGATTTCAATATTTTGGCAAAACCGGAGCGTCCGGATGCTATTTGCTGTAAGGCTTTGCGTCCCTCGCCCAGATGCTCCACCGGATAGGTTAAATCAACATTTTCACCGATGACCGCCACCGGGAAATCACCATGCAGCCAGCGTTTGCGCAGTCTGGCATTTAAAACCGCCGCTTCGGTGCGCGGGTTGGTGCCGATCAATAAACAGGCATCGGCATGTTCAATATTGGCAATGCCGGTGTTGAACAGATATCCGGCGCGGTATGATGGATCCAGTTTGGCGCCGTCCTGACGGCAATCAATGTGACCTGATCCCAATTCACCGAGCAGGGTTTTCAGGACCATCATCGCTTCGCAATCAACCATATCCCCGGCGATGGCGGCGATTTCCGTTCCTTTCAGGGTTTTCAGTTTTTCGGCAATGACATTGAATGCCTGATCCCATGTGGCGTGCTTTAAATGACCGTCAATACGGATATAGGGTTTATCCAGCCGTTGGCGTTTCAATCCGTCGCAGGCAAACCGGGTTTTGTCGGAAATCCATTCTTCGTTAACGGCATCGTTAATACGGGGCAGAATTCGCATCACCTGTCCGCTGCGGCTGTCAACGCGGATATTGCTGCCTACGGCATCAAAGACATCAACGGATTCTGTTTTGCGCAATTCCCATGGCCGGGCCATGAACGCATAAGGTGCTGACGTCAACGCCCCCACCGGACATAAATCGATCATGTTGCCGGACAGTTCGGAACGGAGCGCTTTTTCAATGTAAGTTCCGATTTCCGTATGTACACCGCGGTTTACGGCACCCATTTCTTCGACACCGGCTATTTCCGTTGAAAAGCGCACGCACCGGGTACAATGGATGCAACGGGTCATAACGGTGCGGATCAAGGGGCCGATATTTTTGTTTGTAACCGCTCTTTTCACTTCGGAATAACGGCTCCGGTCAACGCCGAATGCCATCGCCTGATCCTGTAAATCGCATTCCCCGCCCTGATCACAAACCGGGCAATCAAGCGGATGGTTAATCAGTAAGAATTCCATCACGCCTTTGCGCGATTTGATGACTTCGGGCGTGTCGGTTTTAATGACCATGCCGTCGGCTACCGGCATGGCGCAGGATGCGATCAGTTTCGGTGCCCGCTCCATATGGACCAGACACATCCGGCAGTTCCCGGCAATGGAAAGTTTTTCGTGATAACAGAACCGGGGAATTTCCTTGCCCGCCTGTTCGCAGGCCTGCAACACCGTAAAACCGGGATCCACTTCAATTTCCATATCGTCGATGGTCATTTTTACCATGATATGTTCCTCAGGCCGCTTTGATGTCAGTCGATTGTTGGGCCGCTTTGAAATCGGCAATACGTTGTTCGATAACCGGGCGGAAGTTGCGGATCAAACCCTGTATCGGCCACGCCGCCGCATCGCCCAGCGCACAAATGGTGTGGCCTTCGATTTGCCGGGTAACGTCATCCAGTATATCGATTTCAGACAATTCCATATCGCCGCTGACCATCCGTTCCATCATCCGGCGCATCCATCCGGTGCCTTCGCGGCACGGCGTACACTGGCCGCAACTTTCATGGCTGTAAAAGGCCGACAAACGCCAGATGGCTTTGATAATGTCCGTTGATTTATCCATGACGATGACCGCCGCCGTCCCCAGCCCCGATTGCACTTCTCCAAGACCGTCAAAATCCATAGTGACGGTTTCGCACATGTCCTTGGTGATTACCGGAACCGATGATCCACCCGGAATAACACCCAGCAAATTGTCCCAGCCGCCGCGAACACCGCCGGCATGGGTTTCAATCAG
>Ga0316207_10000836_pt1 | contig 43501 bp, 42 predicted proteins | sample 6weekpyrite_MG_FD_204943 | JGI IMG/M metagenome (GOLD analysis project Ga0316207, IMG submission 204943) | Microbial mat bacterial communities from mineral coupon in-situ incubated in ocean water Damariscotta River, Maine, United States -... | ecosystem: Environmental > Aquatic > Marine >... | reverse complement strand
TTGAATCAGGCGCCGCTGATCTGGGGTTTGTCGCACGTTCGCATGTCAATGCACAGGTATATTATTCTGTAGATAATAAAATGCATCAGCCGATAGAGCAGAAAATGCTGGTACTAAAACAGACAACTGAGGCCGCGGCTGCAGCAGATTTTATGCGTTTTGTGCAAAGCCCAGAGATACAGAAAATGATTAAACAGGATGGCTATGATCTGTAATGGATAATGCGCTGCTCGACCTTGCTCCAATTCTACTCACGCTTAAACTGGCGACGATCACCACGATTGTTTTGTTGGTGCTAGGTACACCTGTAGCATGGTGGCTTTCACAAACAACAAATCGTACCAAAGTGATTATTGAATCAGTGGTGGCCTTACCGCTGGTATTGCCGCCGACTGTGCTGGGCTTTTACCTGTTAATTGCATTGAGCCCGCAGGGGTTTCTGGGCGAACTCTGGTCCGTGTTTAGCGATAGCACACTCACCTTTAGTTTTACTGGCCTGGTAATCGGTTCGGTTATCTATACCATGCCGTTTGTGGTACAGCCGTTACAGGCCAGTTTTGAAATGGTGGGTAAGCCATTGCAGCAGGCGGCACATTCTCTGGGTGCAAATCCATTTGAAACGTTTCGGCAAATTATTTTGCCTTTATCCTCTCGCGGATTTCTGGTGGCAGTTACACTGGGCTTTGCACATACCGTAGGTGAGTTTGGCGTGGTGCTGATGATTGGTGGAAATATACCGGAAGTGACTCAGGTATTATCAATCGTTATTTATGATCATGTCGAAGTGCTGGAATATGAACAGGCACATGCCTATTCTGCAGGTTTACTGGTGTTTTCATTTGTGGTGTTGCTACTCACCTACTCGTTAAATAAAAAACTGATGATCAGGTTATAAATGAATAGCGGGATGATTCAGATAAAATATCAGGCTCGCCTGAATAACTTTCAGTTAGCAGTGGATATTTGCATACCATCGAGTGGTATTACGGTTATTTTTGGTGAATCCGGTTCGGGTAAATCGAGTCTGTTAAATTTGATCGCAGGATTTGATAATGCGATAAGAATAGAAGCCGCACAGTTATCTTTGAATAATACAGTTTATGATCACCATGAAAATAAAATAAGGCTGAAACCCTGGAAGCGTAATATTGCATATGTTTTTCAGGATAATCGACTGTTTCCTCACATGACAGTTGAACAGAATATATTATTCGGTTTCTCCCGGCGCAATCATGAATCAAGCGCACTCAATAAAAATGATCTAATTAAAAAATTCAAAATCACAGATTTACTACAACAGTATCCTTCGCAGTTATCCGGTGGTCAAAAGCAACGAGTGAGTATGGTGCGCGCGCTGTTATCCAGCCCCGATTTATTAATTATGGATGAGCCACTGGCTGCACTGGATTATGCATCAAGACAGGAATTACTGCCCTACATAGAAAGCATACATAATGAACTCACCATACCCGTGATATATGTAAGTCATGATATAAAAGAAGTATTGAGGCTGGCGGATTATATTGTGTTAATGAATAAAGGTGGTGTGGTTGCGCAGGGTGAACTGTCAGAACTCTGTGTTAGTCAGCCACTGCTTACACAGGCGGAAGGCAGTAGCTTTATATTGCAGGGTGATGTGGATGTGGCTTATACAGATGAAAAATTGCTCAGTGTAAACTGCGAGAACGAGACCATATTAATTACCGGTGAAGGGTTTAAGGCAGGCGATGCATTGCGCATATTAATTCATGCAAAGGATGTGAGTCTGTGTATTACACCTCCGACAGATAGCAGTATTCTTAACTGCGTTTCTGTTGTAATAGATAGCATTGTTGATAATGCACATGGCAAGTTTCAGGTGTATGCAAAACTGGGCGAGCAAATAGTGGTTGCCATGATCAGCCAGCGTTCGTGCAAAGCGCTGAATTTAAAGGCGGGAAAACAGGTTTATGCACAGTTTAAAGCAACGGCCATGCTTAAATGAGATGGTTATATTACCTGGTGATTGTGGGCTGCCCGCTGCCAAGCATGGCGGAGATTGATGGATTAAATAATAACTGGCAACAGGTAAAAAATGAAAACAATATTCAGGTTTATACCATAGATCAGCCAGGTACAGATATTGTAAAAGCCAAAGCCGTTGCACTAATTCATGCACCATTAATCAGTATACAGCAGACACTGGATGACCTTGATTCACGCCCGGAATGGATTCCCTTTCTTGTGCATTCAAAAATTGTCTCTGAACAGTCAGCCAATGAAAAAGTGGAGTACAGCCTGTTTTCTGCACCCTGGCCTGCATCAGATCGTGACTTTATTTACAGCGTAAAACGTGATGAGCTTGTTGATGGCGAACTGGGTTCGTTAGATAAACGTGTATATAACATGCACTCTATTGAATATGCTCAAATACCACCAGGTGGTGGCATTATACGGGGTGAAATATTTGAAAGTGTTTATCGTCTTGTTGCGGTTAATAAGAAGCTAACACGCGTTGAAATAATTTATCACGCAGATCCCAAGGGCTGGTTGCCTGGCTGGATCATTAATATTATTCAGCGTGCTTTTCCTTACCAAATGATGAGGAATCTGAAAAATAAAATGGAAGAAGTAGAGCCCTGATATGAGTTAGGGTATCTGCCCCGCCTGTAGAAGTTTTCCATATAATATATTAGGTGATATCCAGATTAAAATATCATCAAACTCTGAGCCTGCTGTTTCACGTCGTTGTGCAGAATAGTAAAACTCATCGCCGCCCATCAAATACGCAGGTAAGCCGCAGGTGCTATTAACAGCTGCGCCCTCGCCGGCATTTTCATCTTCACGGTTGGTGTTGCCACGTTCTCGTGTACCCATGGAAAAAATAACCGCGGGCACATTATCAGCAACAATAAATGGCTTCAGTGTTAGTGCTGCGCAGTTTTCATCCAGATCACTACATACTCTTAAATCGGGTGTGACATTTGCAATGCCCTCACCGCCATTGGCGACACTGCGTAACTGCCCAGCTTCAAGAAAATCATCGCCGTTATCACTGAGATCTGTATTCGTTACACTGTAGCGGTAGGGACGACCCCATGGATCAGTCAATAGACCATCACAATTCACTTTGCCTTTGATGCCCAGGGTATTTGAGGGAACAAAGCCGATATTAACATCACAGGTATCTGCTCCTGCTACAGCAGGTGAAGCTGGAGTGGCTGGTTGGGCGATGCCACCTTCGCCCGGCTCGGTTGGGCAAGGCAGGCGACCATTTGCGATGGCATAACCATAGAGTGACTCTTCAATCTCATTCAGCTTGGCACGCGCTTCTTTTATATAGGCTGTTTCCATTTGTGACCTGAGCGGCATGAAGGTATAACTGAGCAGTGCTGCAATAATGACAAATACGACGGCGAGTTCGATCAGGGTAAAGCCAGCTTGTTGACGAATATTCATTAGGGTGTGCACTCAGGAACAGGGGTTGTAGTCATATCAGCAGGTAAACAGAACAGACGATCATTCTGGTTGCCTGTGTAAGTCTGGTTTCCAGAAGCGTCCTGGTAATTCGCCGCATTATCTTCGAGGTAATTATTAATGTCTGCCTTACTTTCCGCAAATGCAGGAGCGACAGTTTCAGTTTCAGCAGTACGACGCAACTGGTTATTTACTCTATCACCAGAGAAAATAATCACAGCAGGGTAACGCGTGCCATCAACCTGTGGACAATTGGTTGTGCAGGTAGATGTGGGTGCTGTGGTCAGGCTAGGTGCAAAGTCACTGCCCAGCACATAAAACCAGTGATCTTTCCAGTGCTGCCATAGATTAAACAGTTCCGGATTTGTATTTGGTAAATCACATTCGCTAAAAATTTTGGTGTCTGTAATGCCAATTGCTGAACTGGAGTTGGCCGTAGTATATGGCAGACGGCCCAGGTAACCCTGTGAGTCATCCGTCAGGTCGGCGTAATTATTATCTATTCTATAATCGGCATTTAAATTAACGGGTGCTGGCCAGGGAAGCTGATAATAAGCTGTACTGCCAGTGCCGCCTCCGCCACCATTTCCGTTGTTTCCGTTATTTCCGTTATTTCCGTTATTTCCGTTATTCCCGTTATTCCCATTATTCCCATTATTCCCATTATTCCCATTATTCCCATTATTCCCATTATTCCCACGACATGAGCTTCGGCAGCTGGCTCGGGTAGTATGACAGTTAGATATTTCAGGCCCTGTGCTTGCTGCCATGAGGCAAAGATTCAAATCATCCTGACAACTGTCATTACAACTCTTCAGTATGCTACAGCTTGAACCAGTGCCGCTATTGCTGATACAACTATTGATAGCATAATCAATTAAGCACTCACCAATGGCACTGCCGAGCGCTGCAATTTTGTCGTCGTACATCACGGGCCGAGATTTAATAGCATTAAAAATTTCAGCTGATGTAATCGTAATAATACGGTCATTAAATGACGAGTTATTACCAAGCCCTGTTGCACTGATGAACTGATCAATTGAGTCCTCATTGGCGTCATCAACAACGGTATTGTCGATATTTTGAAACGATTCCAGATAGTTGGTGATATTAATTTGATCACCAGCCTGATTACAGACGATATCGGACTGTGATGTACGTGACTGGTTGTTCACGGGTTTACCCGCCGCTATAACCACTGCTACAACACGATTTTCAGGGGTATCTCCGGCAACCAGGTTACCGTCTTCATTGAATACCTGGAACATACCCGGGGTATCATCATTTGTCATAGGAGAGGCCGGGTTATTATAAAACCCACCAGAGAGGGCATACCACAGACATTCGCCTGCCAGATCTTTTGGAGGGTCGATTTCAAGGTGTTTCCAGGGAAGACGGCCAATACTATTGGTATGCTCGTTAAAATTGCAATTGATTGCACTGTTACCATCACCGTTATAAATTCCATTAGCTATCCTTTCAGGGCAGGGTAAAATGCCATGTCTACCGGGCTCAGTAAAATCATAATAAGCCACGGCGTGTGCAATTAATGCCTGCTTGGCGAGGGCAAGTGCAGTACTACTTCTGTTTTCAGAATCCAGTCTCCCGGTTTCCGAGGGTGCATAGGTAAACAGAAAAACTGAGCCCGCAAGAATGAGAGCCAGAAAGAAAATCAGCAGTGCAGCACCCTGCTGGGCTTTTATATTGAGTTTCTGTGCAGTGTGGTAATGCATCAGTTAATTATCTCAATCTGTGATTTAATATCCATGCCATCCGGCTTGTCATTGGTGGCTTTTATCTGATATTTATCCTGTACCTTTCTATCAGACTCCTGCCATTGTTCTCCCGGGCGTAACTTGAGTGATTCGCCCTTTACGCGTAATGGCACTGTGTAATTCTGTTTTTTAATTCTGTGATCTCTCACGGTTACATCGTTGCTTAGATGATGTGTTTTTAGTGTGTTCTCATTATTAACAAATACAACAGGTTTCTTATTGTCTCGAATAACAACACCCTGCATTTCGACGGTTAAAGGTTTAAAAGTAATGCCAGCCGTTGGTTTTTTATCATCACTAAATGCGCCAGAATTGCGCAGCGCATTGAGTTGCTGGCGCTCGGATTTGGTGGTGAAAAAAGTCTGTAAGTCTGACTGGTTGTTTTCGGCTATCAGCTGTGTCGCGTATAAACCCAGAAACAGTGTTAATAAATATTTCATGATTGTCGCCCCTTAACCGCAGGCTTGTTTGCGCGAGGTAAAATGCTGTACCAGCTAAGAGTACATACAGCGGCGAAATTTTTATCCGTTGTGGATTCGATGATTGATGTTTTATGTAACCTGTTTTTACGAATAGAGCATTGCTGTACATCAAAAATTCCGCGCACATTTTTTTGCAGATTATTTAACAGGCTATATAAATCGCCTTCATGTAATAGATGCATTTCAAGCTGCATACTGGAACTATAAATATCAATGCCGGGAAATTTTTGAGTTAACGTGTTATCGGTTAGCTGCTTACGTTGATCGATGCGGTATTTCACGTAGGGAATTTTAAATTGTTCCGTGGCTTTCTCTATCGAATCAATCCAGTTAAGGCGATTGTCATCACCCACTTTCCCGTTGTTGAGTAAAATACTATAGCGCTCGTTAAACTCTTCTACGATACGCTTATGATTAACAGCTGTATGGTATCGATTTTTAGTGTTTTCAAGATTACTTGACTGTTGTTTTTTGTTTGCTTCAGCTGTTTCAAGTGTGCCATGAGATAGCAATAGAATAATAACAGCAGTCAGTAAGCTAAGTAAAAAAATAATAAGTTCGTTTCGCAGGGACTTTAGCATCATCATAATTTGTTACCCTGCATCAGAATTTCAATTTCAAACTGACCTGAGCCAGCATCATCCAGACTGCTTTTGTCTGTATTTGCCTGCAGATCTACGCTAGCATCGGGCCTGGTGTCGACAGGTAGTTTGTTTGCCCTGACATGCAGAACCGCCGGCTGATTTCTGAAAGCCGTTTGCAGACTGTCAACTTTATTGAATGCAGATTTAAGCCCCAGTTTTGAAACATATACAAAGCCAGATATTTTGCTCAAGTGGTTTAGCGATTCAGGTTTTGTGTAATCAATAGCTTGTGTCGTTTTCTTGCGTTTCTGTTTGTTATCACTGAGCTGTTTTGCTTGTGTCAGGGTCCAGTTAAATTCTGTGATTTCGTAATCAGTTAAATGTGAAGTATCAATAATACGACTGCTGCGGTTCATAAACGCAAGTGGTGAAATAGCATAGGCTTTTTTAATATTGTCGCTTAACAGTACCGATGAGCGCATAAGGTTTGCCTGTTTCAGTTGAGGTTCGAGTTGCGCGAGATTTTTCTGATAAGTATTGTCAATCACTATGGCCTGTTGATAAAGTGTATGCGCTTCTTCATCGAGAACGACTGATTCTGAAATAAATGAGAATGAAAAAATAGTTGCCAGTAGAACAAGCAAAGCGCTGGCTACATATAAAGCCTTCGATGTGAGTTGTTCATAGTAGTGGCTGAATAGCTTTCTGTTGCCATAATGACCAATGGATAAAGGCTGCCTGGCACAGACATAAGAGTAAATGCCATTGGTGTATTCGGCCGAGTGGGTATCACAGTTTAAAGCGTCTTCCATGTCTGTGATATTGTGGTAATGAAAGCTGCGCAGGCCAGTATCTATACAACGGCTTGTTATTTCACTTATATCAGTCTGGCGACAAATGATATGTACTTCAATTTTTTCATCGAAGCCAATGTGACGCTGGTTTGATAAAAATCGTATGGTCTGTTCTACTTCGTTTGCAATGTATTCACCAAGTGGTGCGTCTTCAAGGTTCACCACTGCAGAACGGCTGCTTTCAAAGCGACCATTACGAATGAATGTCTGGCGTAAATTACTGGGTACCTGCTGTGACACCAGTAATACATTTTTCGCCTGCGTGTTCAGTTTTTTAAACAGTTTCGGGCTGAGTAACGGAAGTGACCAGATGCCGGAAATTGCAGTACCTGTCGCCTGCATCGGCTTTAGCCACGGCTCAAGAATTTCCGGGTTACTTAATACGCTATATAACAGTACATCATCTTTGCGCCCGGTTTTTTCTCGTTCAAGTACTTTGTACTGAACAAAATCTTTGCTTTTCCGGTACTGGCGTTTAATCAGTCTGCGGACGATAGCTTTTCGATCCGCTGCACCCACATGAGGGATCGTTTCTTTTTTGAAATCTTCTTCAATCAGGTCAACAAGAATACGCACCGGGGTGTTGGCTGTGGCTTTAAGATAGGTTTGAAACTTGTCTATGCCTTCTTCGCCCGGATTAAAAGCATAGGTAGCTATGCATTCATTGTTTTGCCAATGAAAGACAGTGAGTCGGTAGCCTGAATAATAAAATATACGTTTCACGATTTATTGTATTTTGCTAAGTGAGTCATAAATAGGACCAAGTACCGCAGACATAATCCACAGCATAATACCGCCCAGAATAACGGTTAATACAGGTGACATTGCGGCTTCCATTTTATCTACGCTTTCTTTAACTTCTCGATTATAAAAATAGCTAATATTAAGTAGTGCTTCATCCAGTGCGCCTGTGTTTTCGCCAACCTTAAGCATGCGAATAACCAGTGGTGGATAAATATCAACCGAATCGAAGCTTTCAGAAATCTGTTTACCATCTGCAATGCGCTCGCGTACATCACGAATAGACTGGGTCAGTACGGCATTTCCCATCAGGAGTTCAGAAATTTTAAGGCCGTCCAGTACGGTTAAACCCGACGAATACATCATGGCAAAATAATTAGAAAAGCGCGCAAGATTTGTTTTCAGAATCAGTGGGCCAAAGATATAAAGCTTGAGCTTCATTCGATCAATAAACATGCGTACCTCTGGTTTGCGCTTAGCCAGTTGCCGCAGGACGATGGCAAAAACAACAGGTAAGCCAAACACCAGATACCAGTAATTGCCAAGAAAAGATGAGGTTGCGATAAGCGCACGAGTATGTATCGGAATTTCGCCACCAATGTCTTTGATAAACGGAATGAGCTGCGGTACCAGAGCAATCATCAGGTAACTGACAACGCCAATAATGACAGTGGTAACAATGGCAGGATAAATCATTATTTTCTTTGTATGGGCAATCAGTTCATCATGCCATTTTAAGGTTTCTGCCATATCATGCAGTACTTCAGAAATGCGACCACTTTCTTCGCCAACCCGTACCAGCGTTATATAAACGGTATCGAAGATTTCCGGAAATTCCGAGAGCGCACCGGAAAATGTTTTACCGCCCTGTATTTCATCTATTAGCCCCATAAGCATTTCACGCATGCGACCATCGGGTACAGAATCCTTGAGGTCGGCCAGACCATCAAGAATACTCACACCGGATTTGGTGAGCTGCTGCATCTGAAAGGTAAAATTAATCAGGTCTTTTCTGGAAATACCTTTGCTTTTAAAACTGAACAGACCGCCACGTTTTTCACGGTAATTAATCAGGTCCATGCCCATGCCGCTGAGACGTTGTTCAAGATCCAGCAGGTTATCGGCCTCGAGTGATGCGTGACGGATTTTGCCGCGGGCATCTATGGCTTTATATTTATACATGACAGCCATGCACTACAGCCTTTCCGTTAGGTCGATCACACGGGTTACTTCATCCAGTGTTGTGGTGCCTTCAAGAACACGACGTGTGGCATCATCGGCCAGAGTCTGGAAGCCCTTGTTTTTGAGGTGTGTTTTGATTTTGCCAAGCGTAACTCTTTCAGCAATCATTTCGTCCAGTTCAGAATCAATCTTTAATACTTCCTGAATCGCCACACGCCCCTTATAACCAATGTCGTCACATTTATCACAGCCATTTGCATGATATGTTTTGACATGTTCAGTAATGCTAATGCCGAGTAACTGTTTTTCAATATCTGAAGCGTCAGATGATGTTTTGCAGGCGTTACACAGTTTACGCACCAGACGCTGGCCAATAATACCGATAATGTTGCCGGCCATAATGTCGGCTTTTACACCAATATCAATGAGTCGGGGAATTGAGCCAATAGCCGAATTTGTATGCAGGGTGGAGTAAACCTGATGCCCGGTCATGGCCGCACGGAAGGCCATTTCTGCGGTATCGTTGTCGCGTATTTCACCCACCAGAATAATATCCGGGTCCTGCCGCATCAACGAGCGAATGCCGTTGGCAAAATCCATGCGTAATACTTCGTTAATCGACGTCTGGCGTACCATGTCCATGGGGTATTCCACCGGATCTTCCAGGGTCATAATATTCACCTGCTCTGATCGTACATAGCTCAGCATGGAATATAGCGTGGTGGTTTTACCGCTACCAGTTGGCCCGGTGACCAGTACAATACCTTCAGGACGCGCCATAATCAGCTTTAGCTGGGATAAGGCGTCTTCATGTAAACCCAGATCATCAATATGTACAATACCCTTGGCTCGATCGAGTACGCGTAGCACCACATTCTCGCCATGGGTTGTCGGTTGTGCAGACACACGAAAATCAATTTGATGGCCACGAATATTCAGGCTGATACGACCATCCTGTGGCGCGCGGGTTTCTGCAATATTCATATTAGAAATAACTTTCAGGCGCACCACAATGGCAGACCAGTAATCCTTGTGCAGGCTGCGTACCTGGCGCAATACGCCATCGATTCGGTATCTTAAACGTAAAAAACCTTCTTCCGGTTCGAAGTGAATATCTGAAGCACCGTGTTTAACCGCATCCGCCAGAATCGCATCGACCAGTCTAACCAGTGGTTGACTGTAGGCATTGCCTTCTGCTTCGAGGCTGTCGTAATCAACTTCACCGGTTTCAATTTCATGCAGAATGCCATCTACCGATAATTCATAACCGTAAAACTGGTCGATGGCATCTGAGATCTGGCTTTCACCCGCCAGTAGCGGAATCAGTTCAATGCGATTACCGACAATCGCACGCAGTCGATCGAGTATCACCAGATTATAAATATCAGTCATCGCAACAGAGAGCGTGCCTTCTTCTCTGTCCAGGTTAAGCGGAATAATATTGAAGCGAACGGAGAGGTCTTTGGGAATAAGATTGAGAGCTTCGGTGTCTGGAACAACGGTAGATAGATCAATGCTATCTCGGCCAAGCATCTCGCCCAGTGAATCACGTAATATACCTTCGGTAACAAACCCTAAAGAAACCAGCGCTTCACCTAATGGTTTACTGGTTTTTTTCTGTTCCTTAAGCGCAATGCTTAGCTGATCGTTTGTGATCAGGCCTTTCGCAATTAACTCTTCACCCAGGCGTTTCTTTTTTGCGCGGAGTGCCGAGCCTAAATCTGAAATGGTTTCTGCAGACTGGGTGTTCTGATTAGAGGAACTCACCTGTTGCGCTCCTGTAAACGTTTAATTCTATGCAGCGTTGCCTGTTCAGAAAAATTCCCACGTGAGGCTTGCTTTAACTTAAGACTCATAGAATAAAACTGTAATGCCTGTTGTGGCTTATTAATATGATCAAGACTGACTGCCAGATTGTATGCATAATCTGCATTACTGCTATCAGCCGACCAGGCACTAAAGTAGGCCGACTGCGCTTCAGGCCAGTTTGCTTTTGCTGCATATAAAGAACCCAGTGCAAAATAGAGATGTGCAGAATCTGGTTGCTCTTTTAACATAAACTTTAGCTGGCTAATATTTAACTGAGGGTCAATTTTATTTTCAATACTGCTAATGCCAGCAGTGGCCAGACTGTCTTTAGGATTAAGCTGTAACAGCGTCTGGTATTTCTGTCGGGCATATTCGTAGCGTTGTTGTTTAACGGCGACAGCCGCCTGGCCCAGCAGCGCATCCCGATTTCGAGGTTCCTGCTGGTTTACCTGAGCATATAATGACTGTGAACGTTCAAAATCATTATTGATGAACGAGCTATAAGCATCCTGCAGTAGCTGGTTGATAGGATCTGCTTTATTGGTTTGCACAATGCTAAAGGTTTTGGGTTTGGCGGCCGGCCGGGGTTTGGTAACTGGCTTTAACGGAATGGTTTTTTCGGCAGAAACCGATTGAGAAACGGGCGCTTTGAGAGGTTTGTTAGATGGCGCCTGAGTTGCGACGATAGTGACGGGTTCTGGCGTTATATTGCGGTTAACCGGCGCACTATTGTTTTGCGCAATGAATAATTCCTGAGTTGCGGTGTCCACTTTTATATAAAAGAAAATAGCCGAGCCAATGAGCAGGAGTGTAACCAGTAGTGCTATAGCCATTGTGCGCTTGAGTTGTTCACGACGCGTATACGTATTCGATTTGTTGATTAAGGCGGAAAGTGCCTGCTCTGCTGCAAGTTTATTCGTGCGCTCGTTGGTATCGGGTGGATTACTGGCAGGTGAACTAGTGGCGGGTGACGCTAATAAGCTTGAGCTATCTGAGCTATCTGCTACAGCTTCGTTATTGTTTTCTTCGGACGTATTTTCTTGCGAAATAGTTGCATGAGTTATTGCTTTGTCGATTTCGGTTTCAGTGCTCTGCTCTTCGCTAAAATCCAGGGGACTTTCAGCTGTGTCATTATGATCGATTGTGGCATTGAGCGATTCGTCTTTATTTATCTCGAGCGAATCATCTTCAGACACTGCTGCAGGTTTATCTGCATCAGCAAGCGGTTTTGTTACGGGCTGCTTTATTTCAGATACCGGTGTTTTTATTGACTTTTCATCAACCGCTGGAAAGTCAGTTTCTGCTACTGTCTCAGGTCCAGACGCCCGAATGTCATCCTTACTTTCTGTCTGAAGATCGAGCTCCAGTTCCAGGCTATCGTCATCGTCCGGATTGTCGGTAATTTCTCTGTCCTGATCTTTTTCTTCTATATGAGCTGCAGATCCATCAAGATTTTTTTTCTTATCGTCGGCAGCTTTTTTCAGGGCATCTAATAACAGGCTCATTTGTAATTCAACTATTCGCTAGCAGACTGATTTTTAGAAGCTTCATTATTTGAAGAATCGGCAGGTAAATATTTTTTATATTCAGCGAGGTCTCCGGTGAGGCTTGCGTGATTGATGACCAGCGGTCTGATGAAAATAATTAACTCGGATTTTTCGCGTGAATCATTTTCATATTTAAACAAATTGCCAATGATAGGAATATCTGACAGTAAAGGCACGCCGCTAGATTTGTCATTTTTTGTATCCTGCATCAGTCCACCAATTACCGCAGTATCACCGCTATTGATGCTTAGAATAGATTCAATTTCACGTACCTGAATAACCGGTACAGTCGACACAACATCAGCATTTCTGAATGCAGGGTTTGGATCTTCAACCGTATCGATAACACGAGAAATAGTGGGGCGTATATTGAGTGTAACGACATTGTGTTCATTAATATAAGGTGTCACCGCCATGACAAAACCAACCGGTATGGTTTTGATCTGGGTTTCAAACGTGGTGAGTGAGACAGAGCTATTATCGGCAACCGCGGTGTCTACCTGCATTTCGAAGTACACCACATTGTCGACAACTTTCAGAATAGCGGGCTGGTTATTAATCGCCATAACTTTAGGGCTTGATAATACTTTTACGTCACCGAATTCTTCTAAAGCACGTAATGCAATGCCCACCTGATCACCACCGGATGTGCTGCTTAAGGTAACCGATGAAAAGGGAGAGTTAACCAGATTGCTGCCGGTAAAATCGGTGAGAAGGTTTACCCCGGTACTGGAATCCGAGGCAACCACAGACCAGTCAACACCCGCTTGATAACTATCACTGAGTTTTATTTCGGCAATGGTAGCTTCAATCATTACCTGTCGTTTTGAGTTGTTCAAAACCTGATCAATGAAACTCTGTATTTCACGGTGTTTTTTATAAGTTGCACGAACCACAATAATGCCGGATTCGCGATTCACAATTACGTTGCTATTGTTTTCTACGCCATCCGTTATCGCTGCCGTTTCCTCTTCGCTATCATTCAGAATTTCAATAATATTGCCTGACAGTGTTTCCCAGAATTTATTATTAGATTTGAGATTTACTTCGGTGAGTGAGCTGTTGCTTTCAGAATTGTTTGAGTTGCTATTGTTTGAGCGGGTATTAGATTGGCCCACGTTACCCTGTCCGGTTGAGCCAATATTAGTGGCCACACGAACTACGCCTTTCGATTCACGTGAAATATTTACATAATCTACCTTGTAGGTTTCAAGATAAGGCTTGTCTGCTCTTACACGCAGTGTGTTTTTTTCCAGTGAATAACGAATATCGGTTTGCTGTGCAATACGATCAAGAATCTGCTCGAGTGTTTGGTCAATTGCATTCAGGGTCACGCTGCCTTCAATATCTTCGTGAATATCCAGATTTATTTTTGCGTCGCGCGCCATGGAAAATAGCAGGTCTTTTGCCGGCACACCGCTGACCACGACGGTATAAGTTTCCAGTTTGGGACGAATCTGTGGTGGCGGTAGTAGCGTGGTTTGCACCACAGGCGCAGGAATATCCGTTGCCGGTTCGTTTACCTCTGTAAGGTGACCAGTGGACTGCTCCGGTGGACGCGTTGGGCCACAGGACATGAGAGCAAGGCAGAGCGCGCAGCCAAGGACAAAGTGTAAAGTGGATTTAAAACGTAAAAAGTTCAAGGTGTTGCCTCATCTGTGGTATCAGCATTTTGTTGTTGTGTTTTGCGGATGTCGGCCTTAATGCCTTTTACCGTTCTCAGGTAAGGAGCATTCTGTCTTATCCATGGCGCCAGTTGTTGCAGTTGCTGCGTCGCTTCGCTGCGATCTGCATATTCATTGTATAGCACACTGTATACCATTCTCCCCTGTATCGACGCCGGGTAGATAAACAGTTTTTGCATATCGAGTGATTCACTGGCCTGCTGCAAATAATCATTCACTTCATTTTTTGCCCAGGCATCAATGAGGATTAACTGAATGGTGAAGCTGTCATCTGCGGCTGAATCTAGCCAGGCTGTGGTTTGCTCTAATTGTTGCTGCAGTGAGCTGGCCGTTGTTACTGCAGCAGTTGATGCGCTAGATACAACAGGCGTGGCAGCGGTATCTTTGCTGTCGACTGGTGGATTAGTTTCAGTTGGAGTATTTTTAATGCCGGGTGCGGCCAGGTTTAATGCGTCGGCTTTATCCGAATACAGGCCGGGTAATAAGGTGCCAATCCAGATAGCTGCCAGAATAATAGCAATGCTGCCAAGAATTTTGAGTGCACTATGCCAGTGCTGGCTCTGCCCGAAGTCACTGTCTTTTGCGGCTAAATTAATGTGCTTTTTATTGATGTTGTGGCCGCCATCCGAAAAAGCTGCAAGTAAGGCTTTGTCGGCCAGAATGTTAATGCGCCGAGTAAGCCCGCTGGATTTACGTTCAATACTGTTCGCCATGCGTTGTGAAAATAGATCAGGGCCTTTGTAGCCCACCGCGCGCATTCTGAAATTTAAATATTCGTAAACATCATTGGCAGGAAACGGGTCGAGGTAAAAATTATGCGTAATACGTTCTTTTAACTGACGTATTGCGGGGTTGCGTAGCTTTTCATCCAGTTCAGGCTGGCCAAACAGTACCATTTGCAGCAATTTATGATCATTGGTTTCCAGGTTACTCAGCAGGCGAATTTCTTCCAGGGTTTCAATCGGCATGCTTTGCGCTTCTTCAACAAACACCACCACCTGTTTATTATCGGCATGTTTTTCCAGCAGATAGTTCTGTAATGCCTGCATCACTTCGAGCTTGCTGGACTCTGAAGTGATCGCCAGTTTTAATTCAAAGGCAATCACATGCAGAATGTTTTCTGGCGACAGGCTGGGGTTGGCGATGTACACCACTTCTACCGAGTCATCCAGCTCAACTTCCAGCATGCGGCACAGCATGGTTTTGCCAGCACCGACCTCACCGACGACCTTGATAATGCCTTCGCCTGACATAATGGCATATTTCAATGCCTGTAATGCAGCCCCCCGCTTGTTGCCAGGATAGAACATGCTGGTATCAGGAGTGATTTTAAAGGGTTGTCGTTGCAGGCCAAAATGCTCTAAATACATAGTTCACCTACGCCCGACTGATTGCCTGAGTGGTTATTTCTGTTCATTTTTCTGCATCCGGCTATAGAGTGTGGTGCGGTTAATCTGCAGCGCCTTGGCGACCTTGCTCAGATTGCCGTTATAGCGTTTCATGGCCTCCTGAATGACAAAATCCTCCAGCTCTTTTAGTTTGTCATTCAGGTTCAGTTCACCGCTCGCCAGCTCCTGCTGAATCAGTTGACTGCTAAATAGATCGTTACTGTGATGGCCTTCAGTAATCGCCAGATTCGGCTCAAACTCCTGCTGTAACTGGGCAGCATTGATTGTCTGTTCGGGGTACTTGGTGCACAGGCGGATCACGATATTACGTAACTCACGTACATTGCCGGGAAAATCATAGTTTTGCCATAGCTGGCGAGCACCGGCATCCAGAGTAATCGGTTTGAGTGACTCTGCATAAAAATTCATAAAATGTTGAAGTAGCCGTTCACTGTCTGTGTTGCGCTCACGTACCGGTGGCATGTGAATTTTTAGAATACTCAGACGATGAAAGAGATCGGAGCGAAAGTTTCCAGCGGCGACTTCGTGCTGTAGCGATTTATTGGTTGCTGCAATAATGCGCGCGGATGACTTGATGCATCGGGTTTCGCCCAGGCGATAAAACTCGCCACTTTCCAGTACGCGTAGCAGTTTAGCCTGCAGATCATAGGCCATCTCGCCGATTTCATCGAGAAACAGGGTGCCCTCACTGGCTTCTTCAAAGAAGCCTTTACGTGATTTGTCGGCCCCGGTAAAGGCACCTCTGGCATGACCAAATAGTTGAGATTCAAGCAGCTCAGGGGCTATGGCTGCGCAGTTGATGACCATATAGGGTTTATCGGCACGGCTGCTTTTCTGGTGCAGTGCCTGCGCGACAAGCTCTTTACCGGTGCCCGATTCACCTTCAATTAGCACCGGAAAGGCCGCATCACTAAACTGGCTTACCTGTTCTCGAAGTGTACAGATAGCATCACTGTCGCCAATAATGGCCGACTCATGTTGAGGCGTGATTTGCCTGTGCTCAACCTGCCTGAGCATGAGATGATGTTTCAGGCGTGTTTGAAGCAACGCCGGATCAGCTGGTTTGGGGATAAAATCAACCGCGCCCAGTGTTAGTGCATGATGCATATTCGCCTCATCGCTTTGCCCGGATAATACCAGTATTTTTAAATGAGAATCGTATGCCAGTAAGTCTTCAATCAGCGCAAAGCCTTCGGCAGGCTCGTGTGGTAGTGGCGGTAAGCCTAGGTCTACCAGGGCCAGCTGAGGCTTATTGGCGATATCTGCCAGCAAAGCACGAGCCTGGGCTCTCGATTCGGCGGTCACGACCTGATAATGCTTATTTAAGATAAAGCCCAGGCTTTCAGTGATTAATGGATCATCATCAATGAGTAGCAGCCCGGGTTTATGCATGTTTTGATCAGTTTCGCCATCAAGCGAATCGCTCATGGCCTTGATTCTCTATATGGTTGCATTAGCAGATTTTTTAGACGTAAATCACAACTTAGTCAATAATTAATATACACTATTTGTTGTAACACATAAATAATAACGTCTAACTTACTGAAAATTATATCAAATGCTAAATATTGTGCTGTATCAACCAGAAATACCGCCGAATACCGGAAACATCATTCGCCTGTGTGCCAATACCGGTAGCCAGCTGCACCTGATTGAGCCACTGGGGTTTGAGCTGGAGGATAAGAAATTGCGCCGAGCCGGGCTCGACTATGCAGAATCCGCTTCGGTGAAGGTCTGGCAGGGGCTTGAGGCGTGTCTTCAGGCGAATCAGTTCCGGCGTGTTTTTGCCTGTTCCACCAAAGGTCAGAAAAATTATGCTGAAGCCTCTTATACTGAGGGTGATGCGTTTGTATTTGGCCCGGAAACCCGTGGTCTGCCCATGGAGTATTTAAATAGCCTGCCAGCCGAGCAGGTTATTCGGATCCCAATGCGTGCGGATAGCCGAAGCATGAACTTATCTAATTCGGTTTCGGTGATTGTTTATGAAGCCTGGCGTCAGCTGGGTTTTAACGGTGCAGTGTAGTTGCATAAATTAAAATTAACTGCTTTCAGGTGCAGGTGATAATGACAGGAAATTATTCATTGGTGAGTGTCATATGCTAGCCAGTCGATGGTTAAACAAGGTGCGCGGGCATAATGCGGTGGTGCCACTGGTAAGTATTGCCTTTATCGGCTTTATGCTGATGATCGTGATTATCTCGATAAACTATAGCGGTTTTTTACATCAGCTGGAGTCGGTTATCAGTGCCGGAGAACTGGAAAGCCGCAAGATGCGACTGAATAGTGAGCTGATGGAAATCGCGCGCAGCCGTACTCGTCTTACCTCGAAAATAATCAATGTTGAAGATCCTTTCGAGCAGGATGAATACAACATGGAACTGGAGATTTATGCCAACCGCTTTGTCAGTGCGCGCAATGAACTACTGGCATTGAACTTAACAGATAATGAAAAACAACGCATCGAAAAACATGGAGAAATTGTCGCAGAAATTCTGCCAGCCCAACGTCAGGCGGTAATGCTTGCGATGAATGAAGAAATTAATGAACGCGTTGAAGCCAGAAAATTGCTCTATGACGTCGTATTGCCTGGGCAGGGTGAGTTAGTTAAATCGCTCGGTGAAATGATTTCATCTGAACAGGAAAAAATTAGTCAGCTATCTGCACAGGCAAAACTTTCTATGCAGCGCATGATAAAGCGTACTGCGTGGATTGTTGTTATTAGCCTGTGTGTCATGCTGTTTTTATCAGTATTAGTTATTGTGCGTATACGGCGAATACAGAAAGCCCTGCTGTTGTCACATAGTTCGCTGGAAAACACGGTAGCAGAAAGAACCAGAGAGCTCACTCGTACACAGCAGATGTTGCAGAGTGTGTTAAATAATATTCCAGTTCGCGTTTACTGGAAAGATAAAGCCAGTTGTTATCTGGGTGGTAATCGTCTGTTTCTTAAAGATGCAAAGTTAAGTGATATAGACGCGTTGACCGGGCAATCAGATTATGACATGCCATGGCGGCGAAATGCAGAGCAATACCGGCAACAGGATGCAGAAGTTATACAGACAGGAAAAGCAATAATAAATCAGGTTGAAAAACAGGTCACGCCGGATGGAAAAATTATCTGGCTTGAAAGTAGTCATATCCCTCTGCCGGATGAAAATGGTAACTGTATCGGCGTGCTGGGTACGTATAGTGATATCACCATAAGAAAAAATGCAGAAGAAGATTTACAGTTAGCCAAGTATGAAGCAGAGCAGGCAAATATTGCGAAGAGCCAGTTTCTTGCCAATATGAGTCATGAAATTCGCACGCCCATGAACGGCGTCATCGGTTTAAGTTATCTGGCATTACAAACCGAGCTGGATGAAACGCAGCGCGAATATATAGAAAATGTACATAAATCGGCTGAGCTTCTGTTAACGGTCATTAATGACATTCTTGATTTCTCTAAAATTGAAGCAAATCATCTGGAGCTGGAACGACGACCATTTAGCATGCAGGAAGTCGTGCGGCGAGCGCAAATGTTACTGCAGATAAAAGCCGAAGAGAAGCAGCTGCAATTAAACGTTTCTATTGATGACGATTTACCAAACGTTGTGCTCGGAGACAGTGTTCGAGTGGAGCAGATTTTAATTAACTTACTTAACAATGCGATCAAGTTTACTGAATCAGGTACTGTCTCGTTAAACGTAGAAAGTATTGCTGAAATAACTGATGCAACGCATGTAAAAATATCTGTACGAGATACCGGTATTGGTATTTCTGACGAGCAGTTATCAAATCTGTTTTCTCCGTTCAGTCAGGCAGATGCTTCCACGACCAGGAAATACGGCGGTACCGGGCTCGGTCTTTCTATCTGCAAACGATTGTGTGAAATGATGCGCGGCACAATCAGAGTAGAGAGTGTTAATGGAAAAGGTAGTTGTTTTATTGTTGAGCTGATGTTTGAAAAAGCGGCGGAGGATTTATTACAGGATGTGATGCAGGCAGAGGACACAAAAAAGACACCTGTGCCGGGCGAACATAGTGACTGGAGTGGTCGTAAAATTTTACTCGTAGAAGACAACGAGGTTAATCAACAGTTAGTTCATGGCTTGTTAGCGCCGACAAATGTGTATATTGATACTGCAGAAAATGGTCAACAGGCGATTGATTTACTGGAGTCGAAACACTATGACCTGGTGCTGATGGATTGTCAGATGCCAGTTATGGATGGTTATGCCGCGAGTGAGAATATTCGGCAACAGAAACAGCTCAAAGATCTACCAGTCATTGCGCTGACGGCGAATATTATGCAAAACGATATAGCGCGAATATTTAGTTCTGGTATGAATGCCTATCTTGCAAAACCGGTTGATGTGGCGGAGTTATTTAGTGTTCTTGAAGAGTGGCTGAATGTGAGCACGCCTACTCAGTCTATAAAAACGCAGCCACACGTACAGACAGATGGCCTGAATATACCTGAGCTGGATATGCGCTCAGCAATCGCCAGAATGAATAATAATGAAGAGCTGTTTAAGCAGGTACTCACAGCCTATGTTGATGAACAGAGAAGCACGCCAGAACAGCTTGCCGAGTTCATTGTGTCTGCTGATCTTAAAGCGGCAGAAATTTGTGTACATAGTTTGCGTGGCGCAAGTGGTGTGATTGGTGCTGAGAGGATTTATGAACTGGCCAGTGAACTGGAAACTGCCTTGCGAAATAATGCAGATGCGAATGAATTAGGTAACAGGTTACGCGCACTTGAGGAAGAGCTGGTTGCCCTGTGTGAAAAAATCACTGAGCAACTGGCCTGGCTGTAACAATTATTCTGAACGGGCTTCGCGCCCGAGCAGGTCATGTACGGCATCTTCTGGTGATTTATTCTGGTAAAGCACCAGATAAGTCTGCTCAATAATCGGCATTTCAACCTGATATTTTTCGGCCAACTGCCAGGCTTCTTTCGCCGTTTTTACGCCTTCCACGGCCTGTCCAATCTGTTGTCTTGCTGCTTCAATGCTTAAACCATCTGCCAGTGCAAGCCCCATGCGACGGTTACGCGACTGGTTGTCGGTACAGGTAAGCACCAGATCGCCCAGGCCGGCTAACCCCATAAAGGTTTCCGTGTGTGCTCCCATGGCAGTGCCAAGGCGCATCATTTCATTGAGGCCGCGCGTAATTAGAGCCGCTCGTGTGTTGGCCCCAAAGCCGAGACCATCGGCGATACCGGCGGCAATCGCCAGCACATTCTTGAGTGATCCACCGAGTTCAACGCCCAGCATATCTTCTGAGGTATAGACACGAAAATTACCAAAATGCAGGAAGCTGGCCACTTCGGATGCCAGTCGATGACTACTGGCTGCCACGGTCACCGCAGTGGGTAAATTACGTGCGACTTCACCGGCAAAGGTCGGGCCGGAAACGACGGCGACATTATGGCAGTCGGCAAGCTCCTCAGCGACGACCTGATGTACCAGTTTGGCGCTACCCTCTTCCAGGCCTTTGGTGGCCCAGACAATGTGCTGTTCCGCTTTTATCTGTGCGTGATTGGCGCGCAGAAAACCGCGTACAGCATGGCTGGGTATGGCCAGTAACAGGGTGTTAGCGGACTGCAGTGTGGCTTCAAGCTGATCACTCAGTTTGAGTCGTTCAGGCAGCGGAATGCCCGGCAGGTACTGTTCGTTGCTTCTGCTTTGCTGCATGGCCATGACGTGATCCGGGTTAATATCCCAGAGCACCACATCATGCCCTGCACGCGCCACCTGAATGGCCAGTGCGGTGCCCCATGAGCCACCGCCTATAACGGCAATATGTCTTTCAGCTGGAGCTGGCATGCGCTTGCTTAATGAGCGGTATCAGTGGCTGCCTGAGCCTGTTGCTGCTGGTGCTGCATATACAGGGCATTGAAATTAACCGGTGACAGCAGTAACTGTGGGAAACCACCTTTGGTGACCAGATCCGAAATCGCTTCTCGCGCATAAGGGAATAATGTTTCAGGGCAATAAGCGCCCAGCATGCCACCCATCTGTTCCTGCTCAAAGCCCGCCAGCTGGAATAAACCGGCCTGTTTTACTTCAACCAGAAAAGCTGTTTTATCCTGCTGTTTGGCGGTGACTGTTACTGTGAGCATCACTTCATGTAAATCATTCGCATGGGCTTTTACTTCAGTATTGAGCTGAACATTAACTTCAGGCTTCCACTCGCCTGCGGTGAAAATATCTGGTGCATTGGGTGACTCGAAAGAAACATCTTTAATGTAAATTTTTTGAATTGAAAATTGTTGCTGTGCTTGTTCGCTCATTTTAAAAACCTGGTTATATATTTTGATTGATCCAGTTTAACAGGCTGTTTTTATCTAATGCGCCTGAAACCCGGGCTGTTTCCCTGCCAGCGGAGAATATCATTAATGTGGGGATGCTGCGAATCTGATATCGCGCGGCCAGCGCCTGCTCCGCTTCAGTATCCACCTTAAGCAGGCGGGCACGTGGTTCAACCAGCTGTGCTGCCTGTTCGAATACGGGCGCCATCATTTTGCAGGGGCCACACCATTCGGCCCAGAAATCGACCACCATGGGTAAATCGCTTTTTTCTAGCATGCGATCAAACATCGCGAGTGACACGGGCAGTGCAGATGCCGTAAACAGAGGTTCGTGACATTTTCCGCAGCTGGCCTGGCTGGCCGGTTTATTATCGGCAATGCGGTTCAGTGCAGCACAATGTGGGCAGACCAGTTGCATGATTAGCCTGCTGCGATAAGGCTGTCTAGCTCACCGCGATCGTCCATGGCGGCCAGATCGTCATAGCCACCCACGTGAGTATCACCGATAAAAATTTGCGGAACGCTGGTACGCCCGGCACGTTGCTCCATTTCCTGACGAATTTCACTACCATCATTCACATTGATCATGGCGAACTCAACCTGTTTGCTTTCGAGTAGCTGTTTGGCCCAGTTACAGTAGGGGCAAAAAGGTGCGTAATAAACTTTAATTTCTGCTTGTGACATAAGGCTTTTCTGTATCCTTAGGTTATTTTTTAGAAACGGGCAGGTTGGCGCTAGTCCAGCTGATGATACCGCCAGACATATTGCTCACATTCTCAAAGCCCTGCTTGCTTAGAGTACGACATGCCGCGTTTGAGCGATTGCCCGAGCGGCAGTAGGCGAGCACTTTTTTATGTTTGAATTTCTCGATTTCATTGAGGCGTTTGCTCAGTGATCCCATAGGAATATGTACTGCGTCACGTATATGGCCAGAGCTATATTCATTGTTTTCTCGCACATCGAGGACAACGACATCATCGTCATTCATCAGGCGCACGGCCTCATTTACATTCAGTTGAGGGATTTTATTCAGTCGAACGCCAATTTCTGTTTTTAAAATTAAAGCGGTTATCACGACCAGTGCAGCAACCAGGATTAAATTGTTGCCAGCAAACTCGATCAGTTGGGTCATTCTTTTACTCCGGACTTAAAACTAATAAGCCTCTGATCACAGTATGATCAGAGGCTCGGGATTATAGCACTGGCCTTTAGCAGGCCGCTATAGAGAGCTAGGTATTGCTACTCGTCAAACAGGCGCTGTGAGCAGAAGACTTCCTGCATCATGCCAATCAGGCGCAGTGTGCGGGCATCGCCTACACGATAAAATACACGGTTGGCATCTTTACGTGAGGCCAGAATACCCTTGTCGCGTAAAATCGCCAGATGCTGTGAAATATTGCTCTGGGATGTGCCTACATTATCCACAATATCCTGCACACTCACTTCCTGATCCTGTAAGGTACAGAGTATCTTGAGGCGTAAGGGGTGTGACATCGCTTTTAATGAGCGTGAGGCACGATCAATGTCTTCCTCGCGGGTCATTAATTGGGTTTCATCTTCAATATTTGCAACCATTTTGTTCCTTCCCCAGAAAATTGTATTCACTTATATTAGTAAACTACCATAAAATGATAGATACTATTTAACTGAAATAATTGATCATATCCAGTGTTTTTTTATTAAAATTTGCATTTGCTGACAAGCAGCGGAAACAGTATTTACTAAAAACCATTAGTATTCAACAATATGTCAAAACATTCTTATGTAAAAATACTCCTGTTTACTGCTTTGGTTATATGGCTGCCATCTGCACCGAGTGCCGAGTCTACAAATGACTACCAGTCTCGTCTGGATGCCATTCGCGGTAAAATCACCCATATTGTCTCTGCACTCACGCAAAATAAAGATAAACGTGATTCATTAAGAACAGAATTAAAAAAACTGGAAATAAAAATTGCTAAAGCCAGTAAGGCATTGCGCATAACCCAGAGAAAACATAAGAATTCACAGGAAAATTTACAAAAATCTCGGGAAGAGCTTAAAAAATTAAAGAAAAACCTCGATAAGCAGAAAAAGTTGCTCGCGGCGCAGGTGCGCTCTGCCTATGCGATGGGCCAGCAGCCTCAGTTAAAAATGTTGTTAAATCAACAGGATCCTGCAGAAATGGGGCGTGCGATGATGTATTACACCTACCTGAATCGAGCCAGGGCTAACGAGATAGAAAGCTTTCTTGCGAGCATCCAGCGAGAAAAGACACTTGAGGCTGAAATAGCCCAGGCGACCGAGGAACTGGAGACCCTGGTGGTCAGTAAGCGGAATAGTAAGCAGCAGCTGGATGTGCATCGAGCTAACCGCAAATCACTGCTGGGCAAATTGAATAAGGATATTGATCACCAGCAGCTGACACTGCAGGAGCTCGAATCCAGTCGGGGTCGAATTGAGGATCTCTTAAAAAATCTGGGTGAACTTCTCGCAGACATTCCTGCCGAACCGTTCAATCAGAAGCCGTTTGGTCAGTTAAGGGGTGCCTTGCCCTGGCCGGTTAAGGGCGATTTCAGGGCCAGTTATGGTGGTGCACGAAGCCAGGGCGGGCTTAAATGGAATGGTGTGGTGATTAATGCCGATTACGATACACCGGTGCGCGCCGTGAGCAATGGTCGAGTGGCTTTTGCTGACTGGTTACAGGGCTACGGATTTATCATCATTATTGATCATAATGACGGTTTTATGAGTTTGTACGGCTACAATCAGGAACTGTACAAGCAGGTCGGCGACTGGATTGAAGCCAGTGAAGTGATTGCCAGTGTGGGCGATAGTGGCGGTCAGCCAAGATCTGGCTTATATTTTGAAATAAGAAAACAGGGCAAGCCAGTGAATCCTAAAAAATGGTGTTCGAGAAGTGTACGCCATGTGGCCTTACAGGATAACTAAACCTTAGCTGGCACAAAGATCATTAGCCAGTAGTACAATCATTATTCCAGTTAATACGTCGCTATACATTTGGGCCACCAGCACTGACGGGTTAATTTCAGTTTATTTTTACAGGAGTGATTTATGTTTCAGGCACGGCAGTTCTCCGCCGCTATTCTAATGGGTTTACTTATTTGCGGTGCTCAGGTTTTCACGCCTGCCTATGCGGACAGTGATTTTGATACAGTGGTAAGTGAAAAAAGTGAAGGCTTACCGTTGGATCAGCTGCGTAATTTTTCAGATATTTTTGCGCGCATCAAATCCGATTATGTTGAAGAAGTGAGTGACAAGGAGTTACTGGAAAATGCCATACGCGGCATGTTGTCCGGCCTTGACCCACACTCCTCCTATCTTGATAAAGAAGAATATAAAGAACTGAAAATAGGTACTACCGGGCAGTTTGGTGGGCTGGGCATTCAGGTTGGAATGGAAAACGGATTTGTGAAAGTTATTTCACCGATTGATGATACGCCTGCCTATAAAGCGGGCCTGAAAGCAGGTGATTTGATTATCAGCCTGGATAAAAAACCGATAAAGGATATGAGCCTGAATGATGCTGTAAAAATTATGCGCGGCAAGCCAGGTACAAAAATTTCATTAAGCGTCATGCGAGAAGGTCAGGATGAACCGCTTGAATTTGAAATCGCGCGTGCGATTATCAAAGTTGAAAGTGTAAAAACACAGTTACTCGAAGCTAATTTTGGTTATGTCAGAATCAGTACGTTCCAGGCTAAAACGGCAGATCATCTTAAGCGAAATATAAAACAGTTAATTAAGGATAACAAAGCGCCGCTGGATGGCATGATACTCGATCTACGCAATAATCCGGGCGGCGTGTTAAACGCAGCAGCCGATGTGGCAGATCTATTTATAGAACAGGGTAAACTGGTTTATACACAGGGTAGAATTGAAAATTCCTATTTTGAATTTAACGCAAATGCGGGAGATATTTTAAATAATGCGCCTATGGTAGTGCTCATTAATGCCGGTTCAGCTTCCGCATCAGAAATCGTAGCTGGTGCATTACAGGATCATAGGCGCGCGGTAATTATGGGTGAGAAATCATTCGGTAAAGGTTCGGTGCAAACCATCCAGGAATTGCGCAATGGCTCAGCTGTAAAATTTACAACCGCACGATATTACACGCCGAATGGCCGTTCAATTCAGGCAGAAGGTATAGAGCCAGATATTATTCTTAAAGATATGGCATTAACGGCACAAAAAATAAATTCGGCAAACAGAGTAAAAGAAGCCGATTTATCAGGTCACCTGATAAATCCAGATGTGGATGATTCAGGCAGTCAAAAAGAAGATAAGTCATCTGAAGAAGCGTCTGATGAAGCCATTGTTAAATTGCTGAATGATTATAAGGTGCATGAGGCGCTCAATCTATTGAAAGGAATGCGCATACTCTCGACGCCAAAGAAAGCAGCAAAGCAGGAGGAAGAATGAAAACTGTAATGGTTCCTCTGGCACAGGGTTGTGAAGAACTGGAAGCCGTAACGATAACGGACCTGTTAGTGCGAGCAGGTGTTAAGGTCATTACCGCAGGGCTGGATGATAAGCCCGTTATTGCTTCCAGAGGCATGACGCTCATACCCGATGTGCAGCTTGAACAGATTAGGAATGATGAGTTCGATATGATTGTACTACCGGGTGGTTTGCCAGGTGCTGATCATCTGCGAGATAGTGCAATATTACAGGCCATGTTAAAAAAACATGCATCGGCAGATAAATATGTTGCAGCAATATGTGCCGCACCCAAAGTGCTTGCACAGGCAGGCATACTTGAAAATAAAATAGCCACTTCATTTCCGGGTGCGCTCGACGCGCTTGATTTAAAAAACACAGAAATCAAAAATACTGCGCTGGAAGTCGATGGCAAGATAGTGACTTCTCGTGGCCCGGGAACGGCCATGGACTTCACGCTTAAACTGATAGAATTATTACTGGGTGTAGATAAAAAACAGGAAGTTGAAAAAGGCCTGGTGAGAAGTTAACGGCTTATCGGGCAGGCCATACACAATATATGTGTGCCTGATCATTAAGCGGCCTTGCTATTAAAATGCGTAACGCAACGTTCGAGCAACTGTTTGGCCCTTGAGTCCAGATCAATATATTCGATGCCATGCATGGCGTACTGACCTTCCTGGTTTTGCCACACGATCCGTGCATTAACGGTTAACGGATTCTGTTGATCATAATCACTGTAATTATCATAAGGCACATAAACCTGTAGCTTGAACGGTGCAGACTGATCCAGCTTTTCAGACAGACGAAGCTTCATTCCAGTAAGACTGAAATCAATGCAGGAGCCGCCGTGAACAACATTATTTTGTGATACTTCTACTCTAAGGCGATAATCAATACGAGGTGCTCTTCGCTCTTCGCTGCCTGCAAAGGGTTGTGGCACAGGTGTTGCGTCAAAAGTGAACTCAGATAAAACGCCCTGTAGTTTTTCAGTGACATGATAAAGATCATCTGAAATGCCTGCCGTCGTTTCAACCTTGGCATGATTTTCCTTATTAATTTCAAATAGACGTTGCAGGCTCTGTTGCAATTCATGCAGGCGCTGCGTCTGTTCGCTGCTCACTGAGGCAATGTTCAGGTTGCTTTGTGCCGTGCCAGATACATCGTTCGCCATGTCTTCCATTACATGGCCGATTTCTCGTGAGTTTTTCTGTGTAGTTGCTGCGCTTTCCACAACAAGATTCATGCTTTCAGAAACACGTGTTACATTATCGTACAGCTGATCAATAATCTCACTAATCTGTGTCGTTGACTGTGTGGTTCGATTCGCCAGTCCGCGCACTTCATCTGCAACCACTGCGAAACCCCGTCCCTGCTCACCTGCTCGTGCGGCTTCTATGGCCGCATTGAGTGCAAGCAAATTGGTTTGTTCAGCAATGTCATGAATGCTGTTAACAACCGTGGTGATCTGTTTAGCCGACTGGTTGAGTTCGGACATTTGTGAGGCAGCCGTATCTATTTCCGTCGCCATGTTCTCCATGGTCGAAATACTTGAGCTAACTTTGGTAATGCTGTTACGGGCTTTTTCTTCGGTGCCGGTAGACCTGTCGCTTGCTTCGATGGCCATATGATTGACTGAGGCGAGAGTGTCCTGTAAATCATGCATGGCATTCATGACTTCTGAGGTGCGTTCGTGTTCGCGGGCTTCAACTTCCGATATTTCATGTGAGATGGCTGATATCTGAAAAGCCGAATTCGTCATTTGTTTACTGCTGGAGTCAAGGCTTTGCATAATTTCATTGAGATGGATACGCATGGCATTAAATCGTCGTTCCAGAATACCAACCTCATCGCCTGAGGTTATTTCAACTTCACGGGTCAGGTCGCCGTGTTCAACACAGTCGAGTGCCTCGCATAGAGCCAGTATCGGTCTCACCAGAAAACCGGAAAGTACACCGATAAGAATAAATAGAACGATAAATTCAATAGCGGATTGCCATAGTGAATCCTGGATATAGATAGTCAGGCGCTGTTCCAGTAACTGAATAACAGCAGGATCAACCTGATGTTGACGCGCAATTTCAATTAAGTATTCAATTTCACCGTAACCCACCCAGCGATTGATAATGATGGTAATCATGGTAACAAGAAAAAAACTGAGTTGAAGTTTCCAGCGCATACTAATGGCTGAAAAACGATCAAATAGAGCAGACATGGAATAACCTTAAATATAAATAATACAGCTGCTCATTTCTATGAGCTTGAGAATATTGTGGATATAAGTTTGCGGCCCTGCAGATTAATGAATATAGCAGAATGATTCATAGTTGGCAGCGCCATTGATATAAAAAGATGGCCAGTGCATGGCTAATGTTCATGGAGCCATTAATGCCATACATCGGTACATGCAGTGCCATATCGCAGCTATCCAGTAATGCCGGGCATATGCCCTGAGACTCATGCCCTACGATAATGCCATCACAGCCCGTTATACGGGCTTGTGACAGATCGTGTGAGTTGCTGGTAATTTCCAGCGCATACAGCTGTGAGTATTGCTGACGCTGTTGTAAAAAATGCTCCAGCGACTGATGCTGAATATCCAGATGTTTGTTTGCGCTTCTGGCCAGACGCGAGAGTTTTTTATTCTGTAGATCGAGGTCGCTATCCAGGAGGCGTATAGAATGACTGCCCATGGCATCGGCTACGCGTAAAATAGATCCAAAGTTTTCGGGTGTTTGAATGCCGTCACAGATCACCACAGGACCAGTCCGCGTTGAAGACTGTTGCTGGCGTTTAAGGAGCGCCTTGCCTTTTAATTGTGTTCCACCAGCCATCAGTCAGGCAACACATTGTTATGCTTAGTGCTCGGCATCATCTTTCTGCCAGCTCTGTAATTTACGCCATAGCGTTGATTTGTTGATACCCAGTAATGTGGCGGTTTGCTCTTTACTGCCATTACACTTATCAAGCGTATTGAGAATATAACGTTTTTCCAGCACTTCCAGAGTGGGCGAATCAGCGTCTATACCTTCGGCTGTGTTATGGACGATTAAATTTTGATCCAGCGTCATTACAGGCCCGTCTGCCAGTGCAATATTACGTTCAATCAGGTTACGTAGTTCACGAATATTACCTGGCCAGCTGTAGGCTTTGAGCTTATCCATTGAGTTTTGATCAAAGCCTTTTATATCACGTTGATAGCGTTCCTTGAATTCATCAATAAAATGCTCGATAAGTAATTGCAGATCATCATCTCGTTCGCGCAGCGCAGGCATGCTAATTTTGACGACATTTAGACGGTGATACAGATCATGTCGAAACTGACCGGCAGCGATCATTTCTTCGATATTGCGATTAGTGGCCACCACAAAACGCACGTCGATCTCAATCGGGTTAATACCACCGACCCGTGTAATTGTTTGAGCCTGAACGGCACGCATCAGTTTCATCTGCATGCTGTCAGAAATATTACAGATTTCATCAAGAAAAATGGTGCCACCACTCGCCACTTCAAGCAAACCCTGTTTCTGATGTGTGGCTCCGGTAAATGCGCCCTTTTCATGACCAAACAATTCACTTTCCAGTAAATTGTCGGTGAGGGAGCCGCAATCGATCACAATAAAAGGCTGGTCGGCAAACTCTGAATGATTGTGTAAGGCGTGGGCCACTATCTCCTTACCCGTGCCGGATTCCCCTTCAATGATAACGTTGCAGCGAATATCAGAAATCTTGTCGATGATGTCGTAGATTTTATTGAGTGCTGAGGATCTGCCGATCATGCCAAATTGATCCTGCTTATCCCTGAGGCCTGGGCGTTTTGCTTTTTGTTCTTTTCGCTCAGCGGATTTATCTAAAACCCTGTCAACCTGCTGTAAGAGTTTGTCAGCATCGTAAGGCTTTTTTATAAAGTCGGTTGCACCGAGACGTAAGGCCTTAATCGCGTTATCTTCTGTAGAAAAACCGGTAATCATAATAATGGGTAATTCGATATCGGTCTGGCGAATCGACTCGAGCAAATCAAGCCCCGACATACCGGGCATGCTTAGGTCTGTAATCACCAGATCACTGCCCTGCTCGCGAATATCCTGTAACGCATCTAGCGGGTTTTTAAATACGTGTAGGGTGTAATTTTTATCACGGGCAAATCGGCGGAATAGATCACCGGCAGTTGGGTCGTCGTCAATAAAATGTACGCGTTTACTGGTCATAAATGTCTTTTATTTTTACGGTGCGTTTTAAGGGCGGTTATGTGTGTTTTGCGTCTAACGGTAATTGCATAATTGCATCGACACCACCCTGTGCATTATTGCTAAGCGTTAATGAGCCGTTATGGTATTGCATAATACCGATACTGATGGACAGGCCAAGTCCACTGCCCTCGCCAACATTTTTTGTGGTAAAGAAGGGGTCGAAGATTTTATCTCTGTTTTCGTCTTTTATTCCAGTGCCCTGATCCGCCACTTTAATATACAGTAAATTATTTTCAAGTTGCGTGCTCACGTCAATGGCGTCGCCAGCATGGCTGGCCTGTATGGCATTCATTAACAGATTCACCAGAACCTGCTGGAGCTGATTGCGGTCGCCATGAATAAAAATATTTAAAGTGTCATTAAGCCGGATATCAACACTGTATTTATGAGCCTGTGCCTGAATTAACAGTAGCGTATCCTGTAGCCACACATGTAAATCGAACTCGACATATTCTGGTGGTACCTGGCGTGCAAAATTCAAAATACCTTTGACAATTCTACCGGCGCGCTTTGCTTCGTTGCGCAGACCCTGTATGTCATCCTGAAGTGAGGGAGAGTTTTCCGGCAGATCGCGTTCGATCAGTGCGGTGTAGGATAAAATGTTGTTTAGTGGATTATTAATTTCATGGCCGATACCTGCGGCCATTTCACCAATACTAGCCAGCTTTGCATTCTGTAGCATCATTTTCTGTGCGCTATCCCGCTCCTGCTCAGTCGCTTCCAGCGTGTCCACCAGATAATGGAAAGACTGATCGAGTTGCCTGAGTTCATCTGCGCCTTTAGAGGTGTGCTCGGAAAATTTTGATTCACCGTCGGCGTAGCGTTTCAAAATGCCGGCAAAATGCGTAATCGGTTCGGCAATATTACGTGCGCCCATATTGGCCAGCATCAGGCTAATGCCCAGCGCCAGCCCGGCAAAGGCTAACAGGCCAAGTCGAATGCGCTGGAACGGTGCGGCGATGGCATCATTGTCGAGGTGTAAAATGAGAATCCAGCTCACCAGCTGATTGCTGTAGGGATAAAATTCGCGAAAGTAATAGCGACGGTTATTTTCATTGTTGACGAAAGAGCCAAAGCGTTCACTCTGTATGGTTTGCCAGAGTTCAGAAGTGAGGTATTTGTCGAGTCGATTTTCCGGATTCAGCAACTGGCTGAATGTAATATTCAGTTCGTCACTGTACAGCACCATGCCATGTCGTTGGGGGCTATCCGGATTCAGTTCGGCAATACTGAGTTTAATGTCATTGGTGCGCGGTAGTGATTCCAGGATGTGATCAATCTGGTCGCCAACGGCGCGGGCGGTAAGAAAACCGATGACGCGCTCACTGCCAACAGAAACAGGCACAATGGCATTCATCAGAGATAATTCATGGCCACTGACAAAGTCGCGTCGGCTCAGTGGCAGGCTGCCGTAAACCAGCTGGTGAGGTGGGAGCTGCCACATCCAGCTCAAAAAATCGGTATCCACCAGCTCTTCTTCGGCCAGGGGTAAATCGGCGATGCCTTCAAAGTCTGCGGGAATCTGCTTACCAAAGCGCACCTTAATCAGTGTGTGGCCATCGATGTCGAGTACGCGCACCGTATCCAGCCCGGGGACCGAATGCTGGAAACCGGCGAGAAAATCATTCAGGCGCTCGGTTTCTTCAAAGTAGTTGATGTGCAGATCGCCCTCTGCTGCCGTGCGCAGAACCGGCGCAAACTGTTTCATTGCGGGAGAGTTGGCCAGTGAAAGGATAACTTCACGCTCATAACTGATGCGAAACTCCAGTTCCTTGGCGATGTTTTCCATGTTCAGGTAGACATCATTATCAATGTTTTTGCGGTACAGATGTTCGCTATACGCGGTGATTCCCAGAATCAACGCGGTGAGTGGTAAGATAGTGGCTAAAGAAACCCAAAGAAAAATGCTGCTTTTTAAACGCATAAAGTAAGATAATGTAGGCCTTCAAATTTAATGACAGAGTATAGCAATGGCATCACTGCGAATCAGTGTATTATTTTTAATTGTTTTGTTTAGTTCGGCGCTTGCGGCATGTGGCAAAACAGGGCCCCTGTATTTGCCCACTGATGAGCCGGCTAATCCTGCTGACAGCAGTCAACCCTCAAACGAATCTACAATCGACTAGTTACCCATGGATTACTTCGAATATAAAAATGATCAGCTGTATGCTGAAGATGTGAAGCTGCGTGATATTGCCAGTGAATACCAGACACCGGCCTATGTCTACTCACGTGCGACTTTTGAACGTCACTGGCATGCCTTTGATCAGGCGTTTGCCGGTCACCCTCATCTGATCTGTTATGCCGTTAAGGCGAATTCCAATATTGCGATCCTGAATCTGCTGGCTCGCCTCGGTTCAGGTTTTGATATTGTTTCTGTGGGCGAGCTGGAACGTGTGCTTAAAGCGGGTGGTAAGGCCGCTAATGTGGTGTTTTCTGGCGTCGGCAAAAAAGCCGATGAAATTCGTCGTGCTCTGGAGGCAGGCATTCGCTGCTTTAATGTGGAGTCTCAGGCGGAACTGCTGGTGATCAATCAGGTCGCCGGAGAGATGGCAACAGTGGCCCCCGTGTCGATACGTGTGAACCCAAATGTAGATGCACAGACCCACCCCTATATTTCTACTGGCCTCAAGGAAAACAAGTTTGGTATCGCGCATGATCAGGCGCTACAGGTTTATCAGCAGGCACAGTCATTAGAACATATAGAGGTGCGGGGCATCGACTGCCATATTGGATCACAGCTGACGCAAATCACCCCCTTCGTAGACGCCCTGAAGCGGGTGCTGGAACTGGTGGATGAGCTAAAAGCCCATGGCATCGTACTGCATCACCTTGATCTGGGCGGTGGCCTGGGCATTCGTTACCAGAATGAAACCCCGCCCTCACCCGCTGAACAGATTGCGGCATTGCTGGCTGAGCTGGGTGATCGAGAGGTGGAAATACTGATTGAGCCGGGCCGTGCGATTGCCGGCAATGCGGGCGTACTGCTCACGGAAGTGCTGTATCTGAAGCATACAGAAGATAAAAACTTCGCCATTATCGATGCGGCAATGAATGATTTAATGCGCCCTGCCCTGTATGGCGCCTGGCAGGACATTGTGCCATTGCAGAAAAGTGAGGCCGCGCTTCTCACCTATGACCTGGTGGGCCCGGTGTGTGAAACCGGTGATTTTCTCGGCAAGGATCGCCAGCTGAGCCTGCAGGCGGGTGATTATCTGGCGGTAAAATCGGCGGGTGCCTACGGCTTTACCATGAGCTCTAACTACAATACGCGGCCTCGTGCTATCGAAATTATGGTCGATGGCGATCAGGTGCATGTGATTCGCCAGCGCGAAACGCTTGAGCAGTTGCTCGAGGGTGAAGCATTATTGCCTGAGGGCAATCCGTAGCACGTCAGTAATAGACGCTGTCTTTCAGCGTGTCGTTTGTATGACAGCGAGACGAAGCTGTCATGAAACTTCATGACAAAACCCGCTTTCACAGGCTGGAAATCTCCAGCCTGTGCTCATAACACGATGATTTTCCATACAATACCCCTCACTATTAAAACTGGCATAATGCCTGCTGTATCATTTTGGTGCGTAATCGCAGGTTTTACGCAATCTGGAAATGCCCCGTTCAGGCTGATGCCAACACAGGGTAATGGAGGTAAGTATGAAATTAATGGTGAAATGGCCTTTAGTGTTATTTCTACTTTCTATAAACACGGTGTTTGCGGCTGAGCCGCCAACAGCTCAAACTGAAAGTGTCCAGTCTGAAACGACCTCGGCTGATACAGCCAGTAAAAAATCACAGACCGAGAAAACTTCACAAGATGATTCATCTGAAGAAGCCGAGCCGGATTGTGACTAAAAACTATAAATTACAGGAGTCTACTAAATGAAATTAAACAAACTGCTTTCTTCGGTTTTTATCTTGCTTATGTTGTTAACAAATACAGTGTCAGCAGCAGATTTAAAAGTAAAAATAACCAGTGATCTGGCCAGTGTAGATGTTATGCACAATGGCAAAAAAGTGACCATTAAGCGTAATCAGAATAATAAAAATAAAGTTATAGATGCGTTTGCAAAAACCTCACGCAACTGCCCTCCTTTCTGTATCAATCCAATGCAGCTTGCACCAGGCGTAGAAACGATAGGTGAAGTGGAAATGCTGGATTATCTGAAGCGCGCATCGGATGGTGATAAATCCATTCTGGTTATTGATTCACGAACACCGGACTGGATAAAGCGAGGCACGATTCCCGGTTCTGTGAATATTCCGTGGACGAAACTGAATCCTGCGAAAGGCGCATCGCCATTTGATATTTCAGATATTATGCAGGGCGAATTTGGTGTTAAGGAGCAGGAAGGTCTGTTTAATTATTCAGGTGCAAAAACCCTGGTATTGTTCTGTAATGGTATGTGGTGCGGGCAGTCGCCAAACAATATTCGTAACCTGCTAAAGTTTGGCTATCCTGCAGATAGACTCAAATGGTACCGTGGTGGTATGCAAAACTGGGAAAACCTGGGGCTAACCACAGTAAAATAAAATAGAAAAAATAAAATAGAAAAATAAAACAGTGAAATTATGTCGTAAAACAACACCGGGTAAACCCGGTGTTGTTTATTAATGGCTGCTACTTTTCAAGTATTTTTCCTGTAAATAGGTAAGTTTGATACCAGCAACCAGCACAGCAATGGCCTGTTTATATTTTATTATGGATACGGATATCTGTACCGCATTTTCGTTGCTGCTTTCATCAAATACCAGCTTCCCAATATAAGCCTCACGCTTGCCGAAATAAAAATAACAACAATTAGTTCTGGCTTTTAAGGTGGCGATAGATGGTGCGTTCGCTGACGCCGAGTAACTGTGCAGCAGTGAGTCGATGTCCATTGCACTGTTGTAATGCTTCCAGTACCTGCTGTCGACTGAGGCGCGAGCTACGCGCCTGCATTTCTGTTGAGCTCGCAGAATCTGAGATGTTCGCTGATTCATTAAATGAATGTGCTTGTTCAAATAGAATAAGATCAGATGTAACAGGAGAGCTGGCTGCCAGTATCATGGCACGTTCAAGAATATTTCTGAGTTCACGTATGTTGCCGGGGTAATCGTGACTGAGTAATTTCTCAATAACCTCGGGCGAGAGTGGTAGTTGAGCCTCGCCTTCCTTGCTCTGCGCGAGAAAAGATTCGGCCAGTATTGGAATGTCGCCTTTGCGTTCACGTAATGGTGGTAAATTTACCGGGAACGCACAGAGTCGATAATAAAGATCCTCACGCAGCATTTTTTCGCGCAGCATTTTTTGCGGATCACGGTTAGTCGCTGCAATAATGCGAACATCTACATGAATATAATCGTGCCCACCTAATCTACGGATGGTGCCGGTTTCCAGGGCACGTAATAATTTGGTTTGCAGGTGCAGTGGTAGCTCGCCAATTTCATCAATAAACAGTGTGCCTTTATCGGCAACTTCAAACAGCCCGGCCTTGCGTTTATCGGCGCCGGTAAATGCGCCTTTTTCATGGCCAAATAATTCACTCTCTATCAGGCTTTCACCCAGCACGCCACAGTCGACAACGACAAAATCCTTATCTGCGCGATCAGAGTTCTGGTGGATATATCGGGCAGCGCAATCCTTGCCAACGCCGGATTCACCCAGCAGCAGAACCGTTGAAGAAGATGGCGCGACACGATAAAGAATACTCATGAGTCTCAACGCGGCTTTTGAGCGACCCAGTAATATCTGTTCATTCTCGGCTTCGTGTGGAATCGGCCGCATCGATTCGGCCATATACAGTACCTGGCCATGATCATCAAAAATAGGAGAGGCGGAGAGCTGCACATGCTCTTCCTTGTCGCAGGTGCAGTGAATATGCATGACCGAGGTGGGCTTGCCTGTTTCAATGACTCTTTCCAGAGGGCAGTGCTCACCATTTTCACTGCAGGGGCGATCAATGCCATGGGATACCTCATAGCAGTGGCGGCCCACGATGTCTTCACGGTTGATCCTGTAGTGATCGCTGTATTTCTGATTGGCTGCGACGATCTGAAACTGGCGATCAATAACGACAAATGGATCAGGAAACAGGTTGATAATGGCTTCGCAATCGGGCTTTTTGGGTGACTTATCCATTGGAAAACCTCTAATGTCATGTCATTTAATGACAAATATGAGCGTAATAAGTAGAAAAGTATATGACATGTCGCAAAGTATCTGATGATTTATCCGCTATTAGCTAATTCAGCTAACTTGCAGGATGATTAGATACCTTTGTATTTCAAGCTGTTATGCTATGCCTATGAATATTGAATTTACAAAAATGCAGGGTCTTGGCAATGACTTCGTGGTGATCGATGGCATCAGTCAGGTGATTGATCTGAGCACCGAGCAGGTGCAATTTATCGCCGATCGTCGATTCGGCGTTGGCTGTGATCAGTTGTTACTGGTTGAGCGGCCCCAATCAGCACAGGCAGAGTTTCGCTATCGCATATTCAATGCCGATGGCGGTGAAGTGCAGCAATGTGGCAATGGCGCGCGCTGCTTTGCGCGATTCGTGTTTGAGCAGGGTTTAACAACGAATACTGAAATACCCGTTGAAACCGCCGGAGGCCTGATTGTGCTGAAGCTGGAAGCGGATGGGCAGGTGACGGTGAATATGGGTGTGCCTGATTTTGTGCCGGCCAGTTTGCCATTTATTGCCGATACACAGGCGAAAAGCTACCCACTGCAAACGTCTCAGGGTGAGCTTGAGATATCTGCGGTGTCTATGGGTAACCCCCATGTGGTACTGCATGTTGAAGATGTGGATACGGCCGCAGTTGACATACTCGGCGCTGAAATAGAACGCCATTCCCGGTTTCCGCAAAGAGTAAACGTCGGTTTTATGCAGATCGTGTCTGCCGAGTCGATACGCCTGAGAGTGTATGAGCGAGGCGCCGCCGAAACGCTGGCGTGTGGCACTGGTGCCTGTGCGGCGGTTGCCGTCGGGCGACAGCTCGGCGAGCTGGGCGATTGCGTAAAAGTGAGTTTACCCGGAGGCGAGCTTGTTATACGCTGGCAGGGCGAACATGAACCATTATTTATGACAGGACCCGCGACAAGGGTTTTCGAAGGAAAAATGACACTGTGACAAATCAGGCCAATACACAGGCAAATTCCACCGAAGACGGTGGCTCGATAGCTCAGCTACCCGATGAACAGCAGGTGGTTGACTATTTAATTCAACACCCCGATTTCTTTCTATCCAATGCGCCACTGCTCAATGAGTTGAAAGTACCCCACGAGTCCGGCACGGCGGTTTCGCTGGTCGAGCGCCAGGTGACTGTACTGCGGGAAAAAAACCATTATTACGAAACCAAGCTAAATGAAGTGGTTGAAGCGGTACATGACAATCAGCGCTTACATATGAGCCTGCAACGTTTAGCGGTTAATCTGCTGAGTGCCGATAGCCTGGATGATGTGCTGGCGATTGTTGATGATGAATTGCGCCACAAGCTGGGTACAGATTTCGTCGTATTTCGCCTGAGCAGCGACGCTTCACAGGGAAATGCGGGCCTGGAAAGAGGGCATGCTAATGTGGATGAGTTATTGCAGGGCTTTTCCACATTGTTTGAAAATAAACGGATACAGTGTGGCCGACTCAGTGAGCAGCAGCTGCAGGCATTATTTCAGGACGATGCTCCGGATGTTGGCTCTGCTGCGGTTATCCCGGTTGCAGATGCAGGGGTCCGTGGACTGATCGCACTGGGTAGTCGTGATGAACAGCGCTACCATCCGGGCATGGGCACCGATTTTCTAAGCTGCCTGTCGGATCTGATCAGTGCTGCTTTGCGCGCACAACTGCCTGAATAACCTGAGATAAATGGCAGATAAAGATCACCAGCCCGAATCCTTAATGCTTGGGCTGGAGGCTGACTTAAACACTTTTTATCAGTTTCTTCGTTCCGAAAAACAGTTCTCTCCGCATACCCTTAAAGCCTATCAGCGCGATATTTCCAGGTTTATGGCCTTTTGTGAAAGTCAGGCATTGACTGCCTGGCAAGTTCTGGATGAACAGCATATTCGCCAGTTCATTAGTCAGCTGCATCGTCAGGGAATGGGGGGTAAGAGTATTCAGCGCCTGCTCAGTGCGTTGCGAAGGCTATTCCGTTATTTACAGGTTAATCAGAAGCTTACGAATAACCCGGCGGCACAGGTTCGAGCACCGAAATCCGAGCAGCGTTTGCCCGATGTAATGCACCCACAGCAGATTGAGCAGTTGCTGTATACACAGAGTGATGAGCCGCTGGTGGTAAGAGATCATGCGATTCTTGAGCTGTTATATGCGGGTGGACTGCGCCTTGCGGAACTGATTTCGCTGGATACGGGTGACATCGACTGGTCTAGCCGTCATCTGCGGGTGCTGGGTAAGGGGCGTAAGCAGCGGCACTGCCTGTTTGGCAAACAGGCCAGTAAAATGCTCAAAAAATGGCTTAAATGCAGAGAAAATATCGCTAAAAGTGAAGAAAAGGCCCTGTTCGTTAATAATCGGGGAGGCCGTCTCAGCGCCGCCGGGATTCGTGCAAGAATCCATCGCCTGTGTCGAGAAAAAGGCATTGAGCAACGGGTGTATCCGCACCTGATGCGACATTCATTTGCTTCTCATATGCTGGAATCGTCGCAGGATTTACGCGCCGTGCAGGAATTGCTGGGGCATGCACATCTTAAAACCACGCAGATCTATACGCATCTGGATTTTCAGCAATTAGCCAAAACCTACGATTCGGCTCATCCCCGTGCACATAGAGCAGAAGCCCATCGTGATACTGTGCAGAGAGATGCAGAGAAAAATAAATCCTGAAGTACGCAGTTTTTGCAGCTGTAAGCACTTGAAAAACATACGCTCAGCCTCATTTAAGCCTCTTGCTAACCATGATTAGCCGCTATCTGTAATCAATCGATATTAATTAATGACCAATTAATGACCCAGGGGGGAGAGCATTTTGCAAACCACATTACATGGCACCACGATACTGTCGGTAAGAAGAAAAAATGAAGTGGTGATCGGTGGCGATGGCCAGGTCAGCCTGGGTAATACCGTAATGAAAGGCAATGCGATTAAAGTGCGTCGATTATTCAAAGATCGTGTGCTGGTGGGGTTTGCCGGAGCCACGGCAGATGCGTTTACCCTGTTCGAACGTTTTGAAGCACAGCTGGAAAAACACAATGGGCAACTGGTGCGCTCTGCTGTAGAAATGGCGAAAGACTGGCGTACCGACCGTATGTTGCGCAAGCTGGAAGCAATGATGATTGTCGCCAATGAGGAGGCCTCACTGATTATTTCTGGCACCGGTGATGTCATTGATACCAGAGATGACCTGCTGGCCATCGGTTCCGGTGGCGCTTATGCGCAGGCTGCAGCACGTGCGCTGTTTGATAATACCGAGCTTTCCGCCCGCGAAGTGGTTGAAAAAAGCCTGAATATTGCAGGTGATATCTGTATTTATACCAACCAGAATTTAACCATCGAAGAAATTAAATATTAAGCCCAGGCTGCGCATCTACGTCGCATAACCGAATTTATTAATGAGTGAAATATTATGTCTGAAATGACACCACGAGAAATCGTACAGGAACTGGATAAACATATTGTCGGGCAGGATGAAGCCAAACGTGCGGTCGCCATTGCCTTACGTAATCGCTGGCGCCGACAGCAGGTGAGTGAAGACCTGCGTAATGAGATCACCCCTAAAAATATCCTGATGATCGGCCCGACCGGTGTTGGTAAAACCGAGATTGCACGTCGCCTTGCGAAGCTGGCGAATGCACCATTTATTAAAGTGGAAGCGACTAAGTTCACCGAAGTGGGCTATGTTGGTCGCGAAGTTGATAGTATCGTGCGCGATCTTGTCGATATGTCTGTGAAAATGACCCGCGAACTTGAGATTGAAAAAGTCCGTCATCGTGCTGAAGCCTCTACAGAAGAACGCATTCTGGATGCCCTGTTACCGCCAGCACGTAATAGCTTTGGTGAGCCAGAAGTGGCTGAATCGTCCACCCGAGAAAAATTTCGTGAGAAATTACGCCGCGGTGATCTGGATGACAAGGAAATTGAAGTTGAGATAAAACTTGATCCTGTGGGTGTGGAAATCATGGCACCTCCAGGCATGGAAGAAATGACCAACCAGTTACAGGGCATGTTTCAGAACCTGGGCAGTCAGAAAACAAAAATGCGCAAGCTGCGCATTGAAGACGCGCGTAAGGTATTGCTGGATGAAGAAGCCAGTAAAATGGTTAATGAAGATGAGCTGAAACTCAGTGCCGTGCAGAACGCCGAGCAGAACGGTATCGTTTTTATCGATGAAATAGACAAGGTGGCAAAGCGCGGTGAAACCTCTGGTGCGGATGTTTCAAGAGAGGGTGTGCAACGAGATTTGCTGCCGCTGGTTGAGGGCTGCACTGTGAGCACCAAATATGGCATGGTAAAAACTGATCATATGCTGTTTATCTCCTCCGGTGCCTTCCACCTAACCAAGCCATCAGATCTGATTCCAGAATTACAGGGTCGCCTGCCGATTCGAGTTGAATTAAACGCACTGACCACGGCTGATTTCAAGCGCATTCTGACAGAACCAGATGCATCGCTAACCGAGCAGTATAAAGCCCTGCTGGCCACTGAAGGCTTCACTGTTAGCTTTACTGATTCAGGTATTCAGCAGATTGCACAGGTCGCCCATGAAGTGAATGAGCGTACCGAGAACATAGGGGCCAGAAGATTACACACCATCATGGAGCGATTGCTGGAAGAGGTGTCGTTTGATGCCGCAGATAAGGCAGGTGAGTCTGTGGATATTGATGACAAGTTCGTTGATGATCATCTTGGTGAGCTGGTGCAGGATGAAGACCTCAGTCGTTACATTCTTTAGATAAAAATTCATGTAGAATAGAGCCTTCCAGAAAGTTGCCCCCCCAACTTGGCTTAAATTGAAGCATTGACGGAAGGTGAAGATCAATCTCCGGAGAAAAAACTATGGCAACACCTAAGCCAACTAATATTAACCTGCATCAGAAATCACGCATTCTTGAAGTTGATTTTGAAGACGGTAAACAGTTTAAGTACAGTACAGAGTTTTTGCGAGTCTACTCGCCTTCTGCAGAAGTGGCCGGCCATGGCCCCGGCCAGGAAACCCTGCAGGTCGGTAAATCTGATGTAAACATTAAGGCGATTGAGCCAGTTGGACTGTATGCTGTAAAGCTGGTGTTTGATGATAACCATGATAGTGGTCTGTATTCATGGCAGTATCTGTATGAGCTGGGCAATAGCTATGAAGAAAAGTGGCAGGATTATTTGCGTCGCCTGAAAGAAGCGGGCCATAAACACGCTGAACTAAACTAAGTAAGCCTCTGCATAATAACGGGTAATAATATGAGTGAAGAACAGACACATTTTGGTTTCCAGCAGGTGCCTGTCGGCGAAAAGGCGAAGCGTGTTGCCGAAGTTTTTCACTCTGTAGCAGATAACTACGACATTATGAATGATGTCATGTCACTTGGCATACATCGTATCTGGAAACGATTTACACTGAGCCAGACAGGCCTGAAAGCGGGTCAGAAGGTACTCGATCTGGCTGGCGGTACCGGTGATCTGGCGATGAAAATGGCCAGAATGGTTGGACCCTCTGGTGAAGTGGTGCTATCAGATATTAATGGATCGATGTTACGCCGTGGTCGTGAACGACTGATTGACCATGGCATTGCGGGCAATGTGAATTATGTGCAGGCGAACGCCGAGTCTTTGCCGTTCCCGGATAATACATTTGACTGCATTACGATTGCCTTCGGCCTGCGAAATGTGACCGATAAGGACAAGGCGCTACGCTCCATGTATCGCATACTAAAGCCGGGTGGTCGATTGCTGGTGCTGGAATTCTCCAAACCAGTCGCACCGGGCCTGGCACCTGTTTATGATGCTTACTCATTCAAACTGTTGCCATTAATGGGTAAGCTGATTGCAAAAGATGCAGAGAGTTATCAGTATCTGGCAGAGTCGATACGCATGCACCCCGATCAGCAAACCCTGCAGGCAATGATGGATGATGCGGGATATGCAAACACCAAATATCATAATTTAAGCGGTGGCATTGTGGCGCTGCATAAAGGTTATAAAATTTAAACCATTACACACTGACAAATTCATGAACGCTGTTGTCATTTTATCTAAAACCTCAATAAAGGCGTTTGCATGAATCTGTCGCAGCTCATGTGCGCCAGCCTGGAAACGGCACTCAATCGCTACATTCAACTGGACCCTGACGGGCCATCATACTTCGCGCCTCTTGAAGGCCGTATTCTTGCGTTAGATATTACCGGTTTAAATATGAGCTTCTATCTGTTCCCGGCAGATGATGGTTTTATGATACTCAGCGATTTTGATGGTGAGGCAGATGCGAGATTAAGCGGTACACCGTTGGCTTTTGCAAAACTGGGCCTGGCTAAAGATAAGCGAGATCAGCTATTTAGTGGTGAAATTGAGATGTCGGGTGATACGCGGCTGGCCAATCAGTTTAGCCGACTATTTTCACAGCTTGATATAGACTGGGAAGACATGCTCTCGCAGCAGGTCGGTGATATTGCGGCACATAAAGCCGGTAATCTGTTACGTGACGCCGGCCAATGGCTACAAAGAGCAGGGCAGTCGGTGAGCCAGGATGCAGGAGAATACCTGCAGGAAGAATCACGTCTGAGCCCATCAATCGCAGAACTAAGATCTTTTATGAAACAGGTAGATGAGTTGCGTGAGGGTGCTGACCGGCTGGCCGCAAAAGTAAAGATATTTAAAAATCATCGGGACAATAATCACTAGAATTATGTTGAAACCAGTACAAATTTTCAGGCTGCTTTACATCAATTACGTACTGGCGAAACACGGGCTGGACGATATTATTTTTGCCATTCATCTGTTCAGGCCATTCCGCTTTATCGTATATTTGTTGCCATGGAACTGGTTTTCCCGCACACGCGCACCACG
>Ga0316207_10000835_pt1 | contig 43502 bp, 33 predicted proteins | sample 6weekpyrite_MG_FD_204943 | JGI IMG/M metagenome (GOLD analysis project Ga0316207, IMG submission 204943) | Microbial mat bacterial communities from mineral coupon in-situ incubated in ocean water Damariscotta River, Maine, United States -... | ecosystem: Environmental > Aquatic > Marine >... | reverse complement strand
ATGCTCGCAAATAGTGACAAGGCTTATCGGTCTGGTAGTGGAAAGTACTTTTCTATATTACCGTCTGACGATTTTTATTATCCCAATCACTTAAAAGAACATATTAATGCACTCGAAAAACACCCTGAATGCGTTCTGGCCTATTCACCATGTTACTGGGTTGATGAAAGAGGGAGTATTACGAGTCTTGCCATACATCCTGGTCATCCGCCGTTTACATATTATGGGGGAAGAAACGAGGTGGCTGACCTGCTTGTATATGATAACTATATCAGTCCACCGGCTGCAGTAATCAGAAGAAAGGAGTTCGTTGATGCTGGATTGCTGGATCATGAGGTAAAAGGAGCCGGTGACTGGGATATGTGGATCAGATTGGCGATGAATAATCCCAATTTTATTTATATTAACAGGGCATCAGTGGGTTACAGAATACATACTGGCCAGGTTTCAAACCGGTTCTACGAGTCATCAGACCCACTGGATGACCACTTGAGGATAACTGAAAAGGTTTTGACTTCTTCTGTATCAGAACATGTACTAGGAAGAGAAGAACGTATATGGAGGCACATCGAAGGCAGGGTAACTGCACATGCACAATATTTAAATGATGAGTACACATCAAGGCTGGGGAATATCAGAAATGAACTAGTGCGCATGCAGTCAGAAAACTATGCGATACCACTTGACGATAGTCCTTTGGTTTCAGTGGTCATACCTGCATTTAGCAGGCCTGATCTGTTACAAAAAACACTTCTGTCTCTTGCTCAGCAGCGTTATAAAAACTGGGAGGCATTAGTGGTCGATGATTGTGGTGAGAATGTAGAGGACATGGTGTTGTCAATAATACCTGAGTCCCGGTTGAAATATCTACGCCATGACATTCATAAGGGCATTGATCAAGCGAGAAGATCTGCAATCATGTTTTCTGAAGGTCAAATAATATGTTATCTGGATGAGGGGATTTGCATCGAAGCGGGCCACTTGCATGCGGTCGTAGATGTAATGAAATCTAATAATGATGCTTATGCTTACATTGATGGCGTTGTTGATAAGGAAGGAGTATTGCAAGGCGACGATAATAGTAATAAACGTGTCTATCAGTTGTTATGTCACCGTAGTCACTATGATCAAAAACTTTACGAGAGCCCTGTTTATCAGTTATCTGAAGTCATGAGTCAACACCGAAATGTTAATAGATGATGTCGCAAATAAATACGCGAGCTTTGAAGGAATATGGTAATGAATAATCAGCCATTAGTTAGTGTAATAGTTCCAACTTATAATCGCCCTGATTTGCTGAAAAATGCACTTCAGTCAGTGCTAAGGCAGGACTATGATAACTGGGAAGCCATCGTTATTAATGATGCAGGGTTGGATGTTGGAGATATTGCGCTTTCTGCTGATCCTGAAGGCAGGATAGTTTATCTGTCGCACGTGAAAAATAAAGGACTTCCTGCGGCCAGAAACAGTGGCATGTCAAAGTCTCGAGGCGAAATCATATGCTATCTCGATGATGATGACGAATTTCTTGATAATCATCTTTCTACTGTTGTTCAGGCTTTTGCTGAGCGGGATGAGTTGGTTGTATATACGGATGCAGAATATATTTATAAACAAAAGGATGGTGATACAAATGCCGTTCTGGGAGCTGATGAACGTTATAAAGATATGACGTATTCAAAAAACACCCTGTTGGCTAATAATTATATTCCTGTTAATTCTATTGCTCATAAACGCAAGCTGATGGATCTGGCTGGTAATTTTAATGAGACATTCACAGCATTTGAAGACTGGGAGCTCTGGCTTCGTTATTCAGCCTATACCGACTTCTATCATATCAAAAAGACAACGGTTAATGTAATACAGAGTTCCAGTGAAAGTAGTATGCTGTTCCGTGAAAAAAAACGATATCCTGAAATACTCCAGCGTTTGTTCAAGATGTATCCAGTTGAATCTGAAGAAGTAAAGAATGCCAGAAACCTGGTAATGCTAAATGCCAGGGCTGAGTTGGCGGCACTTAAAATGGCTGGGGCAAATGACGGTTACGAGAGTGAGAGTGAAAAATACAGGGACTGGGTAGAATTACACAGGCTCAGCCAGCTTGATGTAGACCTAATGTTGCGTAGACTGGATGCTGCACAGAAAAAACCGGGAATACACCTTCTCGTTATTGTTGATTCAGGCAACAAGCAGCAGCTGGCTGAGCTGATGAATACCCTTTCTACACAGATATACGAGGAATGGGGGATGTCTATATTTTCATCTGATCCCAGGCCAGATATACCGCTAACGCAACTTGAGATGATTGAGTGGGTGCAATATGTCAATGATCTGGACCAGAATGTTAATTCAGAGGTAGCCAGAGTGGCCGCCGACTGGGTTTGTGTTCTTCCAGTAGAGGCTACACTTGAACCTCATTCCTTGTTGAAAATAGTTGATTACATTAACCACTATTCCGAGTGGAAGTACATTTACCCTGATCACGACGTTCTCGATGCAAGTCAGGAGAGGGCGTCTCCGTTTTTCAAACCCTGCTTTGATGTGGATCTTTTGCGATCGATGAACTACATAGGGTCATTTGCAGTTGTCCGCCGTGAAGAATTTCTGAGTGTGGGCGGCTACCGCGGTTTCGGTAACCTGACAAATTATGATATCGCCTTCAGGATATCGCATCGATACGGAGATTCGGCAATTGGCCACATTGAGGATATATTGTTCCATGAAAACGGAAGTGTCACATATGATACACAGCAACAATCTGACATTATAAATTCAGATATGACCCGTCGAGGCCTCAATGCGTCCATCACAAGCGGCTATTACCCTTGCACATTCCAGGTTGATTATATTCACACGAGTAAACCCCTTGTTTCCATAATTCTACCGACAAGAAATATGCTTGAATATCTACAGCCTTGCCTTGATAGCATCCTGTCACGAACCGATTATCCGGAATATGAAGTGATTATCGTTGATAATGACAGTGATGACCCGGATATGATGAATTACCTGGAGGCAGTACAGCAGCAACATTCATCACGTGTGAGGAAGCTGAAGTGGAGTGGGAACTTTAATTTTTCAGCAATGATTAATGATGTCGTTCCTCAGGTACAGGGTGAGTATATCCTGATTTTGCACAATGATACGCAGATTATACAGGATCAGTGGTTGTCCAGAATGATGTCTGTGGCACAGCGTAAGGATGTAGGTATAGTCGGTGCCAGGCTTCTTTCACCAGGTGCAGGTAAAATTCAGCATGCTGGATATGTACTTGGTAAGTCTTCTTCCGTGGGTAGTACGTATTCAAAAAGTATAGATATCAAGGATCCAGGTTACCAGGGCCTGGCGCAGGTGACACGGGGAGTAACCGCGGTTTCAAGCGCATGTATGCTAATGCGCAAATCCCTGTATCAGCAGACCGGTGGTATGGACGAAAGCAATTTTGCAAGAATGTACAATGATGTCGATTTGTGTATACGTGTTGAAAAACAGGGTTGTCGAGTCATATGGACCCCATATGCCAGTCTGCTTCACCACGGCGGAGCGAGTGCTCAGACAAATATAAGGGATGCAAAGGACCAGGTAAAGGCAGTTATGCAGCACGAGAAAGAGCTGGATGCTTATTACGATAGATATATTGATTTAATCGGTAACGACCGATTCTACAACCGTCATCTTTCACTCGTCGATGATAACGTCAAGATCGAGCATCAGGTAATATGTAACTGGGATACAAATTTTCATGATATGCCTCGCGTCTACGGAGTACCTTTGAGCGGTGGCGCTGGTGAATATCGTGTCAAGGCACCTTTCAGGATGCTTGAACGAAACGATGTCTGTCAGACAGATTCGTCAATATCTAAAAAAGTCAATGTTCAGCGTTTTCCCTCCCTGTCGGAGCTTAAACGAATAGATCCAGATGTGGTTTTATTTCACTCACCAATAGCAGATGAACCTTTGAATGTTTTGCGCAAATACAGAAAACATACTGATATAGAAATCGTTTTAACGATGGATGATCTGGTTACCGAACTACCTGAAAGTAATCCGTTCAGGAAAATTGCGCCCCGTAATGCACGCAGCAGGTTACGTGAGGCACTGGGTTATTCGGACAGAATGATTGTGACTACAGAACCGTTAAAGTCATATTGTGAAAACATGATAGAAGAAATTCATGTGATTCCAAATTATCTGGAAAATGAAGTTTGGAGCGGTCTTGAATCCTCACGTGGGCAAGGTAGCAAGCCCAGAGTCGGCTGGGCGGGTGCGCAGCAGCATGGAGGTGATCTTGCCTTTATTCTTGATATCGTCAAGGAAACAGCAGCCGAAGTAGACTGGGTGTTTTTTGGCATGTGTCCAGATGCGATCAAGTCCTATGTGGCTGAAGAGCATGAATTTGTAATGTCTTTTACCGATTATTCACGTAAGTTAGCAAGCCTGAATCTGGATCTTGCCATAGCGCCACTGGAAGTACATCCGTTTAATGAAGCAAAAAGTAATTTGAGATTACTCGAATATGGTGTGTTTGGGTGGCCGGTAATATGTACGGATATCTACCCGTATCAGAATGCACCAGTTAAACGTGTTCAGAATAACAGGCAAGAATGGTTGACGGCGATTCGAGAACGCGTGCATGACCTGGAGGCAGCATACCAGGAAGGTAATGCATTAAGAGACTGGGTAACGACAAATCATATGCTTAATGATCATGTGGACGAATGGCGGCAGGCGCTGTTGGGTAATTCTGGTGAGCAGGTGAATATCGGGCAAGCTAAATATAAATCCGGCAATGCATGAAATTTATAGTACCGGTAAAGCATTACAGTGATGGGACACATACATACCTTGTCTAAAGAAGGTATTTTTAAAATAGTAGTTGGGTATTGCTGTCTGTGACAGCATGGAATCAGTCAAATCTATGGTAAAACTTATGAATACAGAGCTGGTAAGTATAGAAGAAGCAGTAAAGCATCATTACGCGGGAGATATAAGTCATGCGGTTGATGAGTATCGCGCATTTCTTCAAAATCATCCTGATTACACACCTGTTATACATTTGCTGGGAATGGCATATCATCAGCAGCATGAATATCAACTTGCAGAAGAACTGTTGTCTAATATTCATGAGAAAGAGCCAGAGAATACCGGGTTTATGATTGACCTTGCCAGAGTGTATAGTTCACAGAAACGATATGACAGATCAGAAACATTGATCGAAAAGGCACTGGGGCTTGAGCCTGAGAATGCAGAATATCATTACCGGTTCGCTGTTATATGTGAACGAAACGGAAATAATAGCAGTGCTATAGAGCACTATCTGAAGGTTATCGAGCTGAATAACGAGAACGCCGAGATTTATGAAGCGCTTGGCAGGCTGTTTGCTAAAACTGATAATCCCGAAGCCGCAGAGCTGGCATTGAAAAATGCACGTATTTTAGCCAATACGGACAATGAACAAAACGGATCATTGTGTGCTGATCAGCAAGATCTCCAACATACGCCGTTGGTTACGGTTGTTATACCTACCAGAAGCAGGATTAATTTACTGCGCAGGGCACTGGATTCCGTATTCAATCAAAGCTATAGCCGCTGGGAAGCTATTATTGTTAATGATGGTGGTGATGATTTGTCTGAATTGATTTCAGAATTTGCAGAGGATAAAAGACTGCGATTTCTTGAGCATTCATTTCGTATGGGGCCAGGAGCGGCTCGAAATACTGCCCTACGAGTAGCGCGTGGAGAGGTTGTCTTTTACCTTGACGATGACGATGTCTTCCTGCCGCACCATATTAAAGACCTTCTGGATATTATTGATTCAGAAGGTGTGGATTTTGTCTATGCAGATGGCGACGTCATACTGGAGGGCAGTGAAAGCCACTCGGAAATCGAGCGGGTAGACGTCTTTGGAGATGAGCATGATATGCTGGAAACCCTGGAAGTAACAAACAGTATTCCAATTATCAGCTGTGCACACAAACGCCATTGTGTTGAAGAAGTCGGCTTTTTTGACGAGCAACTGTCTTCCAATGAAGACTGGGATTTTATTCTGAGGTTAATTAATCAGTATCAATTGAAGCGTTGTGATGTAAAAAGTTTTGAAATCAAGCGCAGGGACATTGAAGATGGATGCCTGCGAAACCTGAAGCTGGACGAGCAAGTACAAAATTACAGGGTAATCTATGATCGATTTCCTGCCAGTAATGACTTGATTGCGCAGGCCCGGGCAGATGCGCTTGGTTACCTTGAAAAATCCATAAGTGAGACAAATGAAACTTCTGAAACTTCTGAGCAGGCATGCGAACAGGTAGATGAATCATACACGCCACAACCTGTTACAAAAAAAAGGGTGCTCGATCTTTTTAACAGTGGAGATATTGAAACGATTACGACCCTCGTAAGTGATACAGACCCGATCGTGGGTTCGTTACTTAGTCTGCAAGCATCGGTTACTATATTGGTCGATAATTTGGATGCCACCTTGGTCTTGCAAAGATATATGGATTATCTGCAATCGCGTCCGGAAAACAAGTGGGGGCATTTACAATTAGCATTGTTATTGAATCACCTCAATCAATATGAGGCTGCGGCGCTCGCATGTGATAGTGCACTTGCTCTTGATTCGGAGTATACGGAAGCCATGTTCTCCAAGGCCGATGCACTTTATGCGCAGGACAAGTCACTGGATGCAGAAATACAACTAAACAATATAATTTTAACGCCGGCAATTAACAGTCATACAGTCTACAGGGTGCTACAACTCCACGGCAAGCTGGTTAGCACGGATAAAGCCATCCAGTTTGCTATGCAAGCAATACAACTGACAGGATTGCAGCATGCGGGTGTCAGTAATCACCTGGGTAACCTGTTTTATCATTCAGGTGATTTTACACAGGCTTCCCAATACTACAGTCAGGCTCTTCAGATCGATAACAGCTATAACGATGCGCAGGTCAACATTGACCTGGTCAGAATCTTGTCAGAGAGTATTGATCTGCCTGTTTTTCTCGCGCTACCAAAAGGGCATGGCTTTGGATGGGGTATCTGTGCATCCTATCTCAGGAAAGAGCTGGCAAAGATTGTGCCGGTGCTCAGTCTTGAATACGAAGACTGGGATGAAAATGGTGGAAAATATATACCGGGTGTCGTTTTTTCTTCCATTGGTGCGGAGGATCTGAATACAATTTATTCAGTGCGAGGCGAAAAAAATATTGGATATACTTTTTTTGAACGCGAATTAACAGCAGCGGCAAGGGAAAATGCCGCGAAATACGACCTTATACTGGCTGGCTCTACATGGGCAGTCGAACGCCTGAAAGAAGCAGGTATTACAAACGTCGATTTATTGATCCAGGGAGTCGACCAGGAGCTCTATTACCCGATAGTATCAGGCCGTGAAGGAGATGGCTTCTTTATATTCTCCGGCGGAAAATTCGAAATACGCAAGGGGCAGGACCTGGTACTCAAGGCAATGCAGGTATTGCAACAAAAATATGATGATATCGTTCTTGTGAATGCCTGGGTTAATTTCTGGCCCAACAGCATGGCGACGATGAATCTTTCTCCATATATTAATTATGATACAGGTGGCTACTCTGATTGGCCGTCCATAATGAATCATGTTTATGATATCAATGGACTGGATCGTGACAGAATTATTACTTGCGATATTACCCCCAGTGAACAGTTGCGTGCACTCTATGAACGTACAGATCTGGGAGTGTTTCCAAACCGCAGTGAAGGGGGTACCAATCTTGTTTTAATGGAATATATGGCATGCGCCAAACCGGTTATTGCAACAAGTACAACAGGGCATGCTGATATTGTTACTACGGACAATTCAATGATGCTGAGCAAGTATAACGAAAAGTCATACTATACTGAGCAGAACGAGTTATTTGCTACCTGGGATGAACCTGACCTTGATGAATTGCTGGAAAAGATCGAGTTTGCATATCATAACCGAGATGTCATATGTGAAACTGGACTTCGTGCGGGGACTGATTTGCAGAGCTATACCTGGCAGTCAACTGCAAGCAACCTGGTGAATACGCTTCGTAAATGGTCATTGTTATAACGATTGACTATGCATCAAGGTAAAGCCATTCCTGATATGCAGCAGGCAATTGATCTGCAGCTCTCAGGTGATTACGAATCCGCGAAATCCATCTATATGCAAATACTGGGTTCCAGTGACTCACGCGAGTTACATAATGATGCCCGTTATCTGCTTGCAACCTTATTTTTTCAGCAGGGCGAATATACAACTGCTGTCGAGAATCTATTGGTTGTTTTAGCTGCTGCCCCCAGTCATGCCAATGCGGAAATATTACTTGGAAATATTGAGCAGGATAGTGGCAACCTTGATAACGCAGTCAAGCATTATAAAAATATACTTGACAGTGATGGTAGCAATGCAGAAGCATTAAGAAACCTTGCCTATGTCACTAAACTCCAGGGTGATAATGATAAAGCAATTGAGTATTACAGAAAATGCATCAGTTGTAGCAATGCCAGAATTGAGGACAATTTCAATCTGGCGGCGATTTATGCCGAGCAAGGACAGATATACGAGGCAATCGAACAATATCAATATGTCGTTAGACATGAGTCGCATTCAGTAGAAGCCTTAAGCAACCTGGCACAGTTACTGCAGGATAGTGGCTCATGGCAACAAGCAGAAGAACGTTATTTACAGGCTATTGCATTAGGGTCACCTTGCCCGGAAATTCTGAATAACTACGGCACACTGCTTCATGAACTGGGTCGATATGACGAGGCAAAAGAGGCGTATCAAAGTGCCATGGCAGTCAGTTCCTCTTATCCTGATCCGCACCTGAATCTTGCCCTGAGTCTTTTATTATCAGGTGAAATGAATTCAGGATGGAGAGAATATGAATGGCGTCTGCAATTGAATGGAAGGTCTCATCTACATGCAGGTATACGGGTATGGCAAGGGCAGTCACTTGAGGGAAAACGTTTGTTGGTCGTTGCGGAGCAAGGATACGGTGATAGCCTGCAATTTTTACGTTTTCTATCGTATTTAAAATCACTCGGTGCCTATACCATTCTTGAAATACAACCGGGTTTGTCTGCTATATGTAGTAATGTTCCAGGAATAGACGAGGTCTACGAACGCACAGAAATGATGCCTGCTATCAAGGCGGATTTCCAGGTCTCGTTAATGAGTATACCTGCCTATGCTGGCCTGGCCGAAGAAACCTTATCAAACTGTATTCCTTATATCAGGGTACAGCAGGACAGGATCGACAGATTACAGCGTTTCATAGACAGGGGCAGTAACAAACTCAAGGTGGGTATAGTATGGGGAGGGCGTCCCAAGTTTCAGCAAGATCCCATGCGCTGCCCTGCCTGCCCGTTAGCTAATTTCCTGCCCTTGTTAAAGCTGGATAATATCGACTGGTATAGCCTGCAAAAGGGCGATGAAGATCAGCAAATACAGGCAATCACGCCCGGTACGGCACTCATCGACCTGGAGCCATGCCTGGATGATTTTGCAGATACGGCTGCAGCCATATCGTTACTGGACCTGGTCATTAGCGTAGATACTTCAGTAGCTCATCTTGCAGGAGCTTTGGGTACTAAAACCTGGCTCATGCTACCCGTAGCGCCGGATTGGCGCTGGTTGCTAAATAGAGAGGATACGCCCTGGTATCCCGGTATACGTATATTCAGACAGCAGGCGCCGGGTGACTGGGCACAGCTTGTTTATTTAGTAAAACAGCAGTTGCTACAACTTGTTCAGAACAATATTACAGGCGAAAAAGACAAGGCGAGTTCACAGGAAAATGCCTTGACTGCCGCAGAACGTATTCGTGCAGAAGCGTTCAAACAGTACCAAAATGAATCTTTTTCTTCAGCAAAAAACCTGTTTCAGCAATTACTGTCACTGCAACCTCAAAATATAGAGGCACTATTTTATCTGGCTGTGATACATCAATCTGAATCAGAAGATGAAAAGGCGCGGGATTACTATAATCAGGTTTTGAAGCTTGAGTCCGAAATGCCAGAAGCTCTACATAACCTCGGTATGCTGGAGTATGCACAAGGAAATATCAGCTTGGCGATAGATTGCTACCGTCAGGCAGTTGAGCTGAGGCCGGATTTTACTGCGGCGATATGCAGCCTTGGAATTGCTTTACTAAACCTGGACAAGAACAACGATGCCATTGCACGATTCCAGAGTGTACTGGATACAGAGCCTGATAATCTGCATGCCCTTATCGGCCTTGGTACTGCACTTCGACGAACTGGCAAGCTGGACGAAGCGGAGGAAGTTTTGGGTAAGGCCTGTAAGCTACCTGCTGGTTCATCGCAGGCATGTAATAATATGGGCAACCTGTTGAAGTACAGGGGCAAGTTGCATGAGGCGCTGGGTTATTATCAGCAAGCACTGAGTATCAAGCCAGATGATCCTGAAGTGTTGAGTAACCAGGGAAATACATTACAGGCACTGGGCGAGGTACAGGCTGCGGTCGTTCACTACCGTCAGGCAATTATGCACGCTCCTGAATTTGCCGAGGCACATTGGAATCTCTCTATTGCCAGTCTGTTAACAGGTGAATATACCGGTGGCTGGCAAGAATATGAATGGGGCTTTAAAAGCGGGCAACGACAGATTGATAAGCCGGGTATACCTCACTGGACAGGAGAGGAGCTGCCGGGACAGTGTATACGTGTCATAGCGGAACAGGGTATAGGCGATACCCTGCAATTCGTGCGTTTCCTGCCACAGGTTCGGGCCCGTTGCGGGCGGGTGATATTACATTGCCAGTCTGGGCTGGAGCACCTGCTGGCTGACATTGCAGGTGTGGATGCAGTCGTTGCCAGTCATGACCAGGGTGGAGAGGCAGCAGCCTATGTTCCGCTGATGTCATTACCCGGCATTCTCGGTACACAAGTGGAAACGATCCCGGTGGATATACCCTACATCAAGGCAGATAAGAGCAGGGAGCTTGCCTGGCAGTCGAAGCTGTCGGCCATTAACGCGTACAAGGTAGGTATTGTATGGGCAGGCAACCCGGAACATGAGAATGACCGCAATCGCAGTTGCAGACTTGAACATTTTCTGGCCTTGCAGTCGATCGAAGGCGTGCAGTTATACAGTCTGCAACGAGGGCCTGGCCGTGAGCAGTTACGCACAGCGGGCGGTGAAGCCATCATTGACCTGGCTGACGAGTTAAGCGACTGGGGTGAAACGGCCGCAGTGATTGCTAATCTGGACCTGGTCATTACGGTGGATACCTCGGTGGCACACCTGGCCGGTGCACTGGGTCAGCGTACCTGGACCCTGTTACCTTTTGCGCCTGACTGGCGCTGGTTGCTGGAGCGGGATGACAGCCCATGGTACCCGCAGATGACCCTGTTTCGACAGCGCTGTGCGGGTGAATGGCAGGAATTGTTCGGGCGAGTCAGACGGCAATTACAGTCCTCGCTGTTAACTCCGGGTGCGGCGGTCACGGTGACAGGAGATGCTATCCAGGACACTGAAGCCTTAATGCAACAAGCCTATCAGGCTGTATTGTGCGGACAGATGGAGCAGGCCAGGGATCTGTATGAACAGGTTGTCAAGCAAGACCCGATAAACCCGATAGCCTATAACGAACTCGGAAATACCTATCAGTTTCTAAAGCGGAATGATCTCGCCAGGACCTGTTTTCAGAAATCGATCGTATTGCAGCAGGATTATGCCGAGCCATATAACGGCATTGCGGCCTTGTTACATGCTGAAGGTAAATGGAAAGCCTCGCTACGAAATCTTAACAAGGTTATCGACTTGCAGGATGACCATGTCCGCGCGCATTACAACCGGGGTTTATTGAATTTATTGTTTGGTGAATTCCTGCTGGCATGGCCCGATTTCGAGTACCGGTTACAACTTCCTGGTAGGGAGGTCATTACCGAGTTGCGAAGGCGCTGGCGAGGAGAGGAGCTGCCGGGACAGTGTATACGTGTCATAGCGGAACAGGGTATAGGCGATACCCTGCAATTCGTGCGTTTCCTGCCACAGGTTCGGGCCCGTTGCGGGCGGGTGATATTACATTGCCAGTCTGGGCTGGAGCACCTGCTGGCTGACATTGCAGGTGTGGATGCAGTCGTTGCCAGTCATGACCAGGGTGGAGAGGCAGCAGCCTATGTTCCGCTGATGTCATTACCCGGCATTCTCGGTACACAAGTGGAAACGATCCCGGTGGATATACCCTACATCAAGGCAGATAAGAGCAGGGAGCTTGCCTGGCAGTCGAAGCTGTCGGCCATTAACGCGTACAAGGTAGGTATTGTATGGGCAGGCAACCCGGAACATGAGAATGACCGCAATCGCAGTTGCAGACTTGAACATTTTCTGGCCTTGCAGTCGATCGAAGGCGTGCAGTTATACAGTCTGCAACGAGGGCCTGGCCGTGAGCAGTTACGCACAGCGGGCGGTGAAGCCATCATTGACCTGGCTGACGAGTTAAGCGACTGGGGTGAAACGGCCGCAGTGATTGCTAATCTGGACCTGGTCATTACGGTGGATACCTCGGTGGCACACCTGGCCGGTGCACTGGGTCAGCGTACCTGGACCCTGTTACCTTTTGCGCCTGACTGGCGCTGGTTGCTGGAGCGGGATGACAGCCCATGGTACCCGCAGATGACCCTGTTTCGACAGCGCTGTGCGGGTGAATGGCAGGAATTGTTCGGGCGAGTTTATTCTGCCTTGCAACAGCAGCAATTATCTAATTCAGTCAAAGAGACCACGGGCAGTCATGAGCAAGGCGTGGTTTCGACACAGGATCTGCTTCGGCAGGGATACGACTTCCATCAATCCGGGCAGGCGCTTAAGGCTGAACATTGCTATCGCAAAATACTGGCAGATGACCCCGGAAACAAAGAGGCAATGTTGCTGCTGGCGAACCTGCTATTACAACAGAACGAACTTCAGTCTGCCGCAGAATTTACAGATATTTTACGCAATCTGGATGCCGATAATCCCCATGTATACAGTTTGTCGGGTTTAATCTATATTGCCCTCGGGAGTTATGGTGGTGCAGAAGGCTTTTTTAAAAAGGCGATAACATTATTACCGGGTCAATTATATTTCCATGATAGCCTGGCCACTGTATATAAGCAGTTAGGAAAATTAACAGAAGCGATAGCAGAGTACCGATGTTGTTTGCAAATAAACCCGGACCATGCATCATCCTGTTACAATATGGCAGTTATTTATGAACAACTTGATGATCCGGATCAGGCCATGAGTGCGTATCAGCAGGCTATTGATTTAGATAGCCATTTCATGCAGGCCTATAATAACCTGGGTGGTTTGTTCAGTCAGCAAGGTCAATTCGAAAAAGCGACCAGTTATTACCAGGCTGCACTTGAATGTTCGCCGGAGAACCCCGAGCTATATAATAACCTCGGCCTGGTATACCAGGAGCAGGGAGCTTATGAAAAAGCCAGGGAGTACTATCAAAAGGCGCTAGCGTTACAGCCCGGTTATGCAGATGTCTTTCTCAACCTGGGTACGGTTGAACAACTACAGTCCAATCTGGATGCTGCCATTAATTACTTCTGGCAATCCATAGAATTGGAGCCTGATAATCCAGTTGCCTATAATAATATGGGTGCTGCTATGCAACGCAAAGGTCAACTGGAAGAGGCTATGCGACTGTATCGTGAATCCATTGAGCTCGATCCGGACTATATGGATGGTCATTTTAACTTGTCTCTGGCTAATCTGCTCAGTGGTGACTACGCGTCGGGATGGAAAGGTTATGAATGGCGGTTGAAACGTAAGGCGTCGGGTATACGTGATGTCACCGGCGAGCGATGGGACGGCGCCGAGCTTTCCGGCAAACGAATACTGGTGTATAGCGAGCAAGGCTATGGTGATACTTTTCAGTTCGTGCGCTTCCTGCCACTAGTCAAGGCGAAAGGGGGTGTTGTTATACTTGAATGTCAGTCAGGGCTGAAAGATACGCTATCCCGATGTCAGGGTATTGACGAATTGATCGATTGGTCGGAAGAAGGCGACAGGGAGTTGATGTATCACACCAGCATTCCCCTGATGAGCCTCCCTTTTGTTCTGGGTATCACGCTGGACTCATTACCTGCCCAGGTTCCCTACATCAAGCCTGAATCACAGCGGCTTGAGCATTGGCAATCGCAGTTTAAGTCACAGACAATAAATATTGGCATTGTCTGGGCAGGCAGGCCCACACATCAGAATGACAGGAATCGCTCCTGCGGGTTATCGGATTTTAACATCCTGACATCTATTGATGGTGTGCAGATCTACAGCCTGCAAAAAGGTCAGGCCAATCAACAGTTACATTCTGATGACAGCAATATCATCAATCTTGATTCAAAGATCAATAATTTTGCTGATACGGCCGCGATTATCCAGAGTCTCGACCTTGTTATCACGGTTGATACCTCGGTGGCCCATTTGGCAGGTGCTCTCGGCAAGCCGGTTTGGGTCGTGCTGCCCTTTGCTCCTGACTGGCGTTGGTTACAACAGCGGTCTGACAGTCCATGGTATCCGAGTATGCGCCTGTACCGGCAACCGATGGGTGGAGACTGGGCGGGTCTGTTCAGCCAGGTTAGAACGGACCTGGAATACTTATTGAGTGGCGAGGATAAATTAACCTGACATTATCTACCCGGTGATTTTTACCTGAATCTCAAGACCGCAGACTGGAATAGAAAATGTCCCAATGAGGGCATATTATTCTTCGATAATAACCAAATAAATAATACAGTATTTGTACATATGTAGTTAAATCATATAGTTATTCATTTAGAACTTAGCCCGCTTTGATAGTCATTATTTCAGAAAAAAATTAAAGATCAGCTGCGCACTGCCGTTAAAGTATGTGGGAGCGGTGAATAGTAGCAATTTGATTACTATATCCGCTAAGAATAACAGGGCTGACAAGACAAATATGGAACGTATCTGTCGGTTCTTGAAAGTTTTGGAGGCTTATCATGCCACTAGTAGTAAATAGTAATCTGGCGTCAATCAATTCCATCAGGAATCTGAACAAGACGCAATCATCCTTGCAAACTTCTTTACAACGTCTTTCATCCGGTCTGAGAATCAACAGTGCTAAAGATGATGCATCTGGCCTTGCCATTGCCGAGGGCTTTACCAAGCAAATTCGGGGTAATGCCGTAGCGATTCGTAACGCTGGAGACGGTATATCACTGGGTCAGACAGCAGAAACCTCACTAGGTCAGGTGGCTGATAACCTGCAACGTATTCGTGAGCTGGCTGTTCAGGCAGCGAACGGTGCAATCGGTGACACGGAACGTTCACAGATTCAGAAAGAGGTTGATCAGTTAACACAGGAATTGTCACGTAACATTGATACTTCTGAGTTTAATGGTCAGGCCCTGCTCAGCGCTGCCAGCACACTGACCTTCCAGGTAGGATATGAAGGCACCGCCAACAACCGTGTTGATGTTTCAACAACTGCAGTAACCGGTATCGCGGGTTACAGTTCTACATTAACTGCAACCGGTACAGTGAATGTAACGACTTCAGCAGGTGCATCAGCAGCCATCGCCAGTCTGGACAGTTCAATCACCACGATCACTAACCAACGTGCTACGTTTGGTGCGGTACAGAACAGATTTGAGGCGGTTATTTCCAACCTTGAAGCTTTCAATGAATCGCTTACTGCAGCACGAAGTCGTATACAGGATGCTGATTTCGCAGCTGAAACGGCTAACCTGACAAGGTCGCAGATTCTGCAACAGGCCGGTATTTCTATCCTGGCACAGGCCAACACCTTGCCACAGACAGCATTGTCACTGCTGCAATAACTTGATGGATATATCCAACCCGGGGAAGAGCCCGGGTTGGATGATTAAGTTAAATGTATCAGTTATATATGCTTGGGGGTATATATGAACACAGTCAATAGCCAACAGATTGTGAACGCACAGCTGACTGTTTCTGCATCCGTACCTGTTAGGAACCAGTCGACACTGTTGCCGGACAGGCAAGAACCTGCCGATAACGGCAAGGTAGTTAACGGCAAGGCTGTGCCTGCATCTTCTCAAGAACAGGAGTTACGCGAGAAAAAAGATGAAAATCTGGGTGAAGCGATCGCAAAAATTAATAATTACGTGCAGCAATTACAGCGTGATTTACAGTTTAGTGTAGACGATGATTCGGGTAGGACAGTCATCAAAGTCATTGATTCCAATAGCAAAGAAGTAATCAGGCAAATACCGGAAGAGGTAATATTACAGGTGGCACAGTCCATCGAAGCATCACTTGAAGGTAGTTTACTTGAGGTGGAAGCCTGACATTGGCATCAATGTTGCATTTTTAGTTTACCAAACTAACAGGTAAAGATCATATGGCAATCACATCATCAGGCGTAGGTTCGGGTCTAAATGTAGAAGGCATAGTCTCTCAGCTTCTTGCCTTCGAGCGTCAGCCCTTGAATCGCCTGGAAAGCAAGAAAAGCGGATATGAAAGCCAGCTTAGTGCCTATGGTCGTCTCAGCAGTGCAGTCTCTACATTTCAAACAGCGATGGGCAAGTTGGACACGCTGTCAGATTTCAAGCTTTTCAGTGCGGTTTCTGCCAATGAAGACGTATTTACTGCATCCGCATCAAGTTCAGCAGCGACCGGAACCTATGATGTCAAAGTCGATCGTCTGGCCGAAGCACACAAGATAAAATCCAAACTATTTGCAGACACCGATACCACGACTGTGGGCGGTGCCGATTTGACCCTGACGGTCGATTCGTCCTCTTTTACAATTACGGGTGCGGGTTCGTTGACATTGAGTGGTCTGAGGGACGCGATAAATAGCGCATCAGACAATGTTGGTGTTACAGCAAGTATTGTTTCGGAAAACAGCACCAGTAACTACCTGGTACTGACTTCTGATAATACCGGGACAGACAAGGCCATTACCCTGTCGGGCACAGCTGCAGATGCGGCTAACCTGAATCCGACCAGTATCAATACCATTGCTGACCTGGACTCTCAAATTGTCGTGGACAATACGTTTACGATTACACGTAGCTCAAACACGATAACGGATGCCATTAGCGGTGTTACGCTTGAACTGAAGTCCACCAATGCCAGTGCTGTCAATCTCAAGCTCGAACGGGACTCCGAGTCAGTTACAGAGGTAGCGCAGGAATTAGTGGACTCCTACAATTCGCTTAAAGACACGCTTAATGAACTCAGGTCAAATGAACTGAGAGGCGATAGCGCCTTGCTAGGCATCGAGAACAACCTGCGAAATGTATTCAATACACCACCAGTTGGTTTGACAACATCATACAAGTACCTGGTTGAAATCGGAATTGCCTTTGACAAGACTGGCAAACTCACGCTTGATAACGATGATCTGAAAACCGCTATTGATACGGATTTCGACGGGCTGGCCGATTTGTTTGCCAATGATGATCAAGGCTATGCCTTTCGCCTGAAGGCAGCTGCCGACTCGATTTTACAGGCGGACGGAATCATTGACTCCAGAGAGGATGGTATTAACAGTTCTATTGATCTGACAGAAACCCGTATTGACAGGGAATCATACAGGCTGGAGTTGGTAGAGGATCGTCTGCGCGCCCAGTTTACCGCATTGGACTCTCTGGTGGGTACGTTGTCGAGTACCGGTAACTTTCTGCAGTCGCAATTGAGCTCAATAGCGAATCTTAACAAATCGTAACAATTATTAACTTAAGAATGTCACAGAATATGTCGATAACCTAGATAACAGAAATAGATAAAACATCGCGTTAACCATGTTGCAAAGTAAAATAAAGGTGTTTCAATGAATCATGCAAATATCCAGACAGTACTAAACGAATACAAGCAAGTAGGTGTGCAAAATAATGTCACCGACGCGTCTCCACACAGGCTGGTACAAATGCTTATGGAAGGCGCACTTGACCGAATTAGTACCGCAAAAGGGCACATGCAGCGTGACCGGTTTGCCGAGAAGGGGCGTTATATCAGTTCAGCCATATCGATTATTGATGGTTTACGCAGCAGCCTGGATTTTGACAAGGGTGGTGAAATCGCGCAGAACCTGGATGCCCTGTACGATTACATGAACAGACGGCTGCTGGAAGCGAATGTTAACAATAGTGAAGAAATGTTGAATGAAGTTCACAGCCTGATGAGTGAAATCAAGAGCGGTTGGGATTCGATTGCCGGCGAGGCCAGCAAGATGCAACAGGCGCAAGCCCTGTAAGGTCATTGACCAGGTAAACACCATGGACCGCAGACATACATGGCGCGAAATAGACGCAATGACAAACAGCATGTTGAATCATGCAAGGTCAGGTGAATGGGATAGCGTCATTAAAATCGAAGCAGACCGGCAAAATACCATGCAAGTATTTTTTGCAGACAATCCGCAACAGCAAGATGCTGAATGGATTGCAGCTGGAATCAAGTCAATCATGATAATGGACAAAGAAATCATGCAACTGGGAAAATCAGGCGTGCAAGAGCTTGGCCGACAGTTACATAATATCCATAAAGGCAAAAAGGCCCAGCAGGCCTACCTGAAGCCGGCCTGAGCAACCTTTCTGGGTTGACTTAAAAGAAGATTGTTTATTTATGACACGCTTGCCTCCCTCTCCCTAAATAACCTCGTAATTATCTAGCAAATACCACCGACTACAACCAGAAAACCGAATGTTGAAGGAATGTCCAGAATATAGGATATAACCGTGCCCCCCGTCGCGTGCCCCATTTTCTTGCCGATCGTGAGTTGCCTGTAAAACAGATGAAAAATCAGGAACCAGATTGCCAATCTTCCGATGAGTATTGCTGACAGGTAGACGGGGAAGATATCCCTGCCGGAGGTAAACAGGAAGTGGATCGTCATGCCCGTAAGCAGGCCTGCGATGAGTCGGACAAAAGCGATGACATAGACTTTGGAAAGGTGCTCCTTCGGCGCGATCAGGCTCAGATAAAGGTAGTATCCTGCATATTTGATGGTAATGAATAATGCCAGTCCTGTTATCTCCATAAATGTCGATTCCTACGATGACGAGCTTAAAGTAAGGATAATTAGGCGGTGAATTATCTGCAAAAAAAGTATCTGTATTTTCAGCTTAGCAGAAAGACTATCAGTAACTTACGTGCCAAATATAGAATGCGGTTGCTTGATCCGACAAAATTTTGACATAAAGGGCAAGTAGTGTTTTACTTAACGTATGGGTCAGGGACGGTATTCACTAATAAAGACAAGAGCTTAGAATACGCTCTGTTATCATGACGGAATCGCAGAATGCAAAATAATAAAATACTGGTTGTGCATGCCAATACAAGCACGGCAGAACAGTTAAAAGAAGTGTTATCGTTTATTGACTATGAGGCACTGCTGGTAGCCGAGGATGCGTTTGACAGCGAGCAGGTCAAGGCACAGAGGCCATTCCATGCGGCCATTCTCGATGAATTATCATCTGCCCAGGCCAGAAGTGAGCTTATCAACAAGCTCAATGAGATTGACGAAAATCTTCCTGTATTCCTGGTATCGAACAATGACTCGGACGCGCAGGATAGTAATGAAAACCCGGGTGTGATCGGTTTTATAAAACATCCGTTCAAGCATGCGAATCTGAACACGGCCCTGCATAACGCCCAGGTCTACCGTGAAAGTCGTGAACACTCAGGTACACAACGCCCGGTAGAGCTGTTTCGCAGTCTGGTCGGCAGTAGTCGCAAGGTCAAATCGATCCGCCATCTGGTTGAGCAGGTAGCCGAGTCCGAGGCCACAGTGCTGATACTGGGTGAATCGGGTACGGGCAAGGAAGTGGTGGCCCGCAATATCCATTATTATTCCAAACGCCGTGACAAACCGTTTGTACCTATCAATTGTGGTGCGATTCCACCTGACTTGCTTGAAAGTGAACTTTTCGGACATGAGAAAGGTGCATTTACCGGTGCGATCAGCGCACGTCAGGGGCGTTTCGAACTGGCCGAGGGCGGTACGCTGTTTCTTGATGAAATAGGTGACATGCCATTGCCTATGCAGGTAAAACTGCTTCGTGTTCTACAGGAACGGGTCATCGAGCGTGTGGGCAGTAACAAAAGCATTGATATTGATGTCAGGGTGGTTGCCGCAACCCACCGTAACCTGGAAGAATTGATCAAGGAAAACAAGTTCCGTGAAGACCTGTACTACCGACTGAATGTCTTCCCGATCGAAATGCCACCGCTGCGTGAACGCGTAGAGGACATACCGTTACTGATTAATGAACTGATTTCCAGGATAGAGCATGAAAAACGTGGCTCGGTGCGTCTCACTCCTGCCGCAGTGATGGCACTATGCCAATACAAGTGGGCCGGTAATGTAAGGGAACTGGCCAACCTGATAGAGAGACTGGCTATCCTGTTCCCGTTTGGCCTTGCCGATGTCCAGGATTTACCCGAGAAATTCCGTCCTGAAAATGGCACGGCAACACCTGCAGTCTATGCAGATGCCATTCCGAGCATACCGGAGATGCCGGATAACCTGACTACTGCAAGTGAATCACGTTTGCCACGTGACGGGATCGACTTGAAGGAACACCTGAACAACATGGAAGTGAGCCTCATTCGACAGGCCCTGTCCGAGGCCGATGGTGTTGTCGCGCATGCGGCCAAACTACTCAATATGCGCAGGACCACGCTGGTCGAAAAGTTACGTAAATATGGCCTGAACCGCAATGTTGATGCGTCGTAATATTGACATTCAGATTTACTGCTTTTCTATCTCATTGTAATTTAAGGAAATCGTATTTAGGCATAGATCTTGCTCCTTTGCTTGTAAACGTCAATAGACAAGCAAGGGAGCGACAATGTCGCAACAAGATACGAACCAGGCGCAATATCTAGAAGAGGCATTTGATACCTTCAACCGCATGTCCATGCAGTTGGAATCATCCTATCGGGACCTTGAAGATCAGGTCAACGCACTTCATAAAGAACTGGCCGCCGCGCGCAGCGAACGACTCAAACAACTTGCAGAGAAAGAACGCCTGGCCGATCGCCTCGAGCGATTATTGGGCTTGTTACCCGGTGCAGTGCTGGTGGTGGATGGTGAAGGGATTATCAAACAAACAAACCCGATGGCTGAAACCTTGCTTGAAGACAAACTTACAGGAAAATCCTGGGCCGCTGTTCAACGTGATCATTTTCTGAGTGATTCAAGCGAGGCCGGAGAAGTACAACTCAGGAATGGAAAGCACGTTACCTTGTCCATGCAGGCACTGGACGCAGAGCCGGGACAGGTTGTACTGATTATGGATATCAGTGACCAGCACGAATTGAAAGCCATGCTGAACCGACAGGACAGACTGGCTGGCATGGGTGAAATGGCTGCCAGGCTTGCTCATCAGATACGCACACCGTTAACTACGGCCTTGTTATACGCCACGAATTGTCAAACTGCGAACATCAAACCAATTGAGCAGCAACGCATGAATTCCAGGGTTGTCGATCGACTTAAGCAACTGGAGCACATGGTTAATGATATGTTGCGGTTCACGCGAGGGGGTGACTTTGTGCCCGGTACAATAAATCTGAAACATTTACTGGATGAGTTTGCACAAATCATCGAGCCCCAGCTTGAACAGATAAACGGATATTTGAAATTACCTGAATTTACACAATTGATTGAAATACAGGGAGATCAGGCCGCCCTTTTAAGTGCGTTGTTAAATCTTGCAGATAATGCCATGCAAGCTGCTGACAATAACGTGACGATCTGCCTTGAACTGATCACTGCAAATGACGAAGACGTTAGCCTGATATTCAGGGATAACGGACCGGGTATCAGTGAAGATATCAGGCAGAATATTTTTACTCCTTTTTTTACGACCAAATCGGATGGTACAGGCCTTGGGCTTGCTGTTGTGCATGCGACCCTTCAGGCCCACAAAGGCGATATAAAACTACTGAATAAAAAAGATAAAGGTGCATGGTTTGAAATCCATTTGCCTCTTGCAGATGCGTACCGCTTATTGCCGAGTGGAAGCAATACCATTAATTACTGTGAAATCCCGCAACAGCAACATGCGAGAGTTTGAGAGAGGTCTATAAAATATGTCATTAGGTTCCGTTTTGGTGGTGGAAGACGATTTGTCATTGAGAGAGGCGCTGTGCGATACCTTGCAGCTGGCAGGCTATCCTGTGTTATCTGCAACCGATGGCAAGTCAGCCTTATCAATGATTGATCAAGAAGATATCAGTGTTGTTGTCAGTGATGTACAGATGAAGCCGATGGATGGTTTCAGTCTGATGAAAAAGTTAAAAACCAATCGCCCTGATTTACCCGTAGTACTCATGACTGCCTATGGCACGATCCAGAAGGCAGTACAGGCGATACGAGAAGGTGCTTCAGATTACCTTGTTAAGCCGTTTGATTCTGAGGCCTTACTTAATCTCGTTAAACGATTTATGTTTGATGAACAGAATCAGTATTCTTCACTGATAGCTGAAGACCCGCAAACCAGGCGTCTTGTAGATCTTGCAAAACGCGTGGCCGATAGTGATGCGACCGTCATGATTACAGGGGAAAGTGGTAGTGGCAAGGAGGTTTTTGCCAATTTTATTCATGAGCAGTCTAGCCGAAAAGATGGATCCTTTGTCGCGATAAATTGTGCGGCAATTCCTGAAAACATGCTCGAGGCCATGATTTTTGGTTACGAGAAAGGCGCATTTACCGGCGCATATTCTGCGAGTGCAGGAAAGTTCGAGCAAGCTAATGGCGGTACTTTGTTGCTCGATGAAATATCAGAAATGAGTTTGCCGCTGCAGGCGAAATTGTTACGAGTTTTGCAAGAGCGTGAGGTGGAACGACTTGGTGGCAAGAAAATTATTCCGCTTGATGTGCGCGTATTAGCCACTTCGAACAGGAACCTGCGAGACGAAGTTGCCTCAGGTCGCTTCAGGGAAGACCTGTTTTACAGGTTGAATGTTTTTCCTCTGCATCTGTCCCCGCTGTGCGCAAGAAAGCTGGACATTATTCCAATTGCAGAAAAAATGATCATTCGCTGGGTGCAGAACAGGCAGCCACGTCCCGTTCTTTCACAGGAAGCAAAGGAAAAATTACTGGCATACCATTGGCCAGGTAATGTGCGCGAGCTTGATAATGTGATTCAGCGCGCATTGATTTTAATGGCCGGTGACAAGATCGAGGAAAACGATATCTGTTTTGAGACCAGCGAAAATGCATCTGTGAACACAAGTGTTTTTGAGCCTGTCGGACAGGCGGTGACAGAAGACAGATTGGCAGATGTCGACGAATCACTCAAACTGGGTGAGGATTTAAAGTCTCGCGAGCAACGCTTGATTGTAGACGTGCTGAAATCAGTCAACGGCAGTCGTAAGCAGGCCGCAGAAAAGCTGGGCATCAGCCCGCGCACGTTGCGTTATAAGATTGCAAGGTTAAAGGATCAGGGGGTGGAACTGCCTGCATAAGCAGTGAAAGGCGGGTTGGTCTGAATTATGCATATTCTGATTTTTATTAAAGAGAGTCATTTTGTACGACTGGAGACAATATGAGCGACATAGATATATCCCAGGTTATAAACCAGATGCGTGTGATGGCGACACAGGCGCAATCCAAGCCTGTGGCGGAAACGCAGGCAACACAAGGCGTTGATTTTTCAAATATGCTGAAACAAAGCCTGGAGAAGGTAAATTCAACGCAGAAGCAGGCAGGACAATTGACCGAAGCCTTCCAGGCCGGTGACCCTAACACGGATATTGCCCAGGTCATGGTCGCCTTGCAAAAAGCCAGCGTGTCTTTCGAAGCCATGAAACAGGTCCGCAATAAGCTGGTTGACGCCTATCAGGAAATTATGCGCATGCAAGTCTAATATCTAGGTAGGTTGTGTCGATAAACTCAAGAATAATGAAAGTGTGGAAATTAAATTATGGCAATCATAAAAGCTGAAACAGCACAGGGTTTTTCCAATATGCCTGTATTGAAACAGTTAGGGTTGATGATCGGTCTGGCAGCCAGTGTGGCTCTGGGTGTGGCAGTGGTGATGTGGTCGCAAGAACCGTCCTACAGTTTGCTTTATGGCAACCTGTCAGGTAATGATACCAGCCAGGTGCTGGATTCCTTGCAGAAAGCGAATATACCCTACCAGGTGGACGAGTCCAGTGGTGCTGTTATGGTGGCAGCAGACAGGATTCACGATGCTCGCTTGAAGCTTGCATCGGAAGGCCTGCCAAAAGGTAATGGTGTCGGCTTTGAATTGTTTGATAAAGAACAGGAACTGGGTACCAGTAAATTCATTGAGCGGGCACGCTATCAACATGCGATAGAAATTGAACTGGCACGTTCTATTATGACCATGCGCAGTGTCAAAAACGCTCGTATTCATCTGGCCATACCCAAGCGTACGGTATTCGTGCGTAAAAAAGACAAACCAACGGCATCCGTGGTGCTGAATTTGTATGGCGGACATACGTTGGCAGAAGGACAGGTCTCCTCGATTGTGAACCTGGTTTCTTCCAGTGTTCCCTCTCTTATGCCGGAACATGTCACGGTCGTGGATCAGACCGGTCGGCTGTTGTCTCGTGTTACCCAGAATGACATGATGGCTGCAACTACCGGTCAATTTGAATACACGCGAAAGCTGGAAGAGAATTTTAAAAACCGTATAGAAGAATTATTATCACCCATCGTAGGGCCAGGGCGAGTGCGCGCACAGGTTGTTGCCGATCTGGATTTCACCATGACAGAAAAAACCCGGGAAAGCTACAATCCCGATCTGCCTGCCTTACGCAGTGAACAGGTAATTTCCGAGAGTAACGCCGGGAGGGGCGCTGCAGGTGGTATTCCTGGAGCATTGTCGAATCAGCCACCAGCAGGTGGTACAACCGAGGAGACTGAGCAGGCAACTGCGGCGTCAAATGGTGCCATTGGTGGTAGCAGCAACAGCAGGACAACCCGGAATTATGAGCTTGATAAAACGATCAGCCATACACGCTCGTCAGCCGGTTCCATACGAAAATTGTCAGTGGCCGTGCTGGTTGATGATTTGAGAAAGGTAGACGAAAGCGGCAAGGTAACCCGTTCGCCACTTAATGATGCTGCCATTGCAAGGTTGTTAAGCCTGGTGAAGGAAACGGTTGGATATGACGCCAGTCGTGGTGATAGCGTTAATGTTATCAACGCCTCGTTTTATGAGCCGGAAAAGCCGGAAGAGTTACCCGAGGTTGGATTGTTTGAAAAACCCTGGATGCAGAATATTATCAAGCAGTCTCTGGGTGGGCTGGTCGTATTAATCCTGATCTTCGGTGTGCTACGCCCGGTTATGAAGAGTCTGGCCGAAAAGGGCGCTGAAGCGCAACCAGCACAATTATCTATGGAGACTGTTGGCGCAGATGTTGGTGAAGATCAGCTACAATTAACAGGTGGGCAACCTGCACAGATTGGTGAGTCCGAATCGTCTGAAAATCAATTGGCGGTCGCCAAGAGTGTAGTGACACAAGACCCGGCCAGAGTGGCGCAGGTTGTAAAAACATGGGTAGCAAGTGATGGCGGATAGTGGAGTCGGAACTGAACGCGCAGCAATATTATTGATGAGCCTTGGTGAGGCTGAAGCGGCTGAGGTTTTAAAGTTGATGGGGCCAAAAGAGGTGCAGAAAGTCGGCACCGTGATGGCGACATTATCCAATGTCAGTCAACAGAAAGTTGATGAAGTGCTCGGAGAGTTTATATCTGAAGTCGATGAACAAACGGCGTTGGGTATAGGTAGTGAAGACTACATTCGCACCATGCTGGTTTCGGCGTTGGGGGAAGAAAAAGCAAGCGGTATGCTGGACCGGGTGCTTCTGGGGCAAAGCTCCAAGGGTCTGGAGGCGCTTAAATGGATGGACCCCAGGGCAGTTGCCGAGATTATCAGACTGGAACACCCGCAAATAATCGCTATTGTACTTGCATACCTTGATGCAGATCAGGCATCTGAAATCCTCGGGGTCATGCAGGAGAAAGTGCAGCCAGATATTCTCATGCGCATAGCCCAGCTTGATGGTATTCAGCCCCAGGCATTGAAAGAACTCGATGAAATTATGGAGAAACAATTTTCCGGCAGCAGCAATCTGAAATCTTCTTCTGTGGGCGGCCTGAAAGCGGCAGCCAATATTCTGAACTTCATGGACACCAGTTCCGAGACAGCGATCATGGATTCGGTGCGTGAAACAGATGGCGACCTGGGCGATCAGATTCAGGATCTGATGTTTGTATTTGATAATCTTGCCGATGTTGATAACCAGGGCATCCAATCCCTGCTACGAGAAGTGTCGTCAGAATCACTCGTGTTTGCGCTTAAGGGTGCTGATGAAGCGGTTAAGGAAAAAATATTCTCCAATATGTCTAAACGCGCTGCCGAAATGTTACGTGATGATCTTGAATCCCGTGGCCCGGTCAAACTCAGTGAAGTGGAATCGGCACAGAAAGAAGTCCTCGTGGTAGCTCGTCGCCTGGCAGAAAGTGGCGATATCGTACTGGGTGGCAAGGGCACAGAACAATATGTCTGACCCGGTATCCAAAAAACCGGCAGAAGATTGCCAGTCATGGATCTTGCCTTCTGTCAGTGAAAATTCAAATGACTCGTCTAACAGCATACTGACCGCAAGCCAGCTGGAGGCGGTGCAGAAGCAGGCTTATGATGAGGCCTATCAGGTCGGCTTTGCTGAAGGGGTGAATGCAGGAAAGCAGGCAGTTCAGCAACAGGTCAATAATTTTGAGGATATGCTTAAGACTTTGTCCTCCCCGTTTGAACAGTTGGATAAACAGGTTGATGAAGAACTGGTGGTATTGGTCCAGGCACTGGTTCGACAAATGGTACGCCGTGAAATCAAGCAGGACCCGGGCCAGATAATGGCTGTTATCAGAGAAGCAATACAATCGTTACCTGTTGCTTCCAGACAGCTACAATTGCGTTTACACCCGGACGATGCCTCGCTCGTGCAGGAGTTTTATAAAACGGGAGACCAGGATCTTGCCTGGGATATTGTTGAAGATCCGTTGATCAGTCGTGGCGGCAGCAAGATTATTACGTCGGTGACACAAGTGGATGCAACACTGGAGACCCGTCTTAGTCAGTTGTTCGCACAAGTGTTTGGTGAAAGACAGCAGGATAGTGATAGCTGATATGTCTACTGTCAGGTCACAGGTTAACGAAAACTGGGCCAACAGGATCAAGGCCTATACTGAAAATATTCAAAGCAAACCTATGCATGTAGTTCAGGGCAAGCTTACACGCATGATAGGTTTGACACTGGAAGCGGTAGGCTGCCAGGCTCCCGTTGGTGCACGTTGTATAGTGAGCGGTCCTGATAACGAAAATATTGAAGCTGAGGTGGTCGGTTTTGCCGGCGAGAAACTTTATTTAATGCCAACTGGCAATATACAGGGGTTGACACCTAACGCCAAAGTCATACCGGTCGACACTGTTTCCTATGCTCCTGTAGGAGAGCAGTTACTGGGTCGCGTCATTGATGGGTCTGGAAAACCGCTGGATGGTTTGGGTGCATTGGGTGCCGAGTCTTCATCGCCACTGACAGGTCGTTTGATCAATCCATTGCAACGTAGCCCGATAGAGCAGCCACTGGATGTTGGAGTCAGGGCAATCAACGCCTTGCTGACAGTAGGTCGAGGTCAGCGTATGGGCCTGTTTGCAGGAAGTGGTGTCGGTAAAAGTGTGTTGTTGGGTATGATGACTCGTTATACAACGGCAGATATCATTGTGGTCGGAATGATTGGTGAACGAGGCCGTGAGGTAAAGGAGTTTGTAGAGAAGATTCTAGGAGAAGAGGGTATGGCCAGATCGGTCGTTGTCGCGACCCCGGCTGATTACCCGCCATTGTTACGCCTGCATGGGGCCATGATGGCAACCAGTATTGCTGAATATTTCCGTGATCAGGGGAAGCAGGTATTATTATTAATGGATTCACTGACACGTTATGCGCAGGCCCAACGCGAGATAGCGCTGGCTATAGGGGAACCACCGGCTACCAAGGGTTATCCGCCATCGGTCTTTGCAAAAATACCGCAGCTGGTCGAGCGCGCAGGTAATGGCGACAAGGGGGGCGGTTCGATCACGGCATTTTACACGGTGCTGGTCGAGGGTGATGATCATAATGACCCGATTGCTGACGCCGCACGTGCAATACTGGACGGTCATATTGTATTGTCGCGCGATCTGGCCGATGCAGGTCATTATCCTGCGATTGATATTGAAGCCTCCATTAGCCGGGCCATGCCTGATATCACAGACCCTGATTACCAGGAGACCGCCAGAAAATTCAAAAAAATCTATTCTGTTTATCAGCAGAACATGGACCTGATCAGTGTCGGTGCCTATGAGAAGGGTAGCGATCCGAAAATCGATGAGGCGATACATTTGAATCCACGTATTATGGAGTTCCTGCAACAGGATATGTATCAACCCATTCGACTTGAGGATAGTCTGGAGCAGCTTAGCGGTATGTTGCCGCAATGATAAGCTGTATTATTAATCAGGGGTGTTCTTTGTGACCAGATCAAAACGTATGCAATCAGTCGCAGGGATTGCGAAGAACAAGGAAAAAGATGCTGCACGTGTGTTGGCAGAGAAACGCAAGATTCTTGAGCAACAACGGCAACGCTTACTTGAACTAGTAAATTATCGTGAAGAGTACACTGAGAAATTTCAGACCAGTGGTAGCCAGGGGTTTAATTCCAGGCAACTGAATGAATACCGGATTTTTCTTGATAAACTAAACATGGCCATTGTGCAACAAGGAGACAGAATCAATCAGCTAGTCGGCGAATGCCATGTTTGTCAGGATAACTGGTTTGCAACCCGCACAAGTAGTAAGGCGCTCGATAAGGTGGTAGAGCGTTACAAGAACGAGGAGCTTCAGTTACAGGAAGAAAGGGAGCAGAAAGACCTGGATGAGCGGGCTATGCGCCTGAGACCGTCACTGTTTGATGATTGATTGGCACGCTACTTGCTCTTTTACTATCAGTCACGATTAAAAAGAGCAGGCAGCAAATGAATCTACAATCAATATTACTACCCCTTACGGGAAAAGGCCTTGAAAAAACCGGCAGCTCGGGTTCTCAAAATCATGCAACTACTACACAAGATGATGAATTTAATAGATTATTTGGAATTTCTGTCGCCCAGTTGGAAATGTCCGAGACAACCTCGCCATTATCAACGCTATCGCCCCACAATTGTGCCGAGGCAGGCTGCTTGCCGCTTGCAGGACAAAATTTGCCGCTTGCAGAGGAGTTATTGCCGCTCGAAGACGGGCTGGATCTCAATATAGCATCAGCTTTTCCCTTGGCATCAAATGTAACTCCTGAGTCGATTAATGGGGTAGCGGTATTGCCTGGACAGGCGTTTGTAGGACTATTGCCTGTAGAGAATGCGCCAGGCTCAGTTATAGCAAGTACACCTGGACAGCCCCAGGCTGAGTTGCCCAGTGAGCAACTCGGGAAACCGGTATCGTCTACGGCTCAACATACACCACATGGTTTGCAATCAAACAATATTATTTCTAATAGTCTTAACCAGCAGCACTTAAATACAGGTACTACTGCGCAGGCAGGTAATATTGCTCCGGATGCAATAATCGATGAACTGGCTGAGGGGGGTGTTGCTTTACCGCAAGTCAACCAGAACTCGCAAAAAACGTCCACGACCCAGACTATACAGACGACTGCTGGCAGTCATGCGCTGGAAGGCATCAATGTACTCAAACAGCAAGGCTCTGGTAGCCAAGCTGACTGGAGTAACCTAAAGCAGCATGACTTTTCAGCAATAGACAGTCACGCCAGCCGGCTTGAAACGAAGGCGGATTTTAGTCAGTTGCTCGATAAAATCCCGGCCCTGGTAAACCGGGAAGCACCTGCTTCTCAAGCGCTTTCATCAACCAGTACCCTGCTGGGTAATACCGTTAAAACACCCGCTGAGGCCCTGTATTTAAATCAACACATTGATAAACCGGGATGGAGTCAGGAACTTGGTGATCGGCTGGTCTGGTTAAGCAAAGAAGGTTTGCAGGGGGCAAAAATCAGGCTGACACCTGCCCACCTGGGTACCATCGAAGTGAAGATAGCGATTGAAAATGATCGCGCCAATGTCAGCTTTCTGTCTCAGAACGGAGCTGTACGCGATATCATCGAGGCTTCCATGCCAAAATTGCGTGAAATGATGCAGGACGCTGGCGTCAAGCTTGAAAATGCGAATGTTTCGTCGCATTCGAATGCCCATGAAAATAAACAGCATTCCCAGCTCGAGCATGCACGTGACGATGCTCACCATAAGGCGCAAGATGAGCATGCAGATCTGGTCGAGCAAGGGTCGGATGAACAGCCAATGAATGAGCCTGCCTACAGCGAAAACGGAATACCAATGGCTATTGACTATTTTGCCTGATCGCAATGACGGCATATGGTTTGGCGTCAGGCCATGATCTGATCGCCAATATGCTGTCACCTAGATACAGCAACACCAGTCAAAGCATTGTCGCCTCATAATATCGCATCTCTATCTAATTGTTTTTAAAATAAAAATAATTAACCGCTTAGTGGCATAGGTTTTGCTACATCTATATCTGAAACTAAAAGATAACTGAGGAATGACTCATGGCGAAAGTCGATGAAGATCTCGATCTTGATGTACAAGGTGGAAAGGGAAAGGGCGGAGGAAAGATGAAAACCATCATTATCTTTTCTGTAATCGGTGTTTTACTCATCGGTTTCAGTATTACGTTAACTATTTTGTTACTTGGCGGCAACGAACCTGCGCCGGTACCTGGCGCACCCGTGGCGCAGGCTCCGGCCGCTGCACAGCAGGCAGCGGCACCTCAGGCTGCTGCAGCCGCACCAGCTGGTACGGTGCCGGGCACCAGTGATACGGCCTACATGGACCTGAACCCGGCATTTGTAGTTAATCTGGATGGCACCGAAAGTGATATTCGCTATTTGCAGGTCTCTGTTAGTGTCATGGTCGCAAAAGAAGCAGACCTGGAAACAGTAAAAAAACATATGCCAGTATTAAGGCATAACCTGAATCTGCTATTCAGTAGTCTGGATTTTAACGAGATACGTAGTAGGGAAGGCAAGGGTAAATTAACAGACGAGGCCCTGAAAGTAATACGTGATGCGTTGCAGAAATCAACAGGCAGCCCGGTTGTGCAGGCTGTGTTCTTTAACAGTATTGTTGGTCAGTAAATATGGCATCTTCTGATTTACTATCGCAGGACGAGATTGACGCCTTACTGCACGGAGTAGGAGGCGATGATGTAGATACGGGTGGTGATGTCCCGGAGGACGGATCGGCATCCTCATATGACTTTAACAGTCAGGACCGAATCGTTCGTGGTCGTTTGCCAACGCTGGAAATGATTAATGAGCGGTTTGCCAGGCATTTTCGTATCAGCCTATTTAATATGCTAAGACGTTCAGCCGAGATTGCGGTTGGCGGTGTTCAGATGATGAAGTTTGGTGAATATGTTCACAGTTTGTTTGTCCCGACCAGCTTGAACCTGGTGAAGGTAAACCCGCTAAAAGGCACTGCATTGTTTGTCATCGATCCAAAGCTGGTGTTTATAGTGGTAGACAACTTTTTTGGGGGTTCAGGACGACACACCAAGATTGAAGGGCGTGACTTCACGCCGACCGAGCTTAGGGTCATTATGATGTTGTTGAAACAATCATTCGTGGATTTACAGGAAGCCTGGTTGCCGGTAATGCCGGTTGATTTCGAATACCTTAATTCGGAGGTGAACCCCCAGTTTGCCAATATCGTCAGCCCGACCGAAGTCGTTGTGGTCACCACGTTTCATGTTGAGTTGGAAGGCGGGGGTGGTGAAATGCATGTCGCTTTTCCCTATTCCATGATCGAACCGATTCGTGATCAGCTGGACGCAGGCGTACAAAGTGATCGATCAGATGTTGATGAACGTTGGTCGTTATCCTTGCAGGAAGAAATGAAAGAGGCAAAAGTCGAGATTGCTTCGTCATTGGTGGAAAAACAGGTGAACCTGAGAGATGTAATGGAATTTGAAGAAGGCGATATTATTCCGATTGACTTGTCAGAGACGGTTGTTGTATCGATCAAGGATATCCCTGTTTTTAAGGGTAAATTCGGGGAATCGCGTGGTAACAATGCTATCAAGATAACTGAAAAACTGGGACATAATACGTTGTGATTTCGTATTCTGGAGAAGTAAGATGAATGATGAAGTAGATGAAACTCAGGAACAAGATGATGTAGCCGATGACTGGGGTGCTGCATTGTCAGAGCAGGCAGATGCTGAATCTGCTGCCGATGAGCTCGTAGCAGAAATAACAGAAGGGTCTGGCGATACTGATTTTGAGTCAGCACAGATGCAGCCGCTGGAGGCCGATGCAAACATCACGGCAGATGATGTCAATCTTGATGTTATTCTGGAGATACCAGTCACCTTGTCGATGGAAATCGGCAGAACTGAAATCAGTATTCGTAACCTGTTGCAGTTGAACCAGGGGTCGGTAGTCGAGCTAGACAGGCTGGCAGGTGAACCGATGGATGTTATGGTTAACGGGACACTGGTCGCGCATGGAGAGGTGGTTGTAGTCAATGAAAAATTCGGTATACGCCTGACCGATATCATCAGCCCGCAGGAAAGGGTGAAAAAACTGCGTTAGCAGTTTGAATGTTATGAATAAAGTTTTCACCAGTCTTACAGAGAGATTTCTTTTATACCTGGCGTATATTCCGGGATTAATACTTGCATATCTTTTTTTCCCTGTGTCGGCTTTCGCCGCTACACCGGTAGCAACGGGGCTGTCCGATAAACCATCGCTGGTTAGCGGCGACAGCCTGTTTGGCATGATGTTTTCCCTCGTCTTTATTCTGGTCGTGATATTCATGATTGCCTGGGCTGCCAGGCGTTTTGGCGGTAGCGCATTCAAAGGAAATTCAGCCCTGAAAATAATGGCCGGTATTTCGATGGGCGCACGTGAAAAAGTAGTGCTTGTGCAGGTGGGTGACCAGCAGCTATTACTGGGTGTTGCCCCTGGTCGTGTACAGACCCTGCATGTACTGGACAAGCCGATCGATTTTAATTCAACAAATTCACAGGGCAATTCCGCATTTGCCGACCGCTTGAAGTCGGTTCTGAACAAGTCGCGCTAATATGAATAAATTACTTGTATTTACAGGCCTATTGTTTGTTTTATCTGCAGGTGCCTACGCCGAGCCCAATCTTACACTGGTAACTTCTTCACCAACAGAAGGTGGTGGCCAGGAATACTCGGTCACGTTGAAAATTCTGTTGTTCATGACAGTGCTGACGTTTATACCAGCTGCCGTCATAATGATGACCTCGTTTACGCGTATTGTGATTGTACTGACAATTCTAAAGCAGGCACTGGGAACACAACAGGTACCACCCGGGCAGATAATACTGGGGCTGTCACTGTTTCTTAGCCTGTTTATTATGATGCCGGTACTGGAACGCACCTATAATGATGCGATTGAACCTTATCTGGATGAAAAAATCAGTGGTGAGGTAGCTTTCAAAAAGGCACAGGCACCTATCCGGACATTCATGATGGAGCAAACTCGTGAAACAGACCTTGCCTTGTTCAGCGGGTTTGCCAACAAGGAGCAGTATGAGTCACCTGACGATATCCCCATGTCCATTCTGGTGCCCGCGTTTATTACCAGTGAATTGAAAACAGCATTCCAGATTGGTTTTCTGATATTTGTTCCGTTTGTGGTAATCGATCTGGTTGTGGCCAGTATCCTGATGTCGATGGGTATGATGATGTTGTCGCCTATGCTGATATCCATGCCCTTCAAGCTGATGCTGTTTGTGCTGGTCGACGGCTGGTCATTGCTAATGGGTACATTGGTCGCCAGTTTTGCAATATAGGATAATGTCATGACACCTGACGTAGTGCTGGAAGTAGGGCAGGAAGCATTAAAGGTTACCGCGCTGTTATCGGCGCCGATACTGCTCTCGGTTCTGGTCATTGGCTTGCTGGTCGGTATGTTTCAGACAGTGACCTCGATTCAGGAAATGACCTTGAGCTTTATTCCAAAACTGATTGTTCTGGCGCTGGTCCTTGCTGTTGGCGGCGACTGGATGTTGACCCTTATGACGGACTTCATGACCAGGATGTTTGAGGAAATACCGCATCTGATTGGATGAGCCCGACTATGAATTTTACCAGCGATCAGCTCATTCAATATATCAGTAACTATTTCTGGCCATTTGTGCGTATCGGTGCAGCACTCATGGCCGCACCTTTTTTCGGTTCTGCTTCTATTGTGCCACGTCGAATCCGGCTTGGGTTAGTTATTGTTATTACCGCATTGATCGTCCCATTATTACCGGCCACCCCGTTTATCAATCCGGTCAGTGCACAGGGGTTTCTCATGCTGTTGCAGCAGATCCTGTTGGGTGTTGCCATGGGTTTTATGCTACAACTGGCTTTTGCAGCATTATCATTGGGGGGCAGCAGTATCTCCATGCCTATGGGGCTGGGCTTTGCCAATATGGTCGACCCGCAAAACGGTGTACAGGTGCCGGTACTGAGTACCTTCTTTTCGATTCTGGGAACATTACTGTTTCTGGCCATGAATGGGCACCTGATTTTCCTGCAAATGCTTGTTGATAGCTTCACAAGTCTCCCTGTTTCTCCCGTTGGCCTGTCGACAAACAGTATACTTAAAATCGCCCTGTGGGGTGGCCAGGTTTTTCTGGGCGGCATACTCATTGCGCTACCGGCGATCATGATTATTACGTTGATCAATATTACCTTCGGTATTATGACCAAGGCAGCGCCGCAATTGAATATTTTTGCTGTTGGTTTTCCAACAACAATGGCAGCAGGTTTTCTTGTAATATTCCTGACCTTGCCAAACTTGCTACCACGCTTTATGGCTTTGATAGAAGATGCCTTTGATACCTTGCGCCTGATGCTGGGGATAAACTGAGATGGCAGAAAACGAAGATGGCCAGGAAAAGTCCGAGGAACCCTCCGCAAAAAAACTTGCTGATGCAAAGGAAAAGGGGGAAGTTCCGCGATCACGTGAACTGAATACCACACTCGTCTTGTTGGCCAGTGCTGTGGGATTAATGTCAATGGGTAGCAGTATTGGTGACGGACTGACCAGAATGGTGCGTTCATCCCTGATTATTGATCGTCATTTGATATACGAACCACTGTTGATGCTCAAGGTCGCAATCAATACAACAATAGATGCCTTTGTCCTTATCTCGCCCTTTATAGCGCTACTGATTATATCTGTTTTCCTAAGCCCGTTAATGATCGGGGGCTTTGCATTTTCGAATAAAAAATTACAACCGAAATTATCGAATCTCAGCCCGATAAAAGGCATGAAAAAACTGTTTGGCACGCAGGGTCTCATGGAGTTGGTAAAATCCATCCTGAAGGTTTTGTTGATAGGCGGTGCCGGTGCTTTGCTTATCATTGTATTATTTGATGATGTATTGCGTTTCAGTCGCTATGAATTCCACCTGGCATATTCAAAGGCTGCCAGCATGATAGGCTGGTTTTTCCTTGCTGTCTGTTCAACCATTATCCTTATAGCGACCATTGATGTGCCATTTCAGATCTGGCAATTCAAGAAAAACCAGCGCATGACCAAAAAAGAGGTCAGGGATGAACTGAAAAATACAGAGGGTAGCCCCGAGCTGAAGAGCAAGATCCGTAGCCTGCAGATGGAGGCGGCCATGCGGCGTATGATGGATGCGGTTCCAAAAGCCGATGTTGTCATAACCAACCCGACGCATTTTGCAGTTGCACTGAAATACGATGACAATAAAATGGGTGCGCCTGTACTCGTGGCCAAGGGTTCTGACCTGGTTGCCGCCCGAATACGCGAGCTTGCCCAGGAAAATGAAATCCCCATGGTTTCTGCTCCACCATTGGCCAGGGCAATCTTCCATTCAACAGAACTTGACCATGAAATTCCCGAGCGGCTCTATCTCGCTGTCGCCCAGATACTCGCCTATATTTACCAGCTAAAACAGGCCGTGAACGTAGGTGCCGAACCACCCGATATGCCAACAGACCTCGATGTCCCCGATGATATGTGGAAAGGGAAGCATTAAGGACAACTGAAAAAGGGAGGAGGTGTAGGATAAGGGATTGAGTGAGTCAGGCTCAAAATCGTTTATACAGGTCAGCACAGCTGACACCAATCCTTTCCACTTGAATCTTTTATCTAGTACCTGCCCTTACCGGTACAGAAATTGCACAAACCTCAATGATGCTGGTTTTTTGACGTTACCAGGCGTTCATAGAAAAAACAGCAATAACATATTGTTTTTAAATAACATATCAGTTTGAGGTTCGGATGGAAGCAACAGGCGTAGCAGCAACTCTACAGCCCGGCAGGCAGAAAAGCTTTGGTGCCCCGGTTTTGATATTAGTGTTATTAGCGATGATGGTTATCCCGTTGCCGCCAATAGCCCTGGATATATTTTTCAGTTTCAGTATATCACTGGCTCTCATTGTCCTGTTGGTCGGTGTCTACGTATTACGACCACTTGACTTCGCTATTTTCCCCGCCGTATTGCTTATCACGACCCTGTTCCGGCTGGCACTGAATATTGCCTCGACTCGCGTTGTATTACTTGAAGGTCATACCGGTACAGGTGCTGCGGGCAAGGTCATCGAGGCTTTTGGTGAATTTGTTATTGGTGGGAATTATGCTGTCGGTCTGGTTGTGTTTTCAATACTTGTCATCATTAACTTCGTGGTAGTGACGAAAGGTGCCGGTCGTATAGCAGAGGTTACCGCGCGGTTTACCCTCGATGCTTTACCGGGTAAGCAGATGGCCATCGATGCAGACCTGAATGCGGGGGTGCTTACCTCGGAGGAGGCGCGCGAGCGGCGTGAAGAGATTCGCCGTGAGGCAGATTTTTATGGCTCAATGGATGGTGCTAGCAAATTTGTTCGCGGTGACGCAGTTGCCGGTATCCTGATCCTGTTTATCAATATCATCGGAGGACTGTCGATTGGCATGATCCAGCATGAGCTGCCGCTATCGGAAGCGACCCGCAATTATACCCTGCTGACAATCGGTGATGGCCTGGTTGCACAGATACCTGCCTTGCTGATTTCATCTTCTGCGGCGATTATCGTCACGCGTGTTTCGAGTAATCAGGACATTGGCAAACAGGCTGTAAGTCAGCTATTTGGCAACCCACGTATCATGTTTATCACCAGTGGCATTTTGACGGCGATGGGTATTATTCCAGGTATGCCTAATTTTGCTTTTTTAAGCCTGGCAGTCGTTATTGGCGGAATTGGCTATTACCAGGCCTATGTCAAGACCGAGGAAGCTGAAGCGGAGGCACCGGTTGACGAGGAGGAGACACCGACTGAATTAAAAGACCTGAGCTGGGAAGATGTACGACCGGTCGATCGGATCGGTCTGGAAGTAGGTTACCGTCTGATACCGCTGGTTGATCGTAATCAGGACGGCGAACTCATGGGACGCATCAAGGGCGTTCGACGCAAGCTGTCGCAGGAGCTGGGTTTTCTTATACAACCGGTGCATATCCGGGATAATCTGGATCTTAATCCCAATGTTTATCGTATTACGCTCAATGGTGTTACCGCGGGTGAGTCGGAAATTTACCCGGACCTTTTTCTTGCGATCAACCCTGGGCAGGTTTACGGTGACATCGAGGGAATAAAATCGACCGATCCGGCATTCGGACTTGAAGCAGTCTGGATCGAAGCCATTAACCGCGAGCAGGCTCAAACGCTTGGTTACACCGTCGTTGATCCCAGTACCGTCGTTGCAACGCATCTCAGTTCCATTATCCAAAAACATGCCCACCAGTTAATCGGGCATGAGGAAGTGCAGAAAATGCTCGATGTTCTGGCTCAGTCAGCGCCCAAACTCGTGGAAGACCTTGTGCCCAAACTACTGCCTCTGGGCTCCGTATTAACAGTATTGCAGGACCTGCTCGAAGAGAAAGTGCCTATCCGTGATATGCGTACGATTGCCGAGACATTGGCGGCCCAGGCGACCAAGAGTCAAGAGCCCGTCATATTGGGAAGTGCGGTGCGTACTGCCCTGAAACAGTCAATTGTCCAGAATATCAATGGCATGGGAGCAGAATTATCTGTCATGACGCTGGATCCAGGGCTGGAACAGATATTGCTACAAAGTATACAGGGTGCCGAGGATGGCGATGCAGGAATAGAACCCGGTCTGGCAGAAACTCTGTTCCAGAAGTTGAAAGAGAATGTGCAGCAACAGGAAATGGCGGGACAACCATCAGTATTGATTATCTCGCCGATGTTGCGGGTCTGGTTGGCAAGAATGGTCAGACACTCAATACCAGGATTGCACGTACTTTCATATAACGAAGTACCGGATGACAAACAGATTAAAGTAGTTGCGACAATTGGAGAGGCATTGCCATCAGCCTGAATTGTCGCATAAAAACGGCAGAACCATGCCATAGCAAACGAGGTTTAGAGTCGTATGAAAATCAAGCGTTTTTTTGCCAAAGACATGCGACAGGCAATTCGAAATATAAGGGAAGAACTAGGTCCCGATGCAGTTATTTTGTCGAATCGAAAAGTGAATGGCGGTATCGAGATTATTTCCGCGATTGATTACGATGAGTCGCTGTTTTCGAATATGACTGGCACAGACGCAAACACGGCACAGCAAACGAGTAAAAAAGAACCGGATACAGCTATACAAGCTGAAAGCGAGGTTCAATCGCAACCGGATTATACTGTGGACAGCAGTACGCCCAAGGCCGAATGGCTTGAGGACCCCATGCTGTCACAAATGCAGCATGATCTTAAAAGCCTTCGTGGGGTGCTTGAGAGCCAGTTATCCCATCTCAGTTTATCTGATTATCAACGTCGCGATCCCGAAAGGGCGGCGATTATACGACGCTTCGAACAGCTCGGAATTGACACAGACCTGGGTCAACAATTCGCCTCGGTAATCGACTCAAACCTGAGTCTGGAAGACAGTTGGCGGCATGCCCTGGCATTGCTGGCACATCAAATCCAGATAGCCGATGACAACATACTGGACAAGGGCGGGGTTGTTGCACTGGTAGGCCCTACCGGGGTTGGTAAAACCACCAGTATTGCAAAATTGGCAGCGCGTTACAGCTTGCGTCATGGTAACCGCCACGTGGCATTGATCTCTACAGACAGTTATCGTATTGGTGCGCAGGAACAATTGTTGAACTTTGGCAGAATTCTGGATGTGCCGACCTACGCTGTGAATAACACCGAAGAGTTGTCCGAACGTCTGACAGACTTGCATGATAAAAAGCTGGTATTGATTGACACCGCCGGCATGAGTCAGCGAGACATTCAGCTTAGCGAGCAGTTACAGGCACTGGATGACAGTTCGATGGATATCCAGACCTACCTGGTGTTGGCAGCCAATACCCAGACGAGTACCTTGCAGGATGTGATGCACTCATTTAGCAAATCAAGACTTAAAGGTTGCTTGCTGACAAAACTGGATGAAACAACCAGCCTGGGTGGTGCGCTTTCAACCCTTATCAGGAACCAGTTGCCCGTTGCCTATGTTAGTGATGGCCAGAAAGTGCCTGAAGATTTACATCCGGCGCGAGCACACAGTCTGGTGAGCCGATCAGTGACACTGATGCAACAGCATGAGTTGATGCAGGAAAAATATCCGCCTCAAGTCAAGGTGAAAGGAAATATGGCCAATGCTCATGTCTGAACAAGTTGTTGATCAGGCAGCAGGCCTAAGACGAATGGTCAATCCAAAGCCAGTGCAGGTCATAGCCGTTTCGAGCGGTAAAGGGGGAGTGGGTAAAACCAATGTTTCCGTCAATATGGCGTTGGCTATTGCCTCAACCGGCAAGAAAGTCCTGGTGATGGACGCCGACCTGGGCCTGGCCAACGTTGATATTATGCTGGGCCTCAAGCCGGTGTATAACCTGTCACATGTCCTCAAGGGAGAGCGTACAATCGAGGAAGTCATCGTTGATGGCCCTGGTGGTATAAAAATTATTCCTGCAGCATCCGGAGTAAAACAGATGGCGGAGCTGTCACCCATGGAAAATGCCGGTGTTATCAGGGCCTTTAGCGAGATCAGTCAGGATATTGATGTATTGATAATTGATACGGCTGCGGGCATTTCTGACAGCGTTATTGCCTTTGCCAAGGCCTCGCAAGAGGTCGTGGTCGTGGTTTGCGACGAGCCGGCTTCACTGACAGACGCCTATGCCTTGATAAAGGTGCTGAATACTGAATTTGGCGTACAAAAATTCAGGGTTTTATCCAATATGACCCATAGTGCCCAGGAAGCACGAGAACTATTTAACAAGTTGCTGGTGGTAACAGACCGTTACCTTGACGCAACACTAATAAATATAGGGACCATTCCCTATGATGACTATCTACGTAAAGCCATAAAGAAGCAAAGGCCTGTCGTAGATGCCTACCCGAGGAGTAGATCAGCCATGGCATTCAAGAATTTGGCACATAAGGCCGATAAGTGGCCAAGACCTGACGCGGCAGCAGGACATTTGGAATTTTTTGTAGAACGACTAATCCGTTCACAGCAGGTTCAAACGGAGTCAAGGATATGAATGGATACGCTATGTTTGTAACTAAGGATCCAACGGAACAACACAATTTGGTCGAGAAACACGTGGGGCTGGTGAAGCGTATTGCCTATCACCTGGTGAGTCGATTACCGCCCAGTGTCCAGGTTGAAGACCTTATCCAGGCAGGCATGATTGGCTTACTGGAGGCCTCGCGAAACTATAATCCGCAACAAGGAGCCAGTTTCGAGACCTACGCGGGTATTCGTATCCGAGGCTCTATGCTCGATGAGATCAGACGTTCAGACTGGACGCCACGTTCGGTACACCGCAAGGTCAGAATGGTGGCTGATGCGGTCAGGCAGATCGAGAATGACATGGGGCGAGATGCGCGAGACCACGAGGTGGCAGATTTGCTGGGTATGGACCTGGAAGAATACCACCAGATTTTACAGGATGCCGCGGGTTGTCGAGTATTCAGTTTTGAGGATCCGGGTTTTTTTGGTGAAGAAGGTGGTACCGCCAATGTTGCCGAAACCAAACAAAGCGGGCCGATGGAAGCGTTGCAGAACGAGGATTTCCAGAATGGTTTATCCGAGTCTATTTCGGGACTACCTGAACGCGAAAGACTTGTTATGTCATTGTATTACGACGAAGAACTGAATTTAAGAGAAATAGGTGAGGTGCTCGGGGTAAGTGAGTCGCGTGTTTGCCAGATCCATGGTCAGGCATTGATAAGACTACGTGCACGTATGACGGAGTTTTTCCCGAAAACCAAGGACTAGTTTGTTAAGATTTAATTTGAATGCTTTGAGTTAAAAGTATGGATAGCTCAATTTAGGAGGTTGTTTTGGACACCAATATGAAAATCCTGATCGTTGATGATTTTTCAACAATGCGCCGCATTATAAAAAATCTGTTAAGGGATCTTGGGTTTAACAATACACAAGAGGCCGATGATGGTAAAACGGCTCTGCCCCTGTTGCAGGCCAATGAATTCGATTTTCTTGTTACCGACTGGAATATGCCAGGCATGACGGGGATAGAGTTATTAAAGGCTGTTAGAGCAGATGAAAAGTTGGCGTCGATGCCAGTATTAATGGTGACAGCAGAACAAAAGCGTGACCAGATTGTTGAGGCGGCTCAGGCAGGGGTAAATGGTTATATTGTAAAACCATTTACAGCGGCAACCTTAAAAGAAAAAATCGACAAGATTTTTGAACGCATCGAGAGCGCGTAACGAGCAGGGGACAATGAATGAATGAGGATACAGATTCAGTTTTAGGTGACGCGACTCTGCAGAATGCTCAACAATTGGTTGACAGTATTGAGTCGGGAGACCTGGACAAGGCGCGATCGATAATGGATGAAATTGCCAGTCTCAGAGAAATGGACCTGTTTTGCGAAATGGGTAAATTAACAAGGGAATTGCATGATTCACTGAACAACTTCAAATTGGATGAAAAGATTGCTGGTTTTGCCGAACAGGAGATGCCGGATGCCAAGGAGCGATTGAATCATGTCATTGACATGACGCAGGAAGCGGCCGACAAAACCTTGACTGAGGTCGAGGCAGCAATACCTTTATCAGATGATATCAAGACATCATCGCTGGAGTTGCAGTCAAGGTGGAGTAAATTTAAAGACCGGCAGCTCAGTGCAGACGAGTTTCGTGAGCTGTCACATGATCTGGAAGAATTCTTTCCGAAAATTTCTTCCGGTACCGTGGCGTTGAATAACCATCTGAATGAGATACTTATGGCGCAAGGGTTTCAGGATCTGACCAGTCAGATTATCAAGCGTGTTATCACTATGGTTCACGATGTTGAAGAGGGGTTGGTAGATCTTATACGCATGTCAGGCTCGACTGTGCAGCAGAATGAAAAGAAGAACGAGTCAGGTGAACTGGATATTACTGCTGAGGGCCCGGTCGTGCCAGGTGTAGCTCATGCCAGTGAAACAGTGAATGGACAGGATGATGTAGATGACCTGTTGTCAAGTCTGGGATTTTAAGGGGATAAGCAGTGGCAATTGAAGCGGATGATGAGATCTTACAGGATTTTCTGGTCGAAGCCGGTGAAATTCTAGAACAGCTAAACGAACAGCTGGTTGAACTGGAACAGAACCCGCAAGATCTTGATTTACTCAATGCGGTATTTCGTGGTTTCCATACCATCAAGGGTGGTGCAGGTTTTCTTGCGCTGGAAGCCATGGTGGCAGTTTGTCATCGAGCTGAAGATGTGTTTAATGTTTTACGGACAGGAGATATTTCATTAACCTCATCCATGATGGATCGTTTTCTGGCAGTGCTGGATATACTGAATGATCAATTTGCACAAATAACTGATGCTGAGGAACCATCACCGGCCGACAACGAATTACTTGTCGCGCTGGAGCAGATGACACACGGTGGCGAGGCAGCAGCGAATGAAGCTGAATCGACAGCCGCTGAAGCAGAGCCTGAACCTGAAGCTGAACCCGAAGCTGCTGCTGAAGGTGACCCGCAGGGCGACATTACAGATGATGAATTCGAGGCCCTGCTGGATGCCATGCAGGAATCAGGTGTGGCGCCACAGTCGGGTGACAGTAAAAGTGCAACAGAGCCAGCCAAGGGGTCTGCCAAAGAACCCGAAGCTGCGGGTGATGAAATCACAGATGATGAATTCGAACACCTGCTGGACCAGTTACACGGTGAGGGTGGTGACCCAACCAGTATTCAGGATAGCGTGCCATCGGCAACGAATGATGCAACAGCCAATGAGGCAGCTGAAGAAATTTCCGACGACGAATTTGAAGCTTTGCTTGATCAAATGCATGGTGATGGCAAAGGACCAACTGACGTTAAGAAAGACCAGGCGCAGCCTGCCACTAAGCCTGCCAAGGCCGAAAAACCGGCCAAGAAAGAAGAACCAGCCAAGCCGGCACCACCTAA
>Ga0316207_10000834_pt1 | contig 43608 bp, 32 predicted proteins | sample 6weekpyrite_MG_FD_204943 | JGI IMG/M metagenome (GOLD analysis project Ga0316207, IMG submission 204943) | Microbial mat bacterial communities from mineral coupon in-situ incubated in ocean water Damariscotta River, Maine, United States -... | ecosystem: Environmental > Aquatic > Marine >... | reverse complement strand
ATCAGGTTTTCTTGCGTTTTGATAAATTTTTATCTCATTTGCCGGCAGGCGTTCAGCTGTTTTCCATGTTCAAAGCCAACCCCGGATTGTTGACTTTACTGGCCGATATTCTGGGGTCGGCACCAAGGCTTGGCGAATACCTGAGCCGACAGCCGCAAGTGCTTGATAATGTCCTGTCGGCGGATTTTTTCACGCAATTCCCCGATAAAAAAACCATCCGCAAGGATTTACACTCCGTTCTGGAGCAGACCCGGTATTTCGAAGACGTACTCGACGCAACCCGGCGCTTTGTTCACGACAGATCTTTCCGGATCGGTGTCCAGCAACTGAAACATCACATCAAACCCGGAACGGCATCCAAAGCCTTGTGTGACCTGGCCGATGTCGTGCTCGAAACCATGGCCCCCCGGGTTCTGGATGAGTTTGCCACAACGCATGGCCATATCCCGAAAGCTGCGCAAGCGATTGTTGCCCTCGGCAAACTGGGCAGCCGGGAAATGACAGCAACATCGGATCTGGATCTGATTTTTCTTTATGACTGCTCGGCAGATGCCACATCTTCGGATGGTCAAAAACCCCTTTCGCCGGCGGTTTATTTCGCCCGCCTGTCACAACGGCTGATCAATGCATTAACGGCAGAAACCAACGAAGGCAAACTGTTCGAAGTGGATATGCGGCTTCGTCCATCGGGAAATTCCGGACCCATCGCCACATCGTTCAACGCATTTCAGCGTTATCATCAGGAACAGTCATGGACGTGGGAACACATGGCTTTGACCCGGGCGCGGGTGATCACGGCCAGCCCCGGGTTCAAAGATATCATCGGGACGGAAATCAAACACGTCCTCTGCCAGCAGCGCGACCCTGAAAAATTGTTAAACGACGTCAAAGACATGCGAAACCGCTTGCGCCGGGAAAAACCTGCCACATGTTTCCTGTCCGTCAAACACATTCCGGGAGGGCTGGTTGATGTAGAATTTATTGTTCAGTATCTGGTGTTGAAACATGCGCATCAGCATCCGCAAATTCTGGTGCGCGGCATCCCGGAAAGCCTTGAAAAACTGAAACAATACAATCTGATTTCAGACGATCACTTCGATAAACTGTTGACCGCCTGTGAATTATGGCAAAGTCTGCTGGGCTATCTGGCACTGACCATCGAAGGCGTTATCGATGATGACAAACTTGCCGCCATGCCGGAAGCCCTCAGCCAATCGCTGGCCACCGGATCGGGGTTCGAAAGTTTTTCTGAACTGGAAAAAAACATCCGCGCAAATGCGGCCCGGGTTTCAGATGTTTACCGCGACCTGATTGAAGACGCCTGACCTTGAAAAACCGTCAGGATGCCGGGTCCCACGCCCCGGGTGCGACTTCGTTTTCCTGATCATAGCGAATACCCAAATGCCAGTTAAGGGCAAAAAACAAGCCCTTCATCACCGGCAGCATCAGGGCGGCAAAAACCATGGCCGCAGCCATAAACAATGCCGTCAACGGCCATGTCCCCATATCCATTTGCATGGCAATGATAACAACCGGGGCCATCAAATGACCGACCGCCAGAATGGTCGCCCATGGGGCCGCGTCATCGGTGCGGACGCCGGAAAAATCGCTTTTACATTCAGGGCACTCGGATTTCGGTGTCAGGTAACCTGAGAAAACCTTGCCTTCGCCGCAATCGGGACAACGGCGCCGAAGCCCGCGCAGGATAATCTGTTTCAATGCCAAAATGCCACCTTTAAAAAATTATTACTTCGCTGCTGTCACTGTCTCAAACTCAGCCCCCCCGGTCAAACATTTGTTTACTTCACCAATGTCAGAAAAATAATCTTGTCGAACACAGCTGTTGTCATCATATTACCAGCTATCTTCAACGGTTGAATACAATGGGACAATAAAGTGAACACATTGAATATCGGTGATAGCGCCCCGGATTTTACATTGAAAACGGATGGCGGTGGCGAACTGTCACTGCAATCATTACGCGGTAAAAATGTCATTTTGTATTTTTATCCAAAGGACAGCACGCCCGGCTGCACTACCGAAGCCAAAGATTTCCGCGATCTGTATCCGGAATTTCAAAAAATGAACACGGAAATTATCGGCGCCTCCAAAGACAGCGTCAAACGCCATGACAATTTCAAGGCCAAAAACGATTTACCGTTTCCTCTGTTGAGCGACGAAGACGGCAGTTTGTGTGATGATTACGGCGTCTGGATTTTAAAAAAACTTTATGGCCGGGAATACATGGGCATTGAACGGGCGACGTTTTTGATCGGTGACAAGGGCAAAATCCGGAACATCTGGCACAAGGTCAAAGTCAAAGGCCACGGCGATGCTGTTTTATCAGCCGTCCGCGAGATGACTTGAGCATTTCCCTGAGCCAAGGCGCGGTCCGCATTCTTGAAACCGCTTCCCCCCGGGAAAAAGTCCGCCTGACAAAAACATTATATCAGTCATGGCAGTCCGGGGAAATCACCGCCATTGGCAGCACCCCGCCACCAAACCGCCCGGCCCGGCCCGATCAACCTGTTCTGTGTTCGCCCAGAGACATGCCACGGCGGACGAAATCCGGGACAAAAGGCCGGGCCATATTTATCCACGCCATCGCCCATATCGAACTGAACGCCATTGATCTGGCGTGGGATATGGTGGCGCGGTTTGGTGCACCGGACGCTGACAAAAAATTTTATGATGACTGGATAAAGGTCGCCCTTGACGAAGCCACGCATTTTCAGATGCTCAGCAAACGCCTGCAAACGCTGGGATTTACCTATGGAGATTTTCCAGCCCACGATGGCTTGTGGGAAGCGGCCATTAAAACATCGCACAGTCTTCAGGCCCGACTGGCAATGGTTCCGATGACGCTGGAAGCCAGAGGGCTGGATACCACCGGGCAAGCCATCCACAAACTGCGCCACAACGGTGATAATGAAACAGCCGATATTCTTCAACAAATCGCACGGGAAGAAATACCCCACGTTGCCGCAGGCGTTTACTGGTTCAAAAAAATTTGCCATAAACAAGGGCAATACGCACCAGACGTCTATCATTTTTTTATCCGCAGCCTTTACAAAGGACGCCTGAAACAACCCTTTAACCAAACCGCCCGCGAACAAGCCAAGCTGACAGCGGAATATTATCTGCCGGTTTCAGATTAACCGACCCGGTGTTATCGGGTACAAGGAGACAATCATGGCTAAAAAACCCGAAGACGCCCCCGAAATGGATGATGAAACCAGTGATGATGAAAAAAAACCGGCCAATGGTAAAAAGAAAAAAATCATACTGGGCGGCCTTGGCCTGATCGGGCTTTTGGTACTTGTCGGCGGGGCTTATTTTCTGGGAACGCTGGGCGGGCAAAAGGGACAGCAAACGGCAACGCTGGATCTGGGCGCACCTGTGGAATATGAATTACCGGAAATTACCGCCGATTTGAAAACCGGGCGCTGCCGGGCGCCGTTTCTAAGAACCGTCGTCTTGCTGGAATTACCCGATGCCGGAACCGAAGCCATCGAAAAAAACAAAGACCGCATCATGGATGCCATCCGCACCCATCTGCGCGATCAGGAACGACAGGACCTGGTTGGCAAGGCCGGCACGGAAAAGCTCAGGTTTGATCTGGTAAAAATTGTCAATAACGTCATTGCCCCGGAACGGGTCCAACTGGTATTGTTTAAAAAGTTTTTACTGCAATAAAATTATCCGTCATCGTCGGATTTGACCCGGGCCGCCAAAGCCGCTTCCATGAAGGCATCAAGATCACCGTCAAGCACACCTTGGGTATTTGATGTTTCAACCCCGGTACGCAGGTCTTTGACCATTTGATAGGGCTGCAAAACGTAGGACCTGATTTGATGGCCCCAGCCAATATCGGTTTTGGCATCGTGTTCGGCCTTGGCACTTTCTTCACGTTTTTGCAGTTCAAGTTCATACAGCCGGGCTTTCATCATATTCATGGCCGTGGCCCGGTTTTTGTGTTGCGAACGGTCATTCTGGCACTGGACGACGATTCCGGTGGGGATATGGGTCAAACGGATAGCGCTGTCGGTTTTATTGATATGCTGCCCGCCCGCCCCTGATGCGCGGTAGGTATCGACCCGCAAGTCCTTGTCTTCAACGGTAATTTCAATAGTGTCGTCAATTACCGGGAAAACCCAGGCCGAGGCGAAACTGGTATGGCGCCGCGCACTGGAATCATACGGTGATATGCGCACCAGCCGGTGCACACCGCTTTCTGTTTTCAACCATCCGTAGGCGTTTTCACCACTGATTTTCAGGGTCGCCGATTTAATCCCGGCTTCTTCGCCGGGGCTTTCTTCCAGCCATTCAACTTTACAGCCATGGGCCTCGGCCCAGCGCGCATACATGCGCAACAGCATTTCCGCCCAGTCCTGGGCTTCGGTCCCACCGGCACCGGCATGAACTTCGAGATAACAGTCATTGCCGTCGGCTTCACCGGACAGCAATGTCAGCAATTCGGCTTTACCGGCCTTGGCATGGATTTTTTCTATCGCCTGTTCGGCTTCGGCAACGATGTCCTGATCATCTTCGATTTCGCCCAGTTCCAGCAATTCAATGTTGTCGTTCAAATCCGTTTCCATGGCATCAATATTATCGAGACCGTTTTGTAACTGGTTGCGTTCACGCATGACCGATTGCGCTTTTGCCGCGTCATTCCATAAATCCGGATCCTCGGAAAGGGCGTTCAGTTCCTCGACCCTGAGCTTTGCCTGATCGTAGTCAAAGATGCCTCCTCAACAGTTCCAGCGACTGTTTGATGTCTTGTACCAACGTTTCGATTTCCGCGCGCATAAACGCTCCTTTAATTTACTTTGGGTTTGGTTTGTGAAAATATTTAATACAGTCCGCCGGTACCGCTGGTTTCGGTAACGCCGGTTCCGTCCCCGGACCAGCTTTGTCCTTCGAGAACCTGTGCATCATTGTCATCAGGAACGGTACCCGGTTTGAAAGCTTCGAGAATGACTTTTTTATCACCGGGCCGGGCCGGGCGTCCGGTTGTCGCATTGACACGGACAAGACGGATCCCCGGCGGGGTCCTGAATGGAATGGCCGGTTTGTCTTTTAAGGCTTCAATCATGAAATCCCTGAAAATCGGGGCGGATACGGATGATCCCGTTTCCCGGTTTCCAAGCGGTTTCGGCGTATCAAAGGCGGCAAAAACGCCAACGGCCAAATCCGGTGCAAAGCCCATAAACCAGGTATCACGGTCCTGATTTGTGGTCCCGGTTTTACCGGCTAATGGTTTGCCGACAGCGCGAATTCTGCGTCCGGTACCGCGTTCAACAACGCCTTTCAGCATGTTGACAATTTGAAAGGCACTGGCCGCAGAGGTGATCTGCTCGCGCGGGTCCGGGATAACCGGCACCGGCTGGTTGGTCCAGAAGTCAGCCCGGCAATCGGGACAGGTCCGGGTATCGTGGCGTAAAACCGTCTCGCCATGACGGCCCTGAATTCTGTCGATCAGTGTCGGCTCAATACGTTTGCCGCCATTGACCAGTTCGGCATAGGCCGTCGTCAGGCGAAACAAAGTGGTTTCCCCGGCCCCCAGTGACATCGCCAAAGTCGGCGTCAGATCATCAACGATACCAAATTTTTTAGCGTATTCTGCGACTTTTTCCATACCGATGGTTTGCGCCAGACGCACCGTCATCAGGTTGCGGGATTTTTCCAGACCCAGCCGCATGGTGCTCGGACCATAGAATTTTTTGGCATAGTTGGCCGGACGCCATTTTGGCAAACCGGGACCCTGGTCAATGACAAACGGCGCATCAAGAATTCGTGTCGCCGGGGTATAGCCCTGATCAAGAGCGGCCAGATAAACAAACGGCTTGAAAGCGGAACCCGGTTGACGTTTGGCCTGAACGGCGCGGTTAAACTGACTCAATTCATAGGAAAAACCACCGCTCATGGCCAGCACCCGCCCGGTATGCGGATCCATCGCCACCAGCGCGCCATTGATATCGGGAATTTGCCGCAAAGCATAGGTTTCCGGCGGATAGGGTTTGCCCTTGCCGTTTTCCATAACCTTTTCAACCGCAATCACATCGCCAACACCAAGCACATCAGATGGCGTTTTGACTTTGGGGCCGCGTTTCTGTTTTTCTTTCCATGGTCTGGCCCAATGCAACTCAGCCATGGGAATTTCACCACGCGCGCCGTCTTCAACACCAATCATCGCCGCCTGTGGGCTGACAGCTGTGACCACGGCCAATTGCCAGATACCAAGCCCGCCCGGACGTTTGATGCTATTGATCGCCTGTTTCCATTGTGATGGTCTGTCAAGCGGGGTCTCCGCCGGCAAACGGGCAAAGGCACCGCGCCAGCCATGACGGCGGTCATAGGCTATCAAGCCTGTCCTTAAAGCTTTATCCGCCGCTTTTTGCAATCTCGGGTCAAGGGTGGTTCTGACCGACAGGCCGCCTTCGTACAAACGGTTTTCCCCAAACCGGTCAACCAGTTCACGGCGCACTTCTTCGGCAAAAAAATCAGCCTTGACCAGTTCGGTTTCGGCGCGCTTGACCGTGATCAATGGGGTGGCTTTTGCCTGTTCGGCTTCGGCATTTGAAATAAGTCCTTCCTCAAGCATCCGCCCGATCACCCAATTGCGACGGGCCGTGGCCTGTGGTCTGCGTTTGACGGGATTGTAGTTATTCGGCGCTTTGGGTAAAGCGGCCAAAAAAGCCGTCTCGGCAATGGAAAGCTCATCCATCGATTTATTGAAATAATTCAAGGCCGCCGCCGCCACACCGTATGACCCATACCCCAGATAAATCTGGTTCATATACAGTTCAAGAATGCGGTCTTTGGATAAAGCCCGTTCGATGCGGAATGCCAGAATGGCTTCCTTGATTTTCCGGGTCCATGATACTTCGTTGGTTAACAGAAAGTTCTTCGCCACCTGCTGGGTAATGGTCGATGCGCCAACGGGTCGCCGGGATTGCCCGATATTTTTGACATTGATCAGCACGGCCCGGGCGACGCCAAGAAAATCCACACCGGAATGTTGATAGAAATTTTTATCTTCGGCGGCCAAAAACGCACCGAGCAGGCGTTTCGGCATCGCCTTGATGGGGACAAAAACCCTTTTTTCCCGGGCGTATTCCGCAAGCAGTCGCCCGTCGGCGGCATGAACACGGGTCATCACCGGCGGTTCATAATCTGCCAGCTGGGTATAATCCGGCAAATCCCGGCCATAACGGTCAAGCACAAACAGCCCGGCCCCGGCACCAACGATACCGATGATCAGGATCAAACCTATAACGGTCAGAAAAAAGCGGATCATACCTTAAACAGCTTTCCGGGAATATTCAGACGAGCTATAGCAAACTGCAACAGTGACATCAAATCATGGCAAGGATATGACGGACGTCTGAAAAATTTCAACGCGACGAGGCTTCCTGGGTTTCCGTGAAATACTCATTTAACGCCAGGGTCAAAGCCCGCGCCAATTTTGCCCGATACGCTTTCGAGCGCAAGGCTTTTTCATCGGTTTTATTGGACAGAAACCCCAATTCAATCAATACAGAGGGAATATCCGGTGCTTTAAGCACGGCAAAACCGGCAAACCTGTGCGTGTTCCTGAGCAAACGGGACATTTTTTTCAAGCGTTTGACAACATAGCCCGCCAGGCGAACGGAGCGGTTCATGGATTCGCGCTGCGCCAGATCGATCAGAATATTGGTCACTTCCGGGTTTTCATTGCTTAAATCAATACCCGCGATCAAATCGGATTTGTTTTCCTTGTCGGCCAGCGCCTGTGCCTCCCTGTCCGAAGCTTTTTCGGAAAGGGTATAAATGGAAGCCCCGCGTGTTTCCGGGTTTTTCACCGTATCGGCATGCATGGAAATAAATAAATCCGCCTTGGCTTCGCGGGCAATGCGCACCCGGTCACGAAGGGCGATAAAAATATCGCGACGGCGGGTAATATAGACTTTATAGCGCCCGGTTTTGTCCAGTTGGCGTTTCAGTTCCCGTGCGGCAGCCAGAGTTATATATTTTTCATAAACCCCGGAACGGCTGATCGTTCCCGGATCGACACCGCCATGGCCCGGATCAATGACAATAATTTTCTTATCCCGGCCCGGTCGGTAAACCGGTTTTCTGGGTGGCAACACAAACCGCGCCGGTTTCACTGCGTTTGCGTTTTTCCGGGTCCCGGATTTTGCCACGACTTTTTTCCGGTTTGGCGACGGCGCGGCAACCAATGCCTTGTTTTCATATGGTTTTTCAGGTAAAATCGCGACAGCATTTTTCAAGCGTGTGGCAAATTGTTTTGCCGGAATGGCCTTGATATCCAGAACCAGACGATACCCCTTTCGGGCGCTTGGCGACATCATAAAGCCCCGGCTCAGGGCCGCAGGACCGCTCAAATCCAGCACCACGCGGGATTTCCCGGGACTGAACAAGCCATAGCGCATGCGCTGAAACAATCCGGTCCGTTTCGGCAACGGTCTGGGCGGCAACCGCCAGCCGACTTCGGGCAAATCAATCACAACCCGGTACGGATCTGACAAAAAGAAAACATTAACGTTAACGGCACTGTCCAGATCAAAAACCACCCGGGTATCCGCGCCGTTAACGGCGATGCGTACATCCGTCACCGTACTGTTGGCAGCCCCGGCCACGGGGACGAACGCCATCATAGCTGACAGCAAAACAATCATGGCCAGTGAAATTTTACCAAGTTTCATTTTTACACTTTATTTTTCATCAAATTGTTTTTCATCGTTGCATATTTTTATCATGACAAAGGCTTGAAGTACGTCCCGTTTTTTTATCACGCCATTAGTTATTATTTTGGCACAAACTGTTACAATATATAGCCATAGAATCCAACCTGCAGGCAAAATATGGAAAAATTCCAGCGTACCTTATCATAATCGACTTGGCATGTTCATCATAAATCATCGCAAATCCATTATGTTTTTTTGGCAATCACACCATATCAAGCCCCATAAATGTCATTAAATGATTAAAATCATATTTATTTTCAACAAGAACATTGTCGAACCATGGAACTATGTCTATGTTAAGGGAGTGCTGAGATATTTTTTATGAAAAAATTTTCATGAATATGGGTATTCCCTGAACGTTTTAACGGCTCATTCCCTTGAGCCTGTTTCAAGGGAGCAAATGCCCAAAGCTCATCACAGGTAGCGAATTCGCCGCCATCCCTGATGGTTGCAAACGGACATGTTAACAGATGTTGACCAAAGTTTCCGTTTACGACAAAAGGCATCAGGAAGACGCGGTGCTTTTTTTATAATATTGGGTTGACCGGTTTTTAATCGGCAAACCCCTGGATTTTTTAGAATGTCGGACAGAGCAGCTCAAACCTTCAGACCTGAACCGTCTAACCCGTTGGCAAACAGCCCATCGGACAGCGGTCATCTGTGGGCAAGCGCCACCGACTGTAACATAATGCCGGCCCAAACGGGTCCGCTCTGGAGTTTAGAAGTTAATGACCAACAAAAAAATGCTTATCGATGCCTCCCACCCGGAAGAAACCCGGGTTGTGATCGTATCCGGAAACCGTCTCGAAGATTTCGACGTTGAAGTTGAAAGCAAACGCCAACTAAAAGGCAATATCTATCTGGCAAAAGTCACACGGGTTGAACCGTCCCTGCAGGCGGCCTTTGTCGATTATGGCGGCAACCGCCATGGCTTTTTGGCATTCAGCGAAATTCATCCCGATTATTATCAAATCCCTGTGGCTGACAGAGAGGCCCTGCAGGCCGATGAAAAATCCATCAACGACCACGATGATGATCCGGAACCGGGTGATGATGAAAACACAGTAGAAACCCTTGGCGGTGACGACAGCGAGGAAGTCGAAGCCCACCGTCCCGGTTCCAATCTGAAACGTCGCTATAAAATTCAGGAAGTGATCAAACGGCGCCAGATTTTATTGATCCAGGTCGTCAAGGAAGAGCGCGGCAACAAAGGGGCGGCCCTGACAACCTATCTGTCGCTGGCCGGACGGTACTGTGTTTTAATGCCGAACACGGCACGCGGTGGCGGCATTTCCAGAAAAATTTCCAATGGTGCTGACCGCAAACGCCTGAAAACGGTTTTGGCCGGACTGGACATTCCCGAAGGTATGGCCGTTATTGTCCGCACCGCCGGATCAAAACGTTCCAAAGCGGAAATCAAGCGTGATTATGAATATCTGACCCGGCTTTGGGGGACCATTCGCGAGACAACATTTGACAGCATCGCACCTGCCCTCGTCCACGAAGAGGCCAACCTGATCAAACGCTCGATCCGCGATCTTTACAACAAGGATATCGAGGAAATCATCGTTCAGGGTGATGCCGGTTACCGGATTGCCAAGAACTTCATGAAATTGCTGATCCCCAGTCATGCCAAGAAAGTCCAGCCCTATACGGACGAGGCCATCCCGCTGACCCACAAATATCAGGTTGAAAGCCAGCTTGACGCCATTCATTCACCGGACGTGCACCTGAAATCCGGCGGCTACATCGTCATCAATCCGACCGAGGCGCTGGTTTCTATCGACGTCAACTCGGGCCGCGCCACCAAAGAGCGCAATATCGAGGAAACGGCGCTTAAAACCAATATGGAAGCCGCCAGCGAAATTGCCCGGCAATTAAAACTCAGGGATCTGGCCGGTCTGATCGTTATTGATTTCATCGATATGGAAGCCAGCCGCAACCAGATCAAGGTTGAACGGTTATTGAAAGATGAAATGCGCAATGACCGGGCGCGCATCCAGATTGGCCGTATCAGTCCGTTTGGCTTGCTGGAACTGTCCAGACAGCGCCTGCGCCCGAGCTTGATCGAAACCAGTTCGGAACCGTGCCCCCATTGCGGCGGCACCGGGGTCAGACGCTCCACCGATTCGACGGCCCTGCATATCCTGCGCGCCATCGAAGAAGAAGGCATGCAAAAACAAAGTTCAGAAATTCAGGTGTTCGTGCCAACGGCTGTGGCGCTTTATATTCTCAACCATAAACGCGAAACCCTCAAAAGCATCGAAACGCAATTCGAAATGACGGTGACGCTGGAAAATGATGATACGTTAATTCCACCGGCATGCCGGATTGAGCGCACCAAAACCAACGCTGGTGGCGAACCGGTTCAACAATCACAAGCGCAACCACAACAAAAACAACAGCAACAGCGCCATACTGAAACAACAACGTCCGACAACAACGAAGACGGCACAACAAAACGCCGCAGACGGCGGCGGCCACGCCGACGCCGTAAACCTGAAGAAGCTGTGGAAAGTACCGCACAAAATAGTGAAACGGAACAAACAGACAGCAAAGCGAACGACACGGAAAACGCAAGTGACGCACCGGTTGACGCCGCACCCGATCAGGCACCGGAAAACAGGGACGACGACGAGGCTCCTAAAAAACGTCGCCGTGGTCGCCGCGGTGGTCGCCGCCGGGGGCGCAAAACCGATGAACAGAGCAATGCGGATGCCACGGTTGTTGCCGAAACAACAGATGATGCAAAAGAAAGTGCCGATCAACCGGCCCCGCCGTTGCTGGAAAAACCGGAACCGCATAAAGAACTGGCACCACCGGTTGCGGGTGATAACGTCATTGCCTTGCCCGGTGATCAGGATGCCGACAAAGACGACAGCGAAGAGGCCAAACCCAAACGTCGCCGCCGCCCCCGCAAGAGTAAAACCGAAGTTCCGATTACGATTGTCGATGACAGCAATACCGACGTTGTTGCCGATGTGACAAAAAACGGGAACGACGACATAACCGGGCCAGCCAAAGAAGAAACCCCGGCCCCGAAACGCCGCCGTGGCCGTCCGCGGAAAACCGACAAGACCACCAAAACGGATGCCGCGACTGCTGACAAACCTGATACGGATAAACCGGCAACAGAAAACGCCCCGAAATCATCACAAGAATCATCACAAGATTCACCACCGGAACCGTCACCGGAAGCGGCCCGGACCACAGTGATCAATGTCGGTGACGATGCCCAATCAACGCCGTCTGCGGCAAAGGCGCGCAAAGGCTGGTGGCGACGGCTTACTGAATAACCAGATTGGCGCCCGGCTGTTGGTGGAAAAATCCGTTGGCGAAGGGCGCAAACCCGGCAATGGTTTGTAATTGCTGCCGGACGTCACGGGTATCCATGGCACCGTCCAGCAATTTCCGGTAAAGGGTTGCCACCGTCACCATATCGACCCATTGCGGCCACAGCCGGAACCGGGTAACGCCACCATCCTGCATAGCCTGAATTTCGGCGCTTAAATCGCACAGGCTGTGTGACTGGGTCTGAGTGCCGTTGACGCCAAGGAATTCCTGATCTTCTAGGGTTTCCACATCCATGCCGTCGGAGTCCTGGGCACAGACATACTGACAGCCGTCTTTATGCAGGCCATGGGCGCGGGCGTGATAGCATCTGGCCGAGATTGCCAACGGCAGGCGACCGAAAACCTGCACCTCGAACTCGCAATCGGAAACCTTGCCGGTCATGGCGTTGATGGATGTTTGCGGTAATTCATTATTAAAAACGATAACTTTGGCACCGTGCCCCGCCACATAACGGGCACTGCCTTCGTTATAGATATTGACGAACGGACCGACGATGTGGGGACGACCGTCCAGCAAGGACAGCGCCGACACATCATTGGCTTCAACCAAAACATTATCCATTTGACACACATCACGCAAACTGTCCTGTTCGCGTTGATCCATCACCAGCGCCAGCGTTGAAAACACAACCTGTTTTCCTGCGGCCTGTAAACGTTCGGCGATTTCCGGGATGAAGGGATCAAAAAAAGGTGTGCGTTTCGAGCATACATTTTCACCGAGATAGACCACATCCAGCGGCGCTTCGTCCGCCATTCTGAAATAAAAATCACGGCGTTGATGGGCGGGCCAATTATACTGTACCGGACCCAGTGTCAGCAAAGACGGATGCGTGTTGTTGTTTGTCATCATCCGGTTTTATCTCCAGCTTTTGTGGAAAGCACCGAGCGTATCGCGGCCGCCTTCGCTCAAGTCTTCAAGGGGTGTGCCATCAAAACCCATTCCGCTTTCCAATCCGTCAACGGCTTTTCTGAACGATGACACCACTTCAGCGACATAAGCCTTGCCGCGCTGGCGACCTTCGATTTTCAATGCCGTTACCCCGGCATCAGCCAGTTCCGCCAGATTTCCCGAAACATTCAACGATGTCGGTTCTTCGAATAAATAGGATGTTTTGCCCGCGGCCTGAAACCGGCCTTTGCATAATGTGGGATATCCAGCGGCTTCACCGTCCGCAAAGGCATTGATGGTAAAATCGCCCAGTTTCGAAACCAGATCAGGCCCGATTTGCTGATACTTGACGTGGCTTGCCGGTGAACAGACCCCGTTCATATTGGGCGAACAGCCGGTCACATAGGATGAAAGTGAACAGCGTCCTTCGGCCATCACGCACATCCCGCCAAAGGCAAAGACTTCGGTTTCAACAGGGATTTTCCGGATTAAAGTACGGATCTGGTCAAAACTGAGAACCCGGGGCAGGACGACCCGTTTGACCCCGAACGCCTGATGATAAAACCCGATGCTTTCCGGGTTGGAGGCCGATGCCTGTACCGATAAATGCAGGCGCAAGTCCGGGTGCGTGTTTTTGGCGTAATCAAGCAAGCCCATATCGGCCAGAATCACCGCATCCGCCCCCAGCATATGGGCGTCATCGACGGCTTCATGCCATGGGTCTAGCCGACCGGCTTCGGGAAAAGTATTGATGGCGACATAGATTTCAACATTTTTGCTGTGGGCGTAGGCAATGGCGTCTTTCAGTTCTGTTCGGCTGAAATTCAAACCCGGAAAATTGCGGGCATTGGTTTCGTCGCGAAACCCCAGATAGACCACATCGGCCCCGGCCTCCACAGCGGCTTCCAGTGCCGCGGGCGTTCCCGCCGGACAGACCAGTTGCAAAGATTTACTCATTTTGGCGGCTCCCCTTGTGGATATGGCGCACGGTCCGTGAACGGGCTTGACCGGGACTTTGATTTTTTCGGCATTCGTTTTTTCAAATCAGTAACGGTTTCGTTTAATCTGGCAACGGCGGCTTGTTCGGCTTGTTGACGTTCTGCAAGGGATTTGGTGCCGGAACGGGCGACAAGCTCCAGATCCCGGCTCGCCCGCCGATAGATAGCCATCGCCACATCAAGCGCTTTGCGCCCCGGACCGGACAGCGGTCCCAAGGCGCTTAAAAAGTCTTCCCCGATGTCAATATGATCACTGTCAAGGGCGTTTCGCAGGGTTAAAATCGCCTCGGTATCGCCTTCGATGGTTAAATCCCGTGAAAAAAACAAGGCATCACCATCAACCCGGCCTTCCAGTAAATCAACAAGGTCAGACAAGGCCCCCCTGACCACGGCGACGGCACCCAAATGATCAACCGTTTTGCCAACGACCGTGATGACAGGCGGCCGAGACCCCAAAGACAACATAAAAGCAAACGGTAAATCCGTTGGTTCTATACAGATTTGTTTGCCCCCCAAGACCCGAAGACGTTCAAACACACCGGGGTGGCGTTTCACCATCAATGCCAGCACGGCCTTCACGGGTGGGTTAAAAAACCGGGGCGGAACGGGGCGCAAGGCCAAACCTGCTAACAAAACAGGCGACAATGGCGGGGTCGTAGCGGTTTGAAGGTGATCTTCGGGCATGACAATAAAGAAGAAAATTCCCTGAAATTTTCCGGATAAGGATAAACGTGCTTGTTCTCGCCTGTTATCTTATCCGGATTTTTGTCTCCTGCATTGATCTCAATCAATTGCAAAAGGGAAAACAGCGGCCATAGTATCTTTTTAAAAAAGGAGAGGCCATGACTTTGCAACAACCTGCAAGAATCGGCATTGTCACCGTTTCTGACCGTGCCAGCCGCGGTGAATACGAAGATCTGGGCGGACCCGCTATCCGCGACTGGTTGCAATCGGCATTGAAAACGAAATGGCAACCGATACAAAGGCTGGTCGCCGACGAACAGCCTCTGGTCGAAGCGGCCCTGAAAGAACTGGCCGACGACGAAGGCTGTTCGCTGATTGTCACCACCGGCGGCACCGGACCTGCGTTGCGCGATATCACACCGGAAGCGACATTGGCCGTGGCCGACAAAACAATGGACGGTTTCGGGGAATTGATGCGCTCGGTTTCATTGAAGTTCGTGCCAACGGCTATCCTGTCCCGGCAAGTGGCGGTGGTTCGCGGCAAATCGTTAATCGTCAATTTACCGGGCAAACCGTCGGCCATCAAAGACTGTCTGGACGCAGTGTTCCCCGCCATTCCCTATTGCATTGACCTGATCGAAGGGGATTACATGGAAACCGACGAGGACGTCATCAAAGCCTTTCGCCCCAAACATGCGAAAAAAAGGTAAATATTACCCAAAAAATATTATAACGTATTGACCAAATGGCCGCCATCAACGGCCACCACCGATCCGGTCATATAAAGCGAGAGGTCGGACGCCAGCAACAACAACGGACCGTCCAGATCAGCCATATCCCCCGGACGGCGGACGGGGATGCGTTTAATCAGTTTCTCACCTTCAAGGCTGTTCAGGTAATCGCGGTTGATATCGGTTTCGATGTAACCGGGCGCTATGGCATTAACCCGGATACGGTGGCGCGCCCATTCCAGCGCCAGAACCTTGGTCATCTGATGCAGCCCGGATTTGGAAACCGCATAGGGCAACACTCCGCCTGCGGTTCGGATGCCAAGGATGGAGCCGATATTGATAATATTGCCGGCTTTTTTTTCCTTTATCCACGTGTCCGCCGCCCGGCGGCTGACCAGAAACGCGCCGTCCACATTGGTCGCCATCACCCGTCTGAAATCATCAAGGCTAACATCAACAGCCGCCCCGTTGGTGGCAATGCCCGCGTTGTTGACAATAATATCAACGGCTCCAAATTCATTTTCGACCGTTGCAAAGGCCTGATTGACGCTGTTTTCATCGCTGACATCCATGACGACAGCCAAAGCATCGCCGCCGTTTGAGCGGATATCATCGGCGGCTTTGGTGATTTTATCATCGCGGCGGGCGGCGACAACAACCCGGGCCCCGTTTTCCGCCAGCACATGGGCAAAATGCAGCCCCAGTCCGCCGGACGCTCCGGTGACCAGAGCGGTTTTTCCATGCAGTGAAAAATCCGTCATGGTTTAAAGTTCCCGGGCTTGGTCACGTAGTGCGAATTTCTGGATTTTACCGGTGGATGTTTTCGGCAAATCTCCGAACACCACGCATCCCGGCGCCTTGAAATGGGCCATATGATCCCGGCACCAGTTTATAATATCGCCTTCTGTGACATCCGCATTCTGTTTCAAGGTGACAAAGGCGCAGGGCGTTTCGCCCCATTTGTCGTCGGGTTTGGCAACCACGGCGGCTTCGATCACGTCCGGGTGGCGGTACAGAACCTCTTCGATTTCAAGGCTGGAAATATTTTCACCGCCGGAAATAATGATATCTTTGGAACGGTCCTTGATTTCCACATAACCATCAGGATGAATCACGCCCAGATCCCCGGTGTGAAACCAGCCACCCTTGAAGGCCTGATCGGTGGCCGTGGGGTTTTTATAATAGCCTTTCATCACGGTGTTGCCTTTCACCATCAATTCGCCAATGGTCTGTCCGTCCCCGGGGACGGGTTCCATGGTGTCCGGGTCCATCACGGCCTGTTCGAACAGCGTTGGATAACGCACACCCTGGCGGGCCATTTTCACGGCCTTGGCGTCATCATCCAAAGCCCCCCATTGGTCCTGCCAGGCACAGAAGACCGCCGGGCCATAGGTTTCCGTCAAGCCATATAAATGCATGACCCGGAACCCCATTGCCTCCATGGCTGAAATCACCGCGCTGGGTGGCGCCGCGCCGCCGGTTGCCACATCGACCGTTTGCGGAAATTCGATTTTGATATCCTGTGGCGCATGGATCAGCATATTCAGCACAATCGGGGCGGCGCACATATGGGTCACGCCGTGGACATCAATCATGGGAAACACCAGCGCCGGGTCCGGGCTTCGCACACAAACGTGGGTGCCGCCCACCGCCGTGACCGCCCAGGTAAAGGTCCAGCCGTTGCAGTGAAACATCGGCAAGGTCCAAAGATAAACCGTATGGGCATTCAGTCCCATCACCAGCGCATTGCCCATGGCATTCAAAAACGCACCCCGGTGATGGTACATGACACCTTTCGGGTTGCCTGTGGTTCCGGATGTATAATTCAAGGCCAGCGATTGCCATTCATCGGCGGGCATTTGCCAGTTGTCGAGATCGTCCTTCTCCCCGTCGATAAAGGCTTCGTAATCCATTTTGCCCAGCAATTCACCGTTTTCAACCAGCGGATCATCAATATCAATGACAAGGATATCATGATCCACCAATGCCAAGGCCTGTTTGATGGTTGGGGAAAATTCCCGGTCCGTTAACAACACCTTGGCCTGTCCGTGGTTCAGGATAAAAGCAATGGTTTCCCCGTCGAGACGAAAATTAAGGGCATTCAGGATGGCCCCCGCCATGGGAACGGCGTAATGGGATTCCAGCATCGGCGCAGAGTTTGGGGCCATGACGGCAACAATATCCCCTTTGCCGACGCCATTTTTGGCCAAAGCCGAACGTAACCGCAAACAGCGCTGATAAAATTCCCGGTAACTGAATTGCCGTTCCCCGTCAATCACCGCAACCTTGTCCGGATAAACCGTCGCCGCCCACAACAAAAATGAAATCGGTGTTTGCGGCTGGTAATTGGCCGGATTGGCGTCAAGGCCATGTTGGTCATGGTTCATGTCTAGCCCTCAAATATTTTTCAATGCCACCACCTTACATCCGGAATAAAAAAACCCGCAAGACGTTTCCGGCTTGCGGGTCTTTCAATGGGTGTTTTTATGATCTATTTGTCTGCGTAACGATCATGGATATAAACAAAATCACCGCCCGGTGCATTGCTGTGACAGGCAATACAGGCTTTGTCGCTGCCTTTGGCAACCCGGCCAGCCAGTGCCATGCCTTTGGGGTTTTTCATCAATTTACCGGCGGGGGTATATTTGGCCCAGAACCAGTCTTTGCTTTCCGGATCATAGCCTTTTTCCCGTTTGAACATCACCGTGATCGAGGTCATATATTTACCGGGGTTATCAATAACATCCGAGATATCTTCAACCGTTGTCTTGCCGCGTTCGCCAAAATTCTTTTTAACGATAACAATGCCGTTGCGACCATTCATTTCCATCATGCCATCCAGCGTTTCAACGAGATTGCCATGCGGTGGTGCGGTTTCATAGGGCATGGGCCGGAACGCATTTTTGCCAACCAGACGGGAATCGGTCATTTTGTGCCATAATTTCTGGGCAAAGGAAATATCGTCCGGATTGCCAAACGGTTTGGCATTGGCTGCCGTTGACAAAGCCGCTACCATAACTGCGGCGGTCAATGTCAAAGATATCTGTTTCATTTTTTGTGAACCCCTGATGTTCATAAATAGACCCCTCGTATTCCATAAAAATTTTCAACAAAACCATTAGTACGGTTTAACCGAAGTCCAATGTGCATACAGCAAAGCAGCAAGGAAAATCACTTGGTCTCACATATACGTGATAGCGAATATTGACAGCAAACTACTTAACCACCGGATTTTTATCGGCGATCCATTTCATAATGCCGTCGGTGACGTTATAGACCCGGTCATACCCCAGTCTGGAACTGAGAAAATTGGCAATTTTGACCGACCGGTTGCCGACGCGACAAATGACGATTACCGGCTTGTCTTTGGCGGCGATCTTTGCAAGATCATCAATGAATGACTTTATAAACCGCCCTTGCCCGTCAAAGGCCGTCAGTCGTTTGCTGCCTTTGATCACGCCGGTGGCCGCCCATTCATCGGGTCGCCTTAGATCAACCAGGAGCACTCCTTTGTCCAGCAAGGCTTTCAATTCGTCATTGCCAATATTTATGAACTTTGGCGGGACGACCGAAAGCAATTCAATATCAAAGGTCAGCGTCGCATCGGGCGGGATCACCCCGCCGGCACCACGTTTCCCGTAAGCCAGTTTCGGCGGGATAACCAGTTTGCGCTTGCCGCCGACTTTCATGCCGCGAATGCCGATTTCCCAACCCGGTATTACCTGGCCTGCGCCGATTTTAAATGCAAACGGTTCATCCCGGTTGCGGCTGGAATCAAATATTTCACCATTTTCAAGACGTCCGGTGTAATGCACGGTCACCTCGGAATAAGGTGTGGCTTCGGTGCCGGTTCCGACTACCTTGTCTTCAATTTTAACACCGTACCGGTTGATATCACCATCACCTGACCACGCATTTTTCCCGTTGATCAAGAAAACAGCCAGCACCGTCACAATGCTGAAAAAAAGTTTGTGCCTCATTTTTAAACCTTTCAGGAAAAATCGAATTGCCACATGATACCCTTTCCATCATTATCCCATAAAGACTTAATTGAAAGATTGATATTATTGTGACCCCGTCTGCTAAATCCACAGGCCAGACACCGGAAATACACGATATCGCCGTCCTCGGTGCCGGGATGGTCGGAATGAGTTCGGCCCAATGGCTGCAAAAAAAAGGGTTTTCCCCGGTTTTGATTGATCAGGACCAGCCGGGAAACGGTGCGTCATACGGCAATGCCTGTACTTTTGCTTCATACGGTTGTGTCCCCGTCAACACACCGGAAATTTTGAAAATGGCCCCCGGGTTGTTGTTCGGCAAAAAAAGCCCCCTGAAAATCAACTGGTCCTGTATTTTACAGCTGTCCCCGTGGTTATTCCGGTTTTTGATGAACTGCCGTCCGTCACAGCTCAACCACATCGCCGAAAGTCTGGCCCGGTTATTGAATATTTCCGAACAATCGGCCATGCTGCTGTTTGATGATGCCGGGATCCATTCCCTGATCAACCGCCGGGGCTGTCTTTATCTCTATGAAAGCGAGAGGGATTTCAACAAAGCCGCATGGGACCTTGAATTAAGACGCAAAAACAACGTCGCTATGGAGATTCTGGATCAGGGGACCGTGCGTGAAATGGAACCGGAACTGGCAAGCATTTTTTACAATGCTGTCCATTTCCCGGGTGCCTTTAATTTCATTGACCCGCGCGCCGTCATCCAGAAAATGTGCGCCCATTTTGAAGACAAAGGCGGCTCCTTCGTCAAAGCCAAAGTTACAACACTTTCAAAATCATCGGACGGCGTCATCACTGTTCACCTTGAAGATGGTCAAACCCTGCACTGCAAACAACTGGTATTGGCTTTGGGGGCGTGGTCCAACGACCTGTCCGGTGATCTGATCGAGCCCATGCCGCTTGGCTGTGAACGGGGCTACCACGTCGTTTTCCATGGGCAGGACAAGCTGTTGTCACGGCCCATCGGCTGGGGCGCGGGCGGATTTTACCTAACTCCCATGGCCGAAGGTCTGCGCGCCGCCGGAACCGTTGAACTGGGCGGCATGTCCGCTCAAAAACGTCTGTCCACACTCGAATTCATGAGTTCCGAAGCCAGACGCATTTTACCCGCCCTGAAAGGCAACCGGGATGGTGACTGGCTCGGTTTCCGGCCCAGTTTTCCGGACGCCTTGCCGGTTATTGGCCGCAGTTCACGCACACCTGAAATTATTCTGGCCTTCGGGCATCAGCATCTGGGCATGACCTTAGGCCCGGTGACCGGAGAAATCGTCGCCGATATGGCCCGCAGACACGAACCGAAAATTGATATAACCCCCTATCGTTCTGACCGGTTCTGATGAATAACGTTTTTTCCATGCGCATGTTGCATCATAAATTAAGGTGTAATAGTCTTGAAGGCCTCAGACTTGGTTAACCGTCGGGTATGGAGATTTGGATGTCCACTCAGGTAAAACGCCTTTTTTCAGCCGAGAAGAAACGCCTGCAAGAGCGGGAAAAAGACATTTCATTAAGTGACGTCATGACCGCTATCGAAGCCCTGGACGGAAAATTCGACCGGGCCTTAAACAAGCGGCTGGATAAGCTGATTGAAAAGCTCGACGTTGATGACATTCCCGCCCCGGAAGAAGAAAGCAAGACAACGGTTGATCAAATCATGGCTGAAATCCACGCCATGAATGAACACATCACACTGACCAAAAATGAAATCGCCGCCCTTAAACCCGTCGATGAAGCCAATACAAGTTTGACCGTTGCCACCGAAGAATTATCCGAAGTCGTCAAAGCCACCGAAGAAGCCGCCAACGCCATCATGGACAGCGCCGAACAGATTTCCGTTCTCACCGACGGCATTCGTGGCCGCATCAGCGAAGGCGATCCCGACGGCATCGAGCCCGAAATCGATAAACTGGATTTTGTCGGAACCGATCTGTTAACGGCTTGCAGTTTTCAGGATATCACCGGACAACGCATCAACAAAGTGGTCAACGCGCTTAACTATGTCGAAGAACGGCTGACAAAAATGATCGAAATCTGGAAAATCGAAAACGGTACGGCCGATACCCAAGACATTGTATTTTCATCAAATGATGAACGCGACAAGGCCGATAAGGACTTGCTCCACGGACCGCAATCCGAAGGCCTCAATCAGGATGATATCGACGCATTGTTTGATTAGGATAGTATAACCGGAAAATACTACAAAATATTATGTAAATTCAGAGTCTTCGCTATTCCTTTGTTTTTATTGACTTCTATCCCAGCCTCCTTATTAAAATTGCAATATAATGGAATATTTTGCTACAATACCGCAAAAGTTTGGAAGATAATTTAAGGTCAGTTTACTTGACATTTCCTGATTTTTTGGGTCATGTGGCACACGTCAGGGTAACTTTTTTCAAAAGAGTTTGGTTTTACAGGAAAAAACAAATTTTCCGCAAACCAGCTGGCAACAGGAACGTAAACACAAAACCCTGTCGATGAAACAGGGAGCAAATAATCAATCCGATCAATCACTCAAACGATCACACCATTAGGGAGACGACCAAATGAAAAGACGTGATGTACTCAAAGCAGCAGGCGTAACGGCTGTTGCCGGTGCCGGAATCGCTTCGACATGGAAGCCGACGGCCGCTGCTGTTCACAAGAAAAAAGTTGAAATGGTTATGGTTTCGACCTGGCCAAAGGCATTTCCGGGCCTTGGCACCGGGGCGGAACGCCTGGCAAAAAACATTGCCGACATGTCCGATGGCGAAATCAATGTACAGTATTTTGCAGCCGGTGAACGCGTACAGGCGTTTGACAGTTTTGATGAAGTGGCTTCCGGCAATGCACAGGCTTTTCACGGCGCGTCCTATTACTGGAAAGGCAAGCACCCGGGTCTGAATTACTTTACCAATGTTCCATTCGGTTTGACCGCTGTTGAACAAAATGCATGGATGAATTTTGGCGGGGGTCAGGAATTATGGGAAGAATTGGCTGCCGATTTCGGTTTGACAGGCTTCCTCGCTGGTAACACCGGCGAACAAATGGGCGGCTGGTTCAACAAAGAAATCAATTCTGCCGACGACTTCAAAGGTCTGAAAATGCGTATCCCCGGCCTCGGCGGCGACGTTTTGGCCAAGCTGGGCGCGTCTCCGGTATCGCTTCCCGGTGGACAGATTTATGAAAACCTTGTTTCCGGTGCGCTGGACGCCACCGAATGGGTTGGCCCGTGGAACGACAGCTTCATGAAATTCTATGAAGCGGCTAAATATTATTATTATCCGGGTATGCACGAACCGGGCGCATCGTTGATGCTGGGTCTCAACAAAGCATGGTATGATAAACTCTCTGCCCCCCATAAACTGATTATTCAATCAGCTGCGGCACAGGAAAATGTCACCATGTTTGCTGAATACTACGCCAAAAGTGGTGCAGCATTGGCCGATTTGATCAACAACAAAGGGGTCAAGCTGCGTAAATTCAACGATGATGTCTATGACAGCTTCGGTGAAGCGGCGGCAGAAGTCTTTGAAACCGTTCGCGCCCATAGCCCATTGGCAGCCAAAATCCACGAAAGTTTCCTGAAAGCACGTAAAGATGTCGGTGCATGGATGAAAATTTCCGATCAGGCTTATCTGGAACAACGCAACCGCGTACTTGATCTGTAAATCGAGCGCGCATAAAAATAAGGGAAAGTGGGGTCAGTTGCTCCACTTTCCCTGTTTTTTTTAGCCGCCTGACCGGAAGATCGAGCATATCGGTTGCCTTTCCGTCCATTCGACAGCTAAGCAGGATCAGCAGGATCATATGACTTCATTATCCGAAACGCCTGATGCGTCACCCAACAATTCCATCGAATCACCCCGGATATCTTCCGGTGCCCGCACATTAAACGCATCAACAGTTGCCACGATAACACGTATTTTCGCCCTGACCGTTGCGGCCTATGCGTTTGTTTTTGTTATAAATAACTTTATTATCTTTGTCGGCGGCTGGCCGGGCCTGAACAATCTGGCCGCCCATTACGGCTGGTTCGGGCTTGAAGCCCCGGCGACCCCGCTTGAAGCGACCTCGATTGTCCAGGGCTGGATACAACTGGCCGCCTATTTCATCATTTTTTTAATGGCTGTTTTCTACGTGCTGAAAACGCCCCGAACAAAGCTGGAAACCGAAGGCGAAGCCCTGAACCAGTTGTCGTTGTTTATCGCCCGCTGGGCATTCTGGTCGATCTTGCTGATCGGCATTGTCGATGCAACAATTTCTTTCTACCGGGTCGAAGGTGCTTTGGTTAACCTTGTTGGTGCCGATATCGCAAAGCAACTCGGGCGCCCTGTTTACCGTGGCCTTGTAACCCAGCTTCCACTGATGGCCGTTGGATTTATCATAGCTTGCTTCACCCGTGGGCTTGGCTTTACCTGGCTGTCAATACTGATCGTTGTTGCCGAGTTGCAAATTGTCATTGCCCGTTTTGTTTTTTCATATGAACAGGCTTTTATGGGTGATTTGGTCAGGTTCTGGTACGCGGGACTGTTTCTTTTTTCCAGTGCCTACACCCTGCAACAGGAAGGCCACGTCCGGGTTGACATCCTTTACGCCGGTTTTACCGAACGAAAGAAGGCCTGGTCCAATACCCTGGGTGTGATTTTTCTAGGCCTTCCCATTTGCTGGCTCGTTCTCAACCGCGGTCTATGGGGAAAAGCAAATACACTAAACGCCCCGTTATTAAACTTTGAAATTTCACAAAGCGGATATGGCATGTACGTCAAATATTTGATGGCCGGTTTTCTGATTGTCTATGCAGTAACCATGATCATTCAGTTTTCCAGTTATCTGTTGCATAACGTTGCTGTATTAATCGGGGAAAAGGACGCTCATGTTAGTGCAGAAGACCAAATTATCTGATAACTTGCCACTTTTGTTCTAATTCTGGACCTGACTTGAAAAGATACAGCCCCGACAAAATCTGAAGACACTCTCTACGGAAGAAAAATTCATGGAATCGGTTTTCCTTATTCTGCTCATCATTTTGTTAATGACCGCTCTCGGTTCTGGCTTTCCGGTGGCTTATGCCCTGCCCGGATCGGCGATAATCACCATTGGCATCGCCGCCATCACCGGCGTTCTGTTCGAAGGCGACACCGGGGCCTTTTTCGCACAAGGCGACCCCGTGCAATGGCTCAATGCGGCTATTTCAAACTTCAGGAGCATATACTGGGAGGTGGAGCGCGACACCCTGATCGCCATTCCCTTGTTTGTATTCATGGGCATCATGCTGCAACGGTCAAAAATTGCCGAAGATTTGCTGATTGCCATGGCGCAACTCTTCGGTCCCATACCGGGTGGATTGGGCATATCCGTGGTTTTTGTTGGCGCATTATTGGCCGCGACCACAGGCATTGTCGGCGCTACCGTCATTGCCATGGGATTGATTTCCCTACCCGTCATGTTGCGCAATAATTATTCCGTACCGTTGGCAACCGGTACCATCAGCGCATCGGGGACTTTGGGACAAATCATCCCGCCCTCAATTGTTTTGATTATTCTGGCCGACCAATTATCCAGTGCCACCGATCAGGCCGAAACCTTGCGTAAACTGGATTTTAAAAACGCAACGGGCAGTTTTTCAATGCCAACGGAATTCGGCGTGTCATCCACCAGTGCCGGTGAAATGTTTTTAGGAGCCCTGCTGCCCGGTCTGGTTCTGGTTGGTTTATACATGGCCTATATTCTGATCGTCGCCCTGATCCGGCCCAAGCTGGCCCCGCCGGTTCCGTTCGAAGGCAAATATGACATCTATTTTCTGAAACGAATTTTTTTGGCGTTGGTGCCGCCACTGGCCCTTATCTTTGCTGTTTTGGGGTCCATCGTCATGGGGGTCGCTACCGTTAATCAGGCCGGGGCCATTGGCGCACTGGGCGCCATGATCATGGCCGGGTATCGATTGATGGACGGGCAAAAAGGTGCCTTTTACCCGTCCATTCTGGCGATTGCTTCACTCGTTCTGTTATCCATTGTCAATTCAATGTATGACATCAACATCAAAAATGTTCAGGGCGACGCCGCAGTTGGAATCTGGCTTGCTCTTGCCTTGGTTATTGCTTTTCTCGTGTCCATCGCCTGGAGCGGATGGCGGGCCTATAAAATTGATGACACCCTGAACGGGGTCATGGTTGAAACGGCCAAAACCACCGCATTGGTTTTTATCATTCTGTTGGGTGCGGCCATGTTAACGGCCTCGTTCCGGGCCTTTGGCGGCGAAGATCTGGTACGTGATTTCCTGTCCAATTTACCGGGTGGGTTCATATCAAAATTTATCGTTGTCATGAGCGTAATTTTTGTTCTTGGATTCTTTCTCGACTTCATTGAAATCGCCGTTGTTGTGGTGCCGATTATCGCGCCTATTTTATTGTCCGATCCGGCGGCCAATATCACCGGTGTCTGGCTGGGCGTGATGATCGGGGTCAATATGCAGACCTCGTTCCTGACTCCGCCGTTCGGTTTTGCATTGTTCTATCTACGCGGTGTAGCACCAAAAACAGTAAAGACATTGCAAATGTATAAAGGCGTGGTTCCTTTCATTCTGTTGCAATTGGTGGGTTTGGGTATCGTCGGTTTTTATCCCTATCTGGTCAATTATTTACCCAACCGGGTCTATCTGACATCGGATACGGCACCGCCACCAAAGAACCCCGTTTTGCAAAAATGCGTGGAAAGCTACGTCTTCGGTATTTACGAAACCGATAAGACCGCCCTGCTCGATACCATTTCAAAGGCGCGGGCGCTGGATATCAGTTTCATTCCCGAAAAACAGCAAAAAGCCTTGAGTGAAGGTCTCGATCTGGCGGAATCCGTCTATAAACGGATCGCTGCAATTAAAACCGCGGAAGCCAATTTAAAGGCATACATCCCTGAATACCGGCCACAGCACAAACAGGTTCGCGCCCTTGAAAAGCGTATCCGTAAAATTGACCGGGATATGAAAAAACTGGAAACGCGTCTGCGCAGATTAATCGACGGCGGAAGTGATAACAAAACCAAAATGGCATCTTTGCAGCAACGAATTGATGATCTGAAAAGTGCAAAACAACAGCTGACAGAACAGATCCCCGAAACCTGGAAAGCGGCTCGGGACAAGTTCCTGAAACTGGAAAAAGCCGAAAAAGCGGCGCGCCTTAAATACCGCCGCACCGTGGATGACGCCTACGAGCCTGTGGTTAATCTGCAAAAACTGATCCTTGCCGCCAAACCTTTGGCAGCGCAACGGGCCAGTCTGGAAATTCTGCGTGAAGTCATCAACAAGGATGAGCCGAAAAAAGCCATGGCAACCATCAAGGCGGTGTCGAAAAAACTGGGCCCCATTGCCGGTGCGTCGGCCATTAAATCGAAATTGAACAAGGCAAGGCGCGCCCTGAAAGGCAAAAAAATGGACCGTGCCAAGTCGATCAGTCAGCTTGAAAAAGCGCTCGCTCTTTTTGAAAGCGAAGTCGCATGGCGACAAAAAGCTCTGGCCGAACTGGAACCCGGTCTGAAAGCCTATGACCGCTCGATCATCGGCACCATCGGGCTGCGTCAACAGGAACGGCTGACAACGGAACAGGCCAAGGCTGTGGCCACGTGTCTGTCCGTCCACGAAGACATTTCTTTGAGTTTCTGATACAAGGGTTTTGATGCAAGGATATAAGCAATGACCAAAGCCGTCCGCATACACAAACCCGGTTCCGCAGACGAACTGGTTTATGAAGACATCGCGCTGAATGCCCCCGGCGATGGCGAGGTGCAGTTAAAACAAACGGCCATCGGGCTTAATTACATCGATGTCTATCACCGCACCGGGCTTTATCCCCTGGCCGAGTACCCGGCGGTTATCGGCATGGAAGGTGCCGGCATTGTCAAAGCCATCGGCGACAATGTCGAAGAATTCAACATCGGTGACCGGGTTGCCTATGCCGGATTGCCGGTTGGGGCCTATGCCACAGAGCGAAACATTCCCGCCCACCGACTGATTAAAATGCCGGACAGCATTGATGACGAACATGCCGCCGCCATGATGTTACAGGGCATGACCGCGTCTTATTTGTTGAAACGCAGTTACCCGGTGAAAAAAGGCGATACCATTTTAGTCCATGCCGCCGCCGGTGGGGTCGGTTTGATTATATGCCAATGGGCCAAATCATTGGGGGCCACGGTGATCGGCACCGTCGGTTCCAAAGCCAAAGCCGAACTGGCCGCGGCAAACGGGTGCGATTACCCGGTTATCTATACGGTTGAAAATTTCACCGACCGGGTCCGGGAAATCACCAACGGCGAAGGCGTCCCGGTGGTTTACGATTCCATCGGAAAGGATACCTTCGAAGGCTCGCTCGATTGTTTAAGGCCTTTGGGCATGATGGTCAGCTACGGCAATGCGTCCGGCCCGGTAACGGCCTTTGACCCCGGTATTCTGGCGGCTAAAGGCTCGCTTTACCTGACCCGGCCGACATTAATGACCCACACGGCGAAACGCTCCGATCTGGTGGACATCGCATCCGGGCTGATAGATGTTGTCTCAAGCGGAGCGGTTAAAATCAATATCGGGCAACGCTATCCGTTAAGCCAGACCAAACAGGCGCATATTGACCTGGAAGCCCGCAAAACCACCGGTTCTACGGTTTTAATTCCGGATTAGTGCATGGCGGGATTATTCCCGGCCATCGTCCCTGAGCCAGATATAAATCGCCGGAATCACCAGCACGGTCAGAGCCGTTGACGACGCCAAACCGAACACCAGTGATATGGCCAGCCCCTGAAAAATGGGATCGGCCAGAATAAAGGCGGCCCCGATCATCGCGGCAACGGCCGTCAGAAAGATCGGCTTGAAACGAATGGCCCCGGCTTCAAGCAGGGAATGACGCAACGTTTCCCCTTTTGCCAGATGATGACGGATAAAATCGACCAGCAATATGGAATTGCGGACAATAATCCCGGCCAGAGCAATAAAACCGATCATCGACGTTGCCGTAAACGGCGCGTTCAAAATCCAGTGCCCGAACATAATCCCGATAAACGTGAGCGGCACCGGAACCAGAATAATCAACGGTAATTTGAAACTGCCGAATTGCCCGACCACCAACAGATAAATGCCAAGGATGGCAACGGCAAACGCCGCGCCCATATCGCGAAATGTGACGTAGGTAATTTCCCATTCCCCGTCCCACAGCAAGGACACGATGCTTTCATCTTTGGGCTGGCCGACGAAGCGGACGGAAATGTCTTTACCTGAATTTTCCACACGTTTGTCAACCTCGAGCATGCCGTAGATCGGCGCTTCAAAGCGACCGGCCAGTTCTGCTGTCACCATTTCGGCAAACCGCCCGTCACGCCTGAAAACCGGGTAACTGGCCTGTTCGGATTTGAGAACCACAACATCGCCCAGTTCGACAACGCCGGATTTAGACGGTACCGGCGTGCTCATCATCGCTTCGCTCAGCATTAATTCCGATTTTGGCAAACGAACGGTAATTTCAATGGGATCAACCCCTTTGCCACGTTGTGAATAGCCGACGCGGACACCGTTCAACAGGGCCTGAATGGTGTCATAGACGGCCTGTTCTTCGACGCCAAAGAATTCGAGATTTTCACGGTCAATTTCAAAACGGATGCGTTTCGCCGGAACCCCGAAACTGTCATCGACATCAACGATGAAATCAACCTGTTCGAAGGCTTTTTTCACTTCCCTCGCGGCAGCTCTGCGGGTTTTCGCATCGGGGCCGTAAATTTCCGCCAATAACGTTGACAGCACCGGTGGCCCCGGTGGTACTTCCACAACTTTGACCACCGTACCTTCCGGTACAGATACAGCCTTCAGCCGTTGGCGGATATCAATGGCAATGGCATGACTGCCCCGGTTCCGGTCTTCTTTGGCTTTCAGATTGATTTGCAGGTCTCCCAGTTCCGGACTTTGCCGCAGATAATAATGGCGCACCAGGCCGTTAAAATTGAAGGGCGTCGCCGTTCCGGTATAGCTTTGAATATCGACCAGTTCCGGCAAATCCCTGATGGCCTCAGCAAGCCGCCACAAGACCCGGTCAGTTTGTTCCAGTGATGACCCTTCGGGCAGATCGACAACCACCTGCAATTCCGATTTATCATCGAACGGCAACAGTTTGACTGTGACGGATTGAGTGTAAAAAGCCCCCAATGACGCCAATGTCAACACCCCGACAACGGCCAAAAAAACAATGGCGCGTTTGCGACCCGTCAACAACGGGGTGGCAATGGATATGTAAAACCGTCCCAGCACGCCGTGCCTGTCTTTGGCTTCACTATTTTCAGCTGCGCCGGTCTGTTTGCCCGGTTTTATTTTAAACAGCAACCACGGCGTTATGATGACGGCAATAAAGAATGAAAAAAGCATCGCTGCCGAGGCATTGGCCGGGATCGGGCTCATGAACGGTCCCATTAGACCGGTTACAAACATCATCGGCAACAGGGCGACAATGATGGTCAGCGTGGCAATAATGGTAGGATTGCCCACTTCGGCGACGGCTTCGATGGCCGCATCCAGGGGGGGCCTGCCATCTTTCATTCGCCAGTGACGGACAATATTTTCAACAACAACTATGGCGTCATCCACCAAAATCCCGATGGAAAAAATCAAGGCAAACAGGCTGACCCGGTTGATGGTATAGCCCATCAAATAGGACGCAAACAACGTTAACAAAATGGTCGTCGGCACCACCACCATGACAACCAGTCCTTCGCGCCAACCCAGCACAACGGCAATTAAAACAACAATGGAAACGGTCGCCAGGACAAGGTGAAACAATAATGTATCAGACTTGTCAGATGCGGTTTTACCGTAATTGCGGGTCACGGAAACGGTGACATCCTCGGGCAACAGGCGGTCTTTTTGCAGTTCAAGCCGGTCCAGCAAATCATTGGCAACAGTAACGGCGTTGGCACCTTTTCTCTTGGCAAAGGCGATCGTCACCGCCGGTTTGCGCTTTATCGATCCGTCCTTTGTTTTCGAAATTTGCCAGACACGCCTTTCTTCGGGGATCGCACCGACGACAACGGTGGCCACGTCTTTGACATAAACCGGACGACCATCAAAACTGGAAAGCACCAGCAAACCCACATCGGGCACCCCTTGCAACGTTTGCCCGGCGACAACGGGTAGGGACCGGCCGCCGTCGCGCAACATGCCAACCTGAAAAGAGCGATTGGCATTTTTAACTTTTTCCACCAGTTGGTTCAGGGTCACGCCATATAACGACAGGCGTTCCGGATCGGGCTCGATCCGGATCTGATCGGCACGTCCACCGACAATATAGGACAAACCCACATCATCCACCTTGGTCAGGACGTGCTGCAATTCATCAGCCAGAGACAACAATTTATTGTCATCCCAATTTTCAGCGGACGCATCCGTTGCCGACAGGGTTAAATTCAATATGGCGACATCGTTAATCCCGCGGCCAACAATCAACGGTTCCGGGATGCCGACCGGAAGGCGGCGGATATTGGCCCTGATTTTTTCAAAAATCCGCTGATTGGCCACATCTTCGTCGGTCCCCACATCAAACCGTGCGGTGACGGTGACAAAATCATCCCGGGTCTGGGAATAGACATGATCGACGCCGTCAACACCCTTGATCAGGTCCTCGAGCGGTTCGGTCACCAGTTCAATGGCATCTTCTGATTTCAAACCATTGGCCTGAACCATGATGTCGACCATCGGCACGCTGATTTGCGGGTCTTCTTCGCGCGGCAAAACATTTAACGCAATCGCCCCGACGGCAATGGATGCCAACAACATTAACGGCGTCAACGGGGACAGAATAAACGTTTTTGTCAGCTGGCCCGATATTCCCAACTTCATTGAACTGCACCTTTTTGCATATCCGCTTTGATCAGAACATCACCGGGTTTTAACCCTGACAGAATTTCAATGCCGTTTTTTGAGCGCTGTCCGACCTGAACCACCACTTCGCGATTGTTTTTCAGCCTGACAAAAGAAAGACCGTAACGCCATGTTATATAATCATCCGGAACAATGATAACCGAACGCGACCCCGTAGACACATAGACCCGGACCCGCTCGCCAACAAAATAGGTTCCAAGCCCGGCAACGTTTATGTCTGCAACCACCCGCCCGGCCTCGATTTTTGGATAAATCTGGACGATCGTTCCGTTGATTCGTTTCGTTTGCTGATGGTTGGAGGCGTCAATTTCCCGGCGCAGCACAGATACGGTCTCTCCGGTTTTCAAAGACCGGGCATGGCGTTCCGGAAGGCGCAATCGCAACACATAACTTTCAACCGCAATCATGGCCACCTGTTCCCCGGCGACGACGACGGTGCCGTCTGTGACATTGACTTTCAGAACCCGACCCGTTTTGGGCGCCCTGACCGCTCCTTCGGATTGGCGCTCGGTAATAACCGCGCGCTCGGCTTTCATGGCGGCCCAGTTTCTGTCGGCGACTTCCAGCCGGGTTTCAGCCTGATCGAGCCGGGCCTGACTTCCGGCGCCCGACTTTCTCAATGATCGTGCTCTTATTAAATCGGTTTTGGCCAATTTCCGTTCCGCATCTATTGATGAAAGTTTGGCATCCAATGCCTTGATTTCCAACTCAAGTTTGGGGTCCCGGACCCGGGCAATGACCTGCCCCGCCTGAACCAAATCGCCTTCCTCCACATTGAGGCCGCGTATTGTCCCGGTATTTCTGGCCCGAGCGGCGATGACATCAACGCTTTCGACCGTGGCAAAGACGGCCTTTAAATCATCAACGGATTGCATTTTAGCCGTGAATTCTGTTGCTTCGGCCTTGAGCGTCGGACTTGCTGCCATCACAGCAACAACAGCCAATGTCGCTATCACCCAGCGGGGGTTTGAAAAAAACCGCAATACCATTCATCTTGCTCCTATTATTCAGACTGGATTGTTGAAACCAACGATACAGTGTCAATCTGTGCTTGCCAATTATATAAGCATTTGCTAATTTAGCAATCATGAATATGAATGAACTGCAAAATCAATCGAAAAAAGCGGCCAGCCTGCTTCGCATGATGAGCAACGAAAGAAGGTTGCTGATTTTGTGTCAATTGGGGCAATGCGAACGATCGGTCAGCGAACTGGTCGCCATGATCGGACTTAGCCAATCAGCATTGTCGCAACACCTTGGCGTATTGCGAAAACAGGGCCTTGTTGCCACAAGGCGTCAGGCACAATCCATTTACTATTCCATCAAGGACCCGGCCGTTACCGAAATTCTGAAAACCCTTTATCAACTTTACTGTCCACAGAAACAGAGGAGCCTTTAACATGAGCACCGAACGTCTTGTCATCGCCTTTGCCGGCGCATTTATTTTAATCAGTCTGGCCCTGTCGCAAATACACAACCCCAACTGGTTGTGGTTTACGGCTTTTGTCGGCGCCAACCTTTTTCAGGCCGCCTTCACCGGGTTTTGCCCGCTTGCCAAAATCCTGAAAAAACTGGGCGCAAAATCCGGCAACGCGTTTTCATAAAATCCGTTACCGCCCGCCTGCACTTTTCAGCACTTTGAGCGTTTCCTGTGCGGTTTTTTCCCAGGAATAACGCTTCGATTGCCGGATTGACCGGGCGCTCATTTGCCTCCGGAGATCATCGTTGTCGACCACTTCGGATATGGCCCGGGTCATATCTTCAACGCTTTGCGGGTTGAAAAACCGGGCCGCGTCACCGACCACTTCGGGCATGGCGGCCACGTTCGAGCAGACCACCGCCGCCCCCGATGCCATTGCTTCAACCAGCGGATTGCCAAAGGTTTCAATGCTCGACGGGAATACAAACAGACAGCATTTCTGATACAGCCTGACCAGATTTTCAGGCGGCACATGGCCCATGAATTCCACATTGCTTTCAAGATCATGGATTTTTACCAAATGGACGAGTTCAGCCGCATAATCGCCATCGATAGCCCGCCCGGCAATTTTCAAAAGAATAGCGGGATTTTTCTTTTTTAACCGGGCAATAGCCAAAATAAGATTTTTCAGATTTTTCTGTACATAAAGATCTGAAACCGCCAGTAAAAAATTTTCTCTTTTTTCATCCGTCGCATGAAATCGGTTACTTATGCCGTGGGGAATAATGCTAAACCGGTGTTTGAAAATATTTAACAGCCCACCCCCTGCGGAACGTTTGGCATATTCGGAAACGGTGATAATCTTTTTTGCAAAGGCCATTGAAATCACCGTTGCAAGGCTTAGCAGCACCCAGTACAACCATTTGCCAAACCGCCTTTCAACAAAGGCAACGCTTAGGGCATTTCTTAATAAAATCACGGAATTTCCGGCAAAGACGGGGCCATAATTGGCCGGTGAAAATGTCACATCGACTGAAATTCTGCGCGCCAGTTTCGGCACAACGATCTGTTCGCGCAACAATAACCGCCAGAAACCTTCTTTAAACCGCAGTTGATGGACGTAAACGCCGCTGTCATGGTCGATTAAATCCCGTTGGCTTTCATGGATACAAAGGTGAATTTCAACGTCCTTGTCAGCGGCCAAGAGACCCAGCATGTTGGCAAGATAGGTCACTCCGCCACCGCTTTTGGAATGCAGGCCATTGATCAATATCCGGATCGGCCGAGGTTTTTCTTCCAGAGCATGAACGGTTTTCAAACGTTCGAGCATATTCCCGACATGATGGTTCCATGTATATTTATTTTTGACCAGTGCGCGCGCGTTGCTTGCCGCCCTGTCACACCATCCGGGATGTTCCGCCAGAAACCGGATTGCCGTAACAGTATCGGCTGGGTTGCCCGGACGAACGCGTAACCCGGTGGCGTGTTCAGATAGAAGCTGTTCATCCCCGGCCAAGTCTGTGACCATCGGACTTGCATGCAAAATATCCCGAAGCTGGCCCAAATCGCTGGCAATAACCGGACGGGCCATGGCCAGATATTCAAACAGTTTGGTTGGGGATCCAAAAAATTCCGTGCCGTCCGCATTACCGATCGTCGGCGTGATAAAAGCATTGGATGCCGCCAGAACGCCCGGAATTTTATCCGGTGAAATCAAGTGGCCCAATGTGTAAAACCGTTCAAGCCCCGGTTGGTCCAGAATTTTTTCAACCTTTGTCCGCTGCACCCCGTCGCCGACAAAAAGAATATGCAAACGGTGTTTTTCCATCCATTCAGGATCGGTATCATAAAACTCGCGCAACGCCCGGGCCAATACATCAACGCCATGCCACAACCCGAACGTGCCGACAAAAGTCACGACAAAAGCGTCTTTGGAAATGTTCAGTCGTTGGCGTTGAAGCCCCATGTCCCGATCCGTGAACAAAGCCGGATCGAAGCGCTCGATATCAACACCGTTGGGCTGAAACAAAATTCGTTCCGTTCTGATACCGCGCAGGATCAATTCTCTTTTCAGGGCTTCGGAGACGACAACGATCAAATGGGCATGCTTTAATGTCACATTTTCCAGCAAGCGGGCAACTTTTTCAAAAACAAAAGACGTTCCCCAATTGCGCGACAACCAGATTTCAGAACCATTGTATTCCACAACCAATGGCACCTTTCGCCGCCTTGAGCGCAACACACCGGCAATATTTCCGGGCGATAACCTTTGATAGACAAAATCCGTATCGGCACGGGTTTCAGCCCACTTTTCATTTCCAATGCGCACATTCAATCGGTAATAGTTAAGCTCTCTGGGAACGCAATAGCTTTTAAACAAAGGGATGCGTTTGCTATCCAGATGCCGCTCATCCCCCATACCTTCCAACACATCGGACGCCACATAACAAACATCTACGCCTTTTGACAACAGGCCACGGATCACGCCCAGAGTATGGGTCATGGCACCACCGGCCTGAACGCCCAGCCATAAACTGGATTTCAGATAAAGTGCATTATCATAGCCCGTTTGCCCAACTTTGATGCGGGATTTCGATTTTAATTGAAATGCCTGCCAACCGCTTCTGACCATGGCGGACATGCCGGATGCAAAAGCCAGCAAAAATTGCCCGCTGTACCTGACAAGATCACGGCCATGAACAACGCGAAAAGAAAAACCCGGCATCACCAAAATGCGTTTTTCCGCCGGGATCAAATGTGAAAGCATCACTAAAGGCGGAATAACCGGCAGAGCCGTCGCTTCGACCAAGGCTATATAGACCACACCGGTTTTGATGTTCCGTAAATAAGCAAACAGTTCGCGGTAGCCCGAAGCCGTTATGTTGGAGACAACAATATTTTCCGCATCTTCGCCGCTATGGGCGCGAAACCGGGACAGATAATCCGCCGTTACCGGATACTGTGATATTAAAACGCTACGGTCCATCACAGGCATTCCTGTTTTCCATGATTTGTTATCCTGTCAAGGATAATGCCAACATGGTGATCCCATGTATAGGCCTGCATCACCCGCTTTCTGGCATTTTCCCCCAACGATTGCCGCCAAAGCCGCCGTTCAAGCAAAAACAGGATGGCATCAGCCAACCCTTTAACGTCGCCGGGGGGGCACAAAACAGCTGCACTGCCTGCACCCGGTTTGTCATCGGGTGCAAGATTTTTCAAATCCGTGACGGCGGGTGATCCTTCAAGGATCGTCCCGACTTGTTCCAGATCACTGGCAACGATGGCTTTGCCCGATGCCATATATTCAAACAATTTTGTCGGCGAGCCGAAAAATGCCGTACCGTCCGCATTGGGCACATGCGGAGAAACCAGAATATCCGAGGCCTGTAAATAACCCGGCGTTTCCGATTGCAGGACCAATCCTGAAAACGTCACCGGAGCCAAATGATCATCGCCAATGGCCGCTTCGGTGTCCGCTTTGCACATGCCGTCGCCGACAAACAAAAAACGGGCGTTAAGGTCCTGTAATTCGCGCAAATGATGATCCATCAAAAAACGGATGGCGCGGGCAAAAATTTCAGCCCCGTGCCAAGGGCCAAAGGTGCCGACGAAGGTGACCACCACAGACGACGGCGATGCGTTGATTTTTTCCCGGATTTCATTTACATCCGCTTTGCCGTAACGCGCCGGATGATAGCGTTCGCCGTCAACGCCGTTGGGGATCATCACCACCCGGTTTTCGTCCACGCCTTTTTCCAGCAACTCCTGTTTCAGGACATCGGACACGGTCACAATCAAATCAGCATGATCCAGCATGACCCGTTCCGCCATTTTGGCCGTATTCGGCATGGCCAGTCCATTGCCCCAGTTTTCCGCAACCCAGACTTCGGAGCCATTGTATTCGACCACCAACGGCACCTGCATCCGCCTCGCCATCACCATCCCGGCAAAATTATCCAGCGACAGCCGTTGATAGATAAAATCCGGTTTGTCACAATTTTCACCCGCCTTGCAAAACAAATGATGACTGCGCATCAAATTAAACTCCCCGGCTTTCGACAGGCTGTTCAGCGGCGGCACGGCGACTTTTAGCGGAGCAACCTTTTGAAAGCGCACGTCTGCATCCACATCCACGGGCGGCTCCATGGACAGATAAGTAACCCGGCATCCGGCTTTTGAAAACCCGTTTACCACCCCCGCCGTATGGGCGACCGCACCGCCGACCGCGCCCTGCCCCATGGGATTGGCTTTGATGTAGAGCACCGATGACGGTTTGTCTTTCGTAACTTTCAAGTTCAGACGCGGTGATTTCAAAAGTGTTTTCAGTTCCCGATCCAGCCGAAACCAGCGCCAATAGCCATTGATCAGGCTGAGTACAGCGCCAAGTCCGGCCCAAAACGCATCCCTTCTTGTTACCGGCTCCGGTGACCGGCCCATCATGACGCATTCAACTTTTTTCGCAGCCAGCAAGTGAGCAAAGACTTTCATCACCGGCAACAAAGGCCGGGTTTCCGGGGACGGCAGATAGAGAATCAACCGGGTTATTTTTTTTGCCCGCAACTCTCGAATGGTTTTCTTCATCGGCAAACGGCGCAGGTCTTTGATCAATAAAACCTCATAATTGCCGGCTGCTGATGATTTCAAACCATCCAGCCAACCCGCATCCGGCGGATAGGGAGAGATCACCACGATCAACGGACCGCGATTATTTTCAGAAACATTCTTCATGGCCCTCAATCCAATAGTCATGCCAGATCATGGCATTCAAAACGGTCCAGATCCGTGAGCCGTAACCGGACGATGACTGCACATGATCACGCATCAATGCATTCATATAGTCTTTGTCAATGAGGCCGTCCCGAACCAGTCGCGAGCGTTCCAACACGGCTTTGCAGCGCGCGGAAAAATCCGGCTGCCGCAGCCAATGATCCATCGGTGCGCCGAAGCCCTGTTTTTTTCGCACAATCGTTTCCTCATCCAAAATCCCGTTGGCGGCTTTTTTCAGGATATATTTTCCGGTATTATCTTTGAGTTTATAGGATAACGGCAACTTCCCGGCAAAGCGGACCACGTCATGGTCAAGAAACGGAACCCGGGCTTCAACACTGTGCGCCATGGTCATTTTATCCACCCGCATCAGCAAATGTTCAGGCAAACGCATACGTTGTTCAAGAAAAGTGATCATTGGTAAAATGTCATCGGTGTCGCGGTGTCCGGCCATCATGGCGGTGACAACGCGGGCACTGTCCGGCTCGGCAAATGGCGGTGGTAACAAGCCATCCACCGGACAATCGGCACCGCCTTTGAACAACCCCGGATTTGGCGTCAGTCGCCCGCGCATTTCACCCCACCAACTGACGGCACCGCCCCAAAACAACGGCTCGCCATTTTTCTTTCGTTGATTGAAAGCCTCCTGATCGGAGACATGGCCCCTGAGACGCATCCATTGGGATTTGATCCAACCGGATAAATCATTTCCGGACCCGGAACGCTCGAGCATAGCGCGGTAATGGGCGCACCACCAGTAACCGAGAAAGTGTTCATCCGCCCCTTCGCCGACCTGAACAACGGGAACGCCTTGTTGCCGCACCAGTGCCGACAGAAAATAAAGCGGGATACAGACGTTATCGGCCACCGGTTCGTCCTGAAGACGGACCATTTCCGGGATAAAATTCTGTGCATCCCGGGTCGTGATCAACGTTTCATGATGTTTCGTTGAAAATTTCTTTGCCACTTTGCGCGCCTGATCCAGTTCATTGAAGGCCGGTTCATTTTCATAGCCCACAGAAAAGGTCGTCACCGGACGGTCCATTTGTTCGGCCATCAATGCCACGATCAGGCTGCTGTCGATGCCGCCCGACAACAGCGCCCCGAACGGCACATCGGACACCATCCGCCGGGAAACAGAGGTACGCAACAGGGATAATAATTCATCGGCGGCCTGTTGTTCTGAAATATCCGATTCCCGAAGCCGCTCCGTGTTCATGATGCTTTCCGTCCACCATTGAGCTGCTTTAGCATGGCCCTGATGATCAATATGGATACGCCAGCCCGCCGGAACTTTATAGACGCCCTTGAACAGTGTCAGGGGCGCCGGGGCCACGACAAAGGTCAGGTAATGCCATAACGCGGAATTTGACATTTCAGGCGTCATCCGGGGATGGGCAAAAAACGCCTTGATTTCAGATGCAAACAGCCATTCACCTTGATCGGTGCGGGCCAGATACAACGGCTTCACGCCCATGCGGTCACGCACCAGATTGAGTTGTGGCCGATCCGGATTGCGGGCATCATAAACGGCAAATGAAAACATGCCGTAAAATTTTTCCACGCAGTCCATTCCCCATTCCTGATAGGCATGAAGCAAGACTTCCGTATCGGAATGATCCGTTTGCCAATGGTATTTACCAAGGGCTTCAAGCTGTTTGCGGATTTCCTGATGATTATAAATCTCGCCGTTAAAAACCACGGCTACGCTTTGTTCCCGGTTACGCATCGGCTGCGTGGCATGGGGCCCTAGATCAATAATCGCCAGACGGCGGTGGGCCAACGCGCATCCCCCGTCACTTGAGCGCCACAATCCCGCTCCGTCCGGACCACGGTGCGCCATACGGTCACGCATTTTTTGCAATGTGTCGTTATCCACGACATTTGACTGAAGCGGGTTAAAAGCACCAACCAGTCCGCACACAGTAATATCCTTTGCCTTGAAGCATCAAAATGCGCTTGAACCACGCTTCCCATTCCGGCCCAAGGATTAAACCATCTCGCCTGCTTTGTACACGGCCATATGGTTGTTGTAATCCGCCACCGCCATGATGTCCCGGGTTGGATCGCCTTTGACAAGCAGCAAATCGGCCAGGGCACCATCTTTGATAATCCCTTGATCCTCCAGCCCCATCAAATCGGCGGTATTGAAGCATCCGGCCCTGAGCGCATCCGTTTCCGTAATCCCGCATTCAACCATATAGGCCAGTTCCATCAAATTTTCTCCATGCAGATTAAAAGGCGTTCCGGCATCGGTACCCAACGCCATTTTCCCGCCCGCCCGATAAAAGGCCATCATTGATTTTTGATGGGTTCCGGTGATGCGTTTCGATTTTTCCATGATAAAATCGGGAATTCCGCCGTCTTCGTTATTAAGAATATTTTTCAATGCCGATAACGTCGGCACCAGATACGTCCCCGCCGCCAACATTTCATTGATACAGACATCATCCATAAAAATACCGTGCTCGATGCTGTCGATTCCACCGCGAACGGCGTTGAGAATACCTTCCATGCCCTGGGCGTGGCTTGCGGTTTTGCGGTGAAAGCGGTGGGCTTCGGTGATCCCGGCCTTCATTTCAGGGGCCGTGTAATGGGCGTCTTCCGGATCCACACCGGGCGTCATCACCCCGCCCGTTGCCATGATTTTCACCATGTCGCAACCGGCGTGAATTTGTTCGCGCACCGCTTTTATAACTTCATCAACACCGTCGGCTATCCGTCCCCAGCGGTTACCGTGACCACCGGTCATGCAAATCATCCGGCCCGATGCGTGAATGTGCGGCCCCTTGAAAATACCTTTTTTAATGGCGTCACGGGCGGCAAATTCCAGATAGTCCTTGCCGCCGCAATCGCGCAAACGGGTAATCCCCCGCTTTAACGAGGTTTGCGCATTTTCCAGCGCTTTCATGGCAATCTCGCCGGGCAGCATTTTCGACAATGTGGTTGATGGATCGTTCGTGCCCTGATAACAGAGATGCACATGGCAATCCCCCAATCCCGGCAACAACGTTGCACCCGTGGTATCAACGATCCGGCCCTGGAAACCTGTGAACTCATCCACGGCAGCGACTTTTTTAATCCGCCCCCCGTCAATCAGGACAGCCGTTTTTTCCAGCCGTTCGCTTTTGCCATCAAAAACCAGTCCGCCTTTAAACAACGTTTCCATCAATGTCGCCTTTCTTGTCCGGTAAAAAAATTCAAACCTTCATATGGCCCAGTCTGGGCATCAGGCTTAATAAATGCCGGGTGTAATCATGACCGGGTTTCGTAAACAGAGTCTCCGTTGGTGCGATTTCACACAATTTTCCCGACTTCATCACCCCGACACGGTCACACATTTGCCGGATAACAGGCAAATCATGGCTGATGAACAGCATGGTCAGGCCCAGTTCTTCCTGTAAATCCTTTAACAAATTCAGGATTTGCGCCTGAATGGAAACGTCCAGTGCCGAAGTTGGTTCATCGCAAACCAGAAACCGCGGCCGCGTTGCCAGCGCCCGGGCAATGGAAATACGTTGCCGCTGCCCGCCGGAAAATTCGTGGGGAAATTTTTCGGCCGCCCCGCGCCCCAGACCCACCACATCCAGCAAATCAAGCACAATGTCCCGGCATTCATTTTCAGACCCGGCCAGTTTATGAAACCGGATCGGTTCGGCGACAATATCCAGAACCCGCATCCGTCCGTTCAGGGATGAAAACGGGTCCTGAAACACCATTTGCATTTGCCGTCGCCACGGGTTGACTTCGCGCCTTGTTTTCAGTGCCGTCAAATCAACACCGGAAAATTCAACCTGTCCGCCGGTCGGTTTGTAAATTCCGGTAATCATGCGGGCAATGGTGGATTTGCCCGACCCGCTTTCCCCGACCAGACCAAAGACTTCGCCCTGATTGATATCAAAAGACACATCCATCACCGCGTCCGTGAAAATCCGGTTTTTTGCCAACAGGGCGCGCTTGGTCAAAAACCGCATTTTCATGTTTTTCAGACGCAACAATATCCCGGTATCCGTACCGTATTCGCGCGCCCGGCCAAGCCAGTGGTCCTTGATATTGAAATCCGGGGCCCGTTCCTGAACGTCTTCGATGTAAGTCACCAAAGGAAAGCGGTCAACCCGGATGTCCGGACGGGGAACCGCGGAAATAAGCGATTTGGTATAGTCATGGTTGGGCGCGCCCAAAATCTGTTCCGTGTCCCCGATTTCAACAACCCGGCCGCGGTACATCACCGCCACCCGGTCGGTGGTTTCGGCAATCACGCCCATATCGTGGGTAATCAGGATCATGCCCACATCGCGTTTTTTGCACAAATCCTTCATCAAATCGAGGATTTGCGCCTGCACGGACACATCCAGCGCCGTTGTCGGCTCGTCGGCAATAATCAGTTCCGGCTCGGCACATAATGCCAGGGCAATGACAACCCGTTGACGCATGCCGCCTGAAAACTGATGGGGATACTGTTTGATGCGAATGGCCGCATCGGGGATGCCGACCTGATCCAGCAAATCAACAGCCCGCCTTGCGGCCTCTTCCGCTGTCAGATCAAGATGCAGGGATATGGTTTCCACCAATTGGTTTTCAATGGTTTCAACAGGGTTAAGCGACGTCAAAGGGTCCTGAAATATCATGCCGATACGGCGACCGCGAATTCGGCGCATGGCACCATGATCCAGATTATCAATCCGTTCCCCGTCCAAAAAAACCCGGCCCGATGCCACCCGGCCCGGCGGTTCAAGTAAACCGATTACCGCGTTGCCGATGGTTGATTTCCCGGCACCGGATTCACCGACAATGCCCAAGATTTCGCCCTTGGCCAAAGTCAGATCGACATCATGGGCGGCGACAAAAACGCCGCGCCTTCCCGGAAATTCAACGGACAGATTTTCTATTTTCAACAATGTCATGAAATGCCTGCCTGTTACCTGAGTTTCGGGTTCAGGGCGTCGCGCAACCAGTCGCCCAACAGGTTGACGGAAAGTGCCAGTAAAATCAGTGCAACCCCGGGAAAAATCGTGATCCACCATTCACCGGAAAACAGATATTCATTGCCGATCCGGATCAAAGTTCCCAGCGACGGCGTCGTCGGCGGTAAGCCAACGCCCAGAAAACTGAGTGTGGCTTCGATGATTATCGCCAATGCCAGATGGATGGTACCAATGACAAAAACCGGCCCCAGCACATTGGGCAGGATATGACGGATGACAATGGTTACGCCCCCCAATCCGATAACTTGACCGGCTTGTACGTATTCCTTGACCTTTTCGCTCATAACCGAGGACCTGACCGTGCGCGCGTATTGTACCCAGCCGGAAATGCTGATGGCGAAAATAATCACATACAATGCCAGTTCACCGTGGGATTCCTTGGGCAGGATATTGCGGATGATACCGTCGATCAAAAGCGCAATTAAAATCGCCGGGAACGACAACTGCACATCGGCGATACGCATGATAATGGCATCCGTCCGTCCGCCCACGTAGCCGCTCAGCAAACCAAGCCCGACCCCGATCAGCAACGAAACCGCCACGGAAGCAAACCCGACAAATAATGAGATCCGCGATCCATACAAAATTGTGGATAAGATATCCCGGCCCTGATCATCGGTTCCCAATAAAAACCGGGGATCCCCATCCACCATCCACACCGGCGGTACGTTGGCATCCATCAAATCGACCTGCCCCAGATCAAATGGATTTTGCGAAGCCAGCACTGGCGCAAATATAGAAGCCAAAATCATCAATATGGCAACAACGGCTGAAACTATGGCCCCCGGCGAACGACAAAACGAATACCAGATATCACCATCCAGAAACCGGGCAAAGGCATCGGATGTTCTGTTGAACATTGTCATGGCCGTTTTAACCATGACTGCCCCCGCCGTCGCTGCGCAAACGCGGATCAACATAGACATAAAGCACATCAACAACCAGGTTGATAATAACAAAAATCAAGGCAATCAGCACCAGATAGGCCGCCATGATCGGCAAATCGGCTTCGCTGATGGCCTGAATAAAAAGCAACCCCATACCCGGCCATTGAAAAACGCTTTCCGTGATAATGGCAAAGGCAATGATTGAGCCCAACTGCAAACCGGTTACCGTAATCACCGGGATCAA
>Ga0316207_10000833_pt1 | contig 43623 bp, 53 predicted proteins | sample 6weekpyrite_MG_FD_204943 | JGI IMG/M metagenome (GOLD analysis project Ga0316207, IMG submission 204943) | Microbial mat bacterial communities from mineral coupon in-situ incubated in ocean water Damariscotta River, Maine, United States -... | ecosystem: Environmental > Aquatic > Marine >... | reverse complement strand
CAGCGTTATCCTCAATACCTAGAAGCTTGGTTATGTGGAATGGAGTTGCATGTCCTGGGCTTATGTTCGTAGCTGCTGGCATTGAAATAATTGGATCTGTTGCCGTTCCGTCGTTCTGGACTGGAGAAGTCACGGCCAAGCTATTTACACCAGTCGAGGCGAGGTTCCTCACTCTTTCCTGTAGCTGGTTAATGAATTGAATTGCTCCGCCAGTTGTTTGAACTTGAGCCAAAACGATCGTGTCCAGGTTCGTCGGAATCGAAGGTAAAACAGTCGGCAGCTTGAAGGCTGGGTCGTTGTAATTGTTTACCTCCAAGCAAACATATTGCAATGCATTGTCAACAAGAACCAGGTCAGCGACTGGGTCCCAGAGCTGGAATCCTCCACTGACCACAACCGTTCGACCTGTGACGTTGACCTTCAATCCTCCCGAGGGAGCTGCGTAAACCGCTCCGCCTGGCATGAATTTATTCATTGTCACGGGTTCGTATGGAGTTCCAGTTTCAAAGAGGCCGCCGCCTAAACCGTTGCTCATAATGCCTCCTGCCCGAGCGTCCTGGCTCGTTGCATTTCCTGCATGATTGCGGCGGCAATTGATTGAGGGTCGCCGCCTCCGCCTATGTTGAAGTTTTGTTCACCGATATTAACGCCTTGCGAGCGTTGGTCCAGTGTTGAAAGTTCTGAGGGAGTCGTTCTTTTCAGGGCTCCAACGATCGGCGCGACAATACCGGCCAGGTCTGGCTGAACGAACAATTCGCCTGGACTTGCAAGAACTAGCTGCGAATCATCTGGACCGCTGCCGCCAATAAAGCCCGAGTTCCTGAATCCTGGTATCCCAGCTTGTCTTGCTTCAAAGGCTTCTTGAGCTGTCAGCTGGCCGAATATTCCTGACCCGCCAGGTCCGACCCTGCCGCCTGTCAAGCTCGTGTTGAAGAATCCAGCCGATCTTTGCAAAGCCAGATTGGAACGTCTCAACGCGTCTTGTCCTCTAGCCTCGGAGTCGAATTGTATTGTCGCTACAACTCCAGAGATCTGATTCCTCAATGCCGATCGAAAAGCTGGTCCAGCGTCAGCAACGCCCTCGCGGAACGACGAAGAAAGAGTATCCCTCAGGCTCCCTCTAACGCCGCGTGAGGAGTTCTTGATATCCTCGCCGCGTCTTCTTGCTTCCTCCCGCTCGAATTGCCTGAACGCCTTCTCTTCCTCTCCCTGGAGCCTTCGTTGTTCCTTGTCGAAGGCGGTTTGATTTCTCTTGTCTTCCCTGGCTTGTCGGTCGAATTCTCGTTGTTGATCTCGGAGTAAGCTTTTTTGAGCTTTGTCGTCTGCCGCTTGCCGCTTATCGAAAGCCTTTTGTTCCTTCAAAAGCTTTTCGTCGGCTGCCTTCTGCGCGGCCAGCTCCGCCTGTTGACGCTGTCGCTCGTCGCGTTGTCGAGCAAGATCAATCGCCTTGTCTCGATTTATGTCGAGGTCTTCAGCGATCGAGTTCCTTGGAGCGGCGGCGGCCTGGTTCGCTTTTGGAAGGTCGCCAGAAATGATCTTTTGAAAGCTCTTGTTCGCCTTGGAAAAGTCGTTGAGTGAACCTCTGAAAGCGAGTTCGTTTTGACGACTTCTAGACTTTGCCGACGATTGGAATTTCTTGATAAGCCTGGAGTTTTCGCGCCCGAGATCCTCGGCCTCCCTGGAGAAAGCCGCCGCCGCGTCAAAGTCAAAAGACAAAGCAGCTTTCACCTGCTGGGCTCGACGAGCAACAATCAGGATTGCGTTTCCAGCGACCTTGATACCAGCGACAAAGCCGTCTATCAAAGTCTTTATGGTGTTCACAGAGGTTCTTACAGTGGCCGCGATAAGCTTGAACGTTCCAGAGAAAGCGAAGCGGAGTCCAGTTATTGCCGCCTTGACTCCCTCGATACCTCCGATCAGTTCAAAGCCGTCCTCGACGAGCTTCAAGAATTCCGTCCCGAGCTTGCCAGCTTCGTTCTTGGCAAAGGCCAGGGCAACCTTCAGCTTTTGGCCGACCGTCTTGTTGATCTTTCCTGTCGCTTTGTCGGTCGCTCCCAGGCTGTTCTGAGCGTTTGTCAGTGATCCTTGGAACTTTTCAAGGCCGTCTTTCGAGGTGAGCTTGAGGACCGCGTTAGCCGCCTCAACGGAGCCGAACAATTGAGCCGTGACCTCGGTAGTGGAAAAGCCTTGTTCTTCGGCTCTCGCCAAACCTTCTTTGAGGTTTTCGAGAGATCCGCCGAGACCTCGAGAGGCCAGGCCGGTCGCGGACAAGTCGATTCCAAACTGCTCTGCAACGGCTTTCGCCTCCTTTGCTGGCTTGACGAATCCTTGTATTGCTGCGCGGGTTCCAGTCACGGCTTCAGCGGTCGACAGTCCGCTTTGAGTCAAGGTTGAAACAGTGGCTCCAAGCTCTTGAATCGAAACCCCTGCCGAGCTGGCAAGAGGCCCCACTTTACCGATCGAGGCGGCCAGCTCTGGAATGTTTGTAACTCCGTCTTTCACCGTCGAAAAGAAAACGTCCGAAACAGCTCCGGCCTTGTCGGCTTCGAGCCCGTAGCTCTTCAATGTTCCAGCGAGGAGCTTGGTTGTGTCTTCCAGGTTTCCAAGGCCAGCCGTCGTAAGGTTCGCGGCGTCTTTGAGAAATGAAACTGCCTTGGTCGGTTCGACGCCCGCAGAGATCGCTTGATAAAGAGCCTTAGTCGCCTCGACGCCTTGGATTCCAAAGGTCGCAGCTAGATCCCTGCCGTCTTTAATGATTGCTTGGAGAGGAACTTTTGTTTCGTCAACGATCGTCGCGACCTCTGCCGCTGACTTTTCCAATGCCAGGGCGTTCGTCGCGAAACCTGCCGCGAGGGCACCTCCGCCGAGTATCAATCCCAGGCTTGCAAGTGGACCGGAAACCAGGCCGGAAATTGCTCCGCCAATGCCTCTAGCCGACCTGGTCGCTGCGCTTGTCAAACGAGAAAAACCGGAAGCTCCACGCTTTCCAGCTGCTAAAACTGTTGAACCTGCTCGACGAGCTGCCGCACTGACCTTTTCGATAGCGGTCACTGCCTTGCGAGAACCTTGGGCAGTCTTTGAGAAAGACGTTGTTGCAGACCTGGAGGCACTGTCAAAGGCCGCTTTTTGGTTTGCCGCCGCTTTATTGAAATCGTCCGTTGTCGCTTTGACAAAGCGGCCCGAAGCGTCTCTAGCTTGCTTCAGGCCTTTCTCAAACGGGGTTGAATCGAAACCGACTTGGAAATTGAAGGTCATTTAGCTCTTACCTTTCGCGGAAAGCCAGGGGCAAGACGGAGCTCTCATTTGGGACTCCTCCTCTTCCCTGATCATTTCGTATTGTAAGAGCCTTTCCTGTTTGGAGTAGCCTCCTACTTGTTCTCCAAGCTTCAAAAAGTGATCCTCTGGATCGTCCCAGCCGAATCTCTCACCCAGCCTGTGAATTAAGTAGAGGCGGGTTCTGGGTCGCTTTTGGACTTTCTTTCTGAAATTGTGTTCTCTTGGCCCGTCGAGGACTCCCCGACGAGCGGGAACGCCAAAAAATCAGAACCAAGATCACCCCACAGATCCATTTCGTTCGAGATCGTCATGATCCCCTGCCAGATCCGGTCGATATCTCCGCCAGTCAGACCCTCGGCCGACATTTCTTCAATGATCTTGTCAGCGGCGGCGTTTCGATCCGCCTGGGACTTCTTGAAGGTTTCGCGAAAGTCGACGTCGAAGGATTGTTCCTCGTGCCAGTCAAGGCCGATAGCGATCGTAAAAGCCTTCAAGCGAAGGTCTCTCTTGGCAACAGCTTCTTGAAACTCAACCGACTTTTCGTCAGGCAAGATCGAATCAGGTCTGCCGCCGCCGATCGCGGTAACAATGACTGGAACTCCAGTGTAATCCTCGGGGAAAAAGTGGTGAGTCCTGCGAACCCAGCCGACTGGAACGGCTTGAATAAAGACAATTACGTTGTCCATTCCAACAGGCCGCTTCAGAGGCAAAGCCACTCTGATCTTTTTCTTCTTGTTCTGCTTCGATAGTTTCATTGGATTAAAACCTTTCAGGTGAGTCTGTTGTTGGAAATTAAACCGTCAGAGAGCGATCAAAAGAACTCTGACTCTGGCTCAACGTCGCTTGAACGAATGGAGAAATTGAGCTTGTTCGACCCGACTTCTGCCGCGAATTCGATTCCAGTGACTTCACAATCGTTGTAAGTCAAACGCTCGTTTTGAGTGTTCTGAGCGCTTGGGTCAATGATTTCAATGATCACGTCAAAGTGAAACTTGGAGCCGTTTGTTGGCTTCGAGGTCGCGCCTGGAAACTTCCCGCTCATGAAATCACGAGGAGAAATCGGAGGACCGCCAGGCAGCGTCTTGGTTCGGTAGCTGGTGTAATGACCATTGATCGTCAAAGTGGCCGGTTGAGGCTCGCCTCGTCCAAAGCCACGTATCTTAGAGCGGTCACGAATCGGCTCGCCTTCGGTGTTGTGAGAGGCGGACAATTCCAAAATCATGTCCATTTCCAGTTCGTTGGGAACTGGAGCCCCGTCTTTGAATTTGATCTTGATTGACTGAAGATCACTCAGCTGTTGGGTTGTGACTGTCATTGTTTACCTCGACGGTCCAGAGTTTACTACGCGAGCAAAGAATACGCATGATAGCCCAATTATACCAGGCGTTCGAGGGTTCTCTGGGATTGGGTCAATCCTTCCCTCGTCAAGCCTTACGTTGCCCTGGATATTGTGAGGGGCCGCGCTGTCAAGGTCCAGGATATCCGCAGAAAACTTTGAAAGTCCAGACTGGACCAGGTCGGAAAGACGGTCGAGAGCAACTGTATCGCCGTCTGCGCGATCTCGGGCGAACCGAGAGAAGACGTTGACGCGAACCTCAAGAAAGAACATTCGCCGCCGATCGCCAGCTATCGGCCTTGGATCTTGCGAGCCGATAAAAGGGTAATACCACTCCTCAGCGCCAGGACCATTTTGCTCGTATTCCTCTGGAAGAATGCGAGCAACGGAGCCCATAATTTCCTTGATACGCTTTCGCAGTGTAAGCTTGGCGTAGGTTCGTATGAATTTGCTCACTGGTTCCTCCTCGTCGCCGCCCTGATTGCTTGGTCAATCCTTGCGGTCGCTCTCCTCAAATTGACCTCAACGATACCCGAGGGAGCCTGGTTGGAAGAGCCTCGTTCCAGAAAAACGATATGGAAGACGGAATTCTCGAAGCGGTAAACCTGAGCGGGAGCCCCAGGTATCGAGCCGGTTCTGAAGTTTTGAACGATCGACGGTTGACTGTTCACCGTCACGTCTCCCTCGCTCGACAACGTCATTGAGTAATCCAGGCCGCCGCCTTGCAAACGCCAGCCAGCTCGGGCTTGTCCAGTGTCGACCGGAGTTGCCAAAACGATCGCATTGAAGAGGTCGATCATGATCTTTCTAAAGACCAGCTCCAGGTTGACCTGGCGCTGACGAACGACGTCAAAAAAGCCGTCGATCGCCTGGATAAAAGCGGCTCCCTGCTCTTCAATTGTCACGTTCCGACCCGCCTCACGTCGCACTCGTAAATCTGTGAAAAGCGGTCGAATTCAACTCGGTGAATCCTGAACCGATCGCCGTCAGCTCCAATGATCAGCGCCCCTTGTTTCGGGACCGTTGAAGCCATGTCAATCTCTGCGAACCAGAAGACTGTTCCTCTTTGCTTGGAACGTCCGTTTGCTTGGTCGGTGTAGGTGTCGGTTGGTCCGTTCCCCCTGCCGCTGCCGCCGCGAATAGCTTTAAGAGAAATGCTTGTAGCGAGGCCTGCTGGGAGGAGCTTTCCTGTGTCCTGGTCTTCGACCCTGGGCGGCGTCTCTTCATAAGTTACGTCCTCTGGATTGGCGTTCAAGCTGAACATGAGAGAAAGGTCAAGGTTTGGACCTACCATCTTAATCGCCTTTTCGTTGGTGTTAGCTGCGTGTAAATCATTCGCGGACTGTCCGCGCCTTCCTTGGTGCAAGCGTCTCTGTAGAGCTTGTCGTAGCACTTGATCTGAGCTGCGCAAACCTCATAAAACTTGTTGTAATCGACCTTTTGACCATTCGGAGCTGTCACAGTTGGCGGCAGGTTCGTAGTGGGAGCCTGGGCCGCTTGCGTCAAGTAAAGGTCTTGAGCTGCGATCCACTTATTCAACAGGTCGAGATACTTCGCTGACAATGATTCTTGAGCCATGATTCCTCCAAATAAAAAAGCGGCGGCAAACTAAATCATAGCTGCCGCCGCCGCAAATTTCCGCTGCATATTGAAAAGCTCAGGAATCAGAGAACGTTGTAACTCCGCGTTACTTTGCGAGGTCCGTTCGCTCTCCAGTGGAAGCCTCCCATCATACCCGCTCTGACCTTCAAGATCACGCCGCGAGAAACGTATTGTTCGGTGTTGGTGCCACCGTAGGAAACGACCTGCATTCCCCAGTTTGACAGCCAGCCCCAGGCTTCTTTGAAATTGCCATACCAATACATGCCAGCCGCGTTCGCGAGAGACGTCGAGACGCCCGTTGAGGCGGCGAGGCGAGCCACTTGTTGAGAGTGGTGCAATGAGGGCGTAACGTTCAAGCCATTGCCACGAGTCAGCGTCTCAATGCCGCTTGGACGAACCTCGCGGGTTTCGATCGCGTTGACGATATGCTGGGCGTTGTAACGGTTCGCCTTGGAGGTCAACAGGTTCACTCCGTCAGTTTCAACAGCACGACCAGAAACTGGGTCAACCATTGCGTCGAGGAGATCTTGCAAGACCTGGAGGGAGTTTTTGTCAACGAGAGGATTACCAGGGAGCTGGTTGGTCCAATCAGCTGGAGGTGTTGGGGCTCCAGTCACGTAAGGCGCAAGACCCGCTCCAGGTAAGGCGCGAGACCAGTTGTAATTAACCAGTCCAAGGGGACCGCCCTTGAGGATCTTGTCTTGCTTTTCCCAGGCAATAACTTTGCCGACCTGGCGAGCCTTATCCATGACTCCCATTCCGCCGTTTTGACTGAGTCGCTCAAAGAAGATATCGCGCTCTTCGACGGTGATCAGGCGGCCAAACTCCTCGGTGAGTGGAGTTTCAATGAACTCGCGACCAAAGCCGATTTCTTTGAAGGCTTCGCCGCTTTCGCGGGTGTTTGGTTGCTCGTCTTTGAATTCTTGAAACCAAGGAATCCGCTCGAAGCGGAAACGAGAGGCCCGCTCGGTGACGAGCTGCGCCGAGATATCGTCTTCCTCTTGCATGGAAAGAGCGATCTCACTGAAGATAATCTGGCCGCCGAGAGGACCGAAGAAATCTCCAAGGCGGATTGGATCGCCGCTCTCCATATGCAAAGCACGAGAGTAATCGTCGCCGCGATTGTTCGCAACGGCGGCCCAGGCCTCCGCAGCCATAAAGACTTTTGCCAGGTCGTGAAAGTCAATATCTCGCGGGTCGATCGTCAGATCCTTGCGAGCTTTCTTCTCGACCAAAACTTCCAGAGCGATAGTGTTGGCAATCCACTTCGCCGCTTCATACTTTGCCCGTCGAGGGTCGCCGCCGAAACGCTCAATGACGTTTCGCAGGTGACGCTCGCGGATCTTGCCGTCTGTTACTTGAACCAGTCTCACTTTAATCCCTCCGATTTAAGGAAATGAAAACAACTGCGTCCCAAAGAGGACAACGCCCAGAAAGGGAGGGCTTAGGTTACGAGAGCTTGAACTCCGCCGTCAGAAATTGAAGAAACGATCTCAACTTCGACCTCGGTGATATTGTCGCCGCCAGCTCCAACGAGTGTTCGAGCCCGTCCAATGGATTCCTCCAAAGTGGCGACCTTGATCACTGCCTGATTCTGACATTGGAAATTGCCGCCGCCGATATCAACAGCGCTGACGCCAATGAAATCGCCGTCCTCAATGTTGTTTGCGGGAGCTTCCAAGGGATACTTGTAAACGCCAGCTCGCGACAAGGTCGGACGCTGGCCGAGATCTTCGTCTGGAAGAGCGACCTGGTTGATACCCCAAAAGAAATCATGGGCAGCTTGACGAGCCAGCAAAGCACTCGCAAAGGCAGCTCCAAGCTCGGAAACGGGAATAGGTCGCTTGTCGGAATCACGGCGAGCAGTGATATCCCCACGGTGTAAAGCGATATCAACAGGCGGCGGCTGGGGTGCCCTATGGCCTTTTGTATCGCCGTTCACATAACGATCATTGTTGTTTGAAATTTTGTAAGGCGTTGCCATAGCGGACTCTCCTGTGAATTTCCTCTATCCTAGCGTGAATTTACAATCTGACAATTGCCTTTATTGAGGCAAGTCAGTGCCACCTCGAAGGCAAGCAGCGAAAGCCTTGCGGTTCTCGACGGTCATTTCCTTCTTGGCGAATGAATGAAGCTCGCTGCCGCCCTCGGCTTTCTTGGACTCTCCGAAGAAATCGCGGGGAGGAGTGTCAGCGTTTTGGCTTGTGGTTCTCGCGGCGTTCAGCTTGCGGAATGATTCCACTTTCGCCTTGCGCTTTTCAAAGCTGTCAAGGGCTTTCAACGAATCAGACAAGAACTCGACCTCAGCCTTTTCAAGCTTGAAATCAATGATCAGCTGCGCCATGTCTTTGTCAAAGGCGGCTTGCAGGTTCTGGCTTTCAGCTGCTTTCAATCGGGTCTCGAGGTCTTTGATCCGAGCGGCTTCAGCTTTCTGGGCTTCAGTGGCTTGCATGTCTTTTGTGACACTCTCAACGATCTTGTCGTAGAGGCCAGCTTTTTTTACGTCTTCGAGTGTGATCGGCTTCATTTCGTCCTCCGAGGTTTCTTTTTTCTTCTGAGAATCTACCACGAACCAGTTTCTTCTGGTTTTCTGTGACTCGAAAAAGCCCTTTGTGGTCGCTGGGTCAGGAACAACCGCCAGGGCGAGAACTTGCTCAACGTGATCAGTCCAGTGCCCCTCGAATCCTTTTTGCTCCACGGGTTCATTTACGAGTGCTTCGTGGCTCATTCCGAAATTCTTTGGGTCGTTCGCAGCGTTCCAAAGGAAACTTTTCGCAAGGTCTCCAGCACCCATATTTACCTTGACGTCACCCCAAACGCCAGAACCCTCTCGAAATTGAGCGTTGCAAGTTACGCCAGCCTTGGTCAACAGACCTCGTCTGACGTCGCCAGTTTTCATTTCCTCCTCGGAGGGGTGGAGATCCCAGATTGGAATGTCGTTGTAGAGGTTTCGGTTGACGGCTTCTTGCAAGGCTTTCGGCAGGTATCCATAGCCGTTGAGTGACTTGATCCCGCAAAAGTGAACGCCAGTGATCAAGCCTTTTTCGGCGTCAACGACCGGGGCCTGAGCCTGGGTGTGTTTGTAGTCAAAGACTGGAACTAGTTTCATGCTTCACCTCGGAGAGAAAACGATTTTGCGAAAGATACCTTGAGCTTGTTCGTGAATTGTCGCCGCTGTTTCAGGGTTGATCAGTTTCTTCATGCCGCCCCTGAGACGAGTCAGCAATCGTCCGACCTCCAAGACGTTGTCTCGCTTGAATTTCATTGACCTGCCCTCGAACATTTGAGGAAAGATCATGACCTGAGACTCGACCTGGGTCGAGAAGTGAATAAGTCGGACAATAAGGCGAGGCGGGATTCCAATCAAATCCTCTCCAGTTTCTCCGTCGACACCGTCAAACTTAAGCAGCTTGACGGTCCAAACGCTATCTTCTGCGAGCATTGGGAGGATCTTTTTTAGCTCCTGCATGAAGTATGCAAAAAGCTCTTCGGTTTGTTTCAGTTTTGGTTTTGTGATTTCCATAGTTATAACCTCAGAGGGAGTCGGCCTGTTTGGGTTCTTACTGCTGGCGTAGAGGCCGGAGAAGCTGGCATTTGAATGAACGCGTTCCAACTGACCTGGCCGCCGCCGCTCGATAGGATATCAAAGCGACCCGCCCCGACGATATCTCTTTTGACCGAGTTGCTTTGACCGTTGAACCAATCCTCGTAGGTGGTATGAGCTGGCAAGGCTCCATTGACGCTTGCTCTCTCCGAATCCGATAGCAATCCTTCAAGCTCAGGAACTCCAAGATCAGAGTAACTTTTGGTGACTGGAACGTAAGTGCAGCGGCAGTTAAAACCGTCTGGCAAAACTGGGCGGCGGCTGCCTGTTGGGTAGACCTCGCCGTCCCGAGCTGCGTGGTGTGCCCTGGTTCGTGAGTCGAGCGTGGCAACGTAGCGATAACCGTCGAGCAGTGGTCCTGTCGATTCGTCGATTGACCGCTCCAAGAACCTCTGAGCCACTCGGTGAGTTTCCGTCCTGGCGATCCTGACTGCCCGGTTTCTGTCGCCGTTGAAAAGGGGAGTCAAGGCGCGAGCTATCTGGGCGTTCGATTGACCTGCCGCCGCCCCGTCTCGAATTATTGAAACGATTTGCTCGGGTTCCTGCAAGCCTGATAAAAGCTCGGCCCAGCGCGAAGCCGAAATGACTTCGTCAATCTCTGCCAGGGTCGGAGGATTGTAAATCGCATTTGCCCAAGCGGTCGAGGATCTTGTCGGGACTGGCAAGCCCTCCATGGCACTTGATCTTAAGTCGTCCTGAGGGGCCGAGCGATCCTCCTCAAGACGGAGCTGGGGAGGGACAATAACCTTGACGCCAATAGGTGAGGGAATCGCCTTGACGGTCCTCTCAAAGCCTTCCCACCAAGAACGAGCCGCCGCTTCCCTGAGCGATCTCTGAATTAAAGCCATGGCCATTTGCGGAGCAAAGCCGAGAGCCGCCGATTGACCGCCCCTGGCGAACGCCCGCAACTGCTCTCTGTAAATACGATCGACCTTGCCAGCAAGCCAAAGAGAATGCCTCAATCGCTTGCCCTGCAAGGTAAAAAAGATATCGCGGACTTTTTCGTTTAGAGTCTTGACCATGAAATCAGATCAAGGCGTGAAAGTGAAGCCGTTCGCGGCGGCGAGCTGAACAGCAAGATCCTCGATCATGTCCTGCTGGTATTGCTCAAGACGAGAGAGCGGGTGATCGTCAAACTCCGAAGCGTCTTCAGTCGTGTTGATCTTGAAGAATTGCCCATTCTGCGCTTTGTCCTGGGCAACGCTTCGCATGATCTCAAGGCAGCTCTCCTTGAATTGTTCCTTCGTCGCTGGTATCGCTGGCATGATTCAGCTCCTCTTTGGATTCAAGCCGGTCATAAATCTCTTGACTCAGCTTTGGGTTTTCGTCGCGATAAGAAAAGGCCAGGAGATTCAAAGCTCCTCTTGCCCTTGGATCTCCCAAGCTTATCACGATCTGTTTCGGCGGCAGATCGTCATTCTCTGCCAAAAAAAACGGTTTTGTTTCGTCGTTCATTCTTACTCGTCCTCTGTGGTCGGCATTGGTAGAGGCGGGAAAGGGTCAGCAAAAGCGCCCAAAGCACTCGCCGCCTCCTCCTGGATCGCCATTGTTTCTTGTTCGTCGTCCAGGCCGAGAGAGGCCCGAGCTGTCTTCTTGCTTTCGATCTTGTTCTGCACAAGAACTTGGTGTTTTTGAGCTTCCTTGAGGCCGTCCTCGGTGATTATTTCTGGACCGATCACAGTCACCTCAAACTCTTCCTCCCAATCCTCTGGAACTTCACCCAGGTCGGCAGCTCGATCCAGAGTCTTTTCGTAGAGCTCTATTTCGAGGTCTGCTGTATCGGCCTGGCGCATGAGCAACCTCATGTGAACCGGACCCTGAGCAACGACCACTCCCGAGCTTCCAAAGCCCTTGGAGTCTTGGTCAGCTCCGATCATGAATGGAGCCATAACGATACCAGCTCCAATTTCTCGAATCACCATTTTGTGAACCGCGACGCCCTTGGAAATGTCCAGGTTCGCGAAAGGCGCAGAAGAAAGCTTCATGCCTGGGGGAACGTCGAGCATTGAGCCCTCGTCGACAAACTTCTGCCGCCGCTTATCGAAGTCGACAGAAATACTAGCGAAATCGACGTCATGAAAACCGTCCGAGGTTTCAACGACGTCAGCGTCGCGGTCGGCCAGCTCGGTGATCTTCGACATGAGAGTTCCGTTGTCGTGTTCGCGGATCATTGCAATTGAGGCCTGGAGCCTCTGGATCGTCGTCATTGCTTGGCGCAAAGCGCAAGCGTCCTCTAATGCCTCAGAAACCCAGTGAAGCTCGGAGACGCCTCGGAGAGTGTTTGGCGTCACGTTCCATTTCTCATGAATCACGCTTTGACCGTCGACAAACTCTCCTCGGTAGTAATATCCAATGACGTCCTCGACGTCACCTCCGCGAAACCTCACGCCCTGGTCAGTGTCCGCCATGCTGACCCTTGACGCTGGCGTTTGAACCATTGAAGGATCAAGAAATCTGATCTTGAAATAGCCGTCGCTGCTCGTCGCTGGAGTCAGGCGCAGAAAGACTTCGCCGTCAATGATCGGTTCAGTGACGAGGGCTCGTTCTTTCTTCTTGAACTTGTTCTTTTTGCGAAGGCGGCGGATCACTCTCTTCAGTTGCTTGCGCCGCTTCTCTTGCTCCTCAAAGGCTTTCGGTTCGCTTTCCTTGTCCGCCTTCATATCCTCGCGAGCGATAACGTCCCAGGTCATTCCTCGCTGCCCTACGGTGTAAGCGACAGAGTTCTTGAGGATTGACGCGACGTAAGGATTTCCAGAAGCTCTCAAGCGGCGAGCGTTCGCCCTTGCTGCCTTGGTCGAAAACCTCTGTATCTGGTTTCCGCCCTGGACAGAGAAATCACCCGAGGCGAAGGCGTCGAAAGGCAAGCCTGAGAACTGCCGCAAAGGGTCCACGAGGTAATTCGTGAACCCTCTCTCTTGGAGCGTTGCCTCTACTTTTCTGAGAGCGGTCTTGTAATCAAAAGCGGCTTTATTGCACGATTTCTTCAGTGCTTGGATCGTTGCTGGTCCCATGAATCCTCCAGTGATTGGACTCACCCAGCATAACTCAGAACAGCTCTAAGTCGACCGCTTTAAGACGCAAATAGTGATTGCTCAAAAAGCATTGTTGGGAAGTGTCCGAGCCTGCAATTAGTTTGGAAGAAAACTATAGCAGGTTGTTCCTGAATTTCGGTATGCCACTTCCAAAGGCAGGAATCACCAACGACCTCCTGGAACTTTTCCAGTTCTGGGATATCGCGACCGACCTCTTCTTTTGCCCAGACCAGGTCGGCCAGGTTGTTGAACATAAGATCGTCCCAGCCGAGGTATGGATAGTGTTCAAAAGCGACCTGGGCGCAAGCTTCCCTCGCCGCCTTCTTGTAATCGTATTCAGTCATTGAAATCTCAATCGTTGTAAGCTGGCGGAGCCACTGCCGCCGCCGTTGCATTGTCTTGCGAGACGTTGTCCAAGCTCTCCCAGCATTGCAAGAAAGGGGAGGCGTCGCGGGCTGCCAAAAACAACCGTCCAGAGGGGTGAAAGCGGCAGCACTCCGAGCCAGAATCACCGTTCGCTGAAAGCGACAATCCGTTCCAGGGAAAGCCGTCGATTAAGTCTTTCATTTCCTCGTCTTCAGGAATGAAGCGGACCATTTGAGCAAACGGTGAAGCCGTTCCAACAATGCCGACCTGCCTCCCGTTTGGGTGAAGGTCGCCGCCCCTGAGCGTTGACATAGTCGACCCCGAGGGCATACCAGTGAAATCAATAGCTCCCGTGTCTCGATTGAACTTGCCAACAAACACGCCAGCGCTGCCGCCAGTTAAGATCACGTATCGTCCAGAGGGGTGAAAGCGTATCCCTTCCATAGCAGCTATTACGGGCGTTCCAGTCTCGCTTGTCGCGTCAGCTACCGTTGTTTTATTGACTCGAATAACTCTGACTTTCGGAGTGGTCCCAGTGATTGACACTGCAACGAAACGAGAGTCAGGGCTCCAATCCATTTCCGTATTGTCAGCTCCGCCGATCGCCACTGTTCCGATTGAAACCCAGATTGAGGTTTTATCTCGACGCCAAACGTGAACTGTCCCAGGAGCTGCCGCCGCAAAGAACTGACCGTTAGGGGAAAAGCGGCAGGATTTCCACTGCCCAAAGGTCGCCCCTGGAAAGTTTGTCCAGGCTCCAACCGCTTCGTGTTGGTCGAACGCGAGGTATTGAGGTTCGTCGTTCGCGGGAGCATAGGCGAGGAAGTCGTTGAGCGGTGAAATGTCCACGTCGTTGACGAACGTTGCAGCGGTCGCGGGCATGGCTGGCGTTATCTTCTCGAAGGTCTTTCCTCGAACCTGGTAAAGCTCGACGCGTGGCGCAGTGGAATGACACAAAACCAACAGGCCGCCGTTCCTCGAAAACCGCATGTTTTGAGGCTGTGCGAGCGGGTTGGTGTCAAGGAATCCAGTTATCTTCTGATCACTGAAAAGGAAATCCTGGACGGGTCTCGAAAAGGGTTGGATTCTTGGATCGTAATCAGATCCAGGGACGTGAACAAGAGCCGCTCGTGGCTTTGGAGCCCGTTGTTCGGTGATAACAAAGAACCCCGCAACAATGCGAATAAAGAGGGCGTCGTTCTCCTGGTAATCCCAGAGACGGCTTGAATTGACTGGGTCAGGAGACCAAACCATTGAAAGCGAGCCGTTGATAATGACCTGGCCAAGAGGCCCCTGCTTCAAGATAGAAGTCAAGTAGCTCTTGCGAAACACTGAATTCGCCGCTTCGCTGTGAAGGTTAAAAGTCACCGTCGCGGTTGTGTTGACTCTGTAACGTTGACCTGGCACGAGAGTGATTGTTCCCGCCGAGGTCACGTTGACGCCAGCCAGGTCGCCAAGAGTGAAAACCTCGGATTTCCAGCCAGTCGACGATTCAAAGACGAGGGAAACATAAGCTCCGCGAAAGGCGGAAACCCTGCAAGCAATGCCGCCGCTCACAAGTGTTCCGTCAATGACCATGGAGCCAGTAAGGAACCGGATCTTTAGAGCCCTTACGAGGCTTGTAGTCGTCACCCAAAAGCCGACCTTGTCACCGTTGCTCGGGCTGGCCGGCAGGTCCACAGTGACGTCCGCTCCGGCCGAGGCCATGTTCAAACGGTAAACTCCCGCGTTTATGGCAGCGGTGAAGCTCGACGTCTTTGGAGAATCTGGGTGAAAGAACACGCCCGAGGATTGATCAATAAAATCGACCAGGCCCCCAGGTGTAATCCCGAGAACCTGGCCAGCTGTTGGCACTCCGCCAGATTGGTTCTTTGGTTGTAAGCTTCTGACTTCTAGCGGTTCGCCACTCATTCGGGCCTCACAATGCTTTGGTGAAAAAACAAGGCGGCGGCTTAACTCCCTCGCCGCCGCCTTTCAAGGCTCAAGTTCAATCGCTTGAACGGTAATCAATCTGAAGATTGTCGCCAATGTTCAGAGGGAACCCAGAGGTTCCGAGCCAAGTGATAACTTTGCCAGCGACAGAGTAATGAACGCCAGCGATAAGTCGGGCTCCCTGGTGCCAGAGCTGAGGTGTGGTTCCAGCGACAGGAGTGAAGGTCAGCTGTTGAGTCATGATCGTATCAGAGCCTGAAATGGCCTGAGTTGAAGTGATCAGCTCGCCGTCTCGGAAGGTTCCGACTTTATTGGCGACCTCGTTGATAGCTTCAATGATCGTTTGGGCAGTGGTCGCCAAGTCAGCGCCAGCCGTCAACGTGTAAGATTTCGTGAGCGATCGCAGGATAATATCGTTCAGGTCTGTCGTGTTTCCAATGATCACGTCGACAGTGTCCTGGTCTCCAATCAAACAATCGCCGTCTGCGCCAGCTCCGCGTTTTGCACCTCCACGCATGACAGCGTTTCCACCGTCACCGTCTTTCGAGGGCGAGATACCAGCGTCTCCACCCTTAAGGATTCCGTTTCCACCGTCTCCTGGAGGTGTGTTGTTTCCAGCGTCCTCGCCACCGTCGCCGCCAGTAAAGACCGCGTCGCCACCGTCTCCAGCTGGGTTCACCCCGGCTTGAGTGGTTCCGTTCTGTCCACCGTCTCCGCCCTTAAAGGTCGCAACGCCTCCAGCTCCAGAAGAAACAATACCAGCTGTCGGAAGCGTAACGTCGCCACCATTTCCAGCTGAGTAAGTCGCTGATCCACCGACGCCGCCGTCTCCGGAGTTCCCGACGCCTGGGCCTCCCTGACCGGCCTTGATATCCAAAGCGTAACCGAGCCCTGTTGTTGCTGGGTTCTGTGTCGGCAAGATAGTGAATTCTTGAACTGAGGTGATCTTGTCGCCTGAGCTGAGGGAAATGTCAGTTCCGCCAGTGGTGTTACCAGAAGCAAGAGTCGAGGAAAGGTCTTGGGTTCCGCCAGTCGTGAAGACGGTCCAGGTCAATCCTGTTCCCGAGCCGCCGCCGATCGTGATTGGATCATTGTTCGTGAGGGTAAATCCCTTGTCGCCGTTCGCTGTTCCCTCTTCGACGAACACGAAAGCGTTTGCAGTGACTTCGTCGTCAGAATCGAAATCCTCTGTCCGGTCGAGAGTGTAAACGCCAGGCCCCTGCGTAAGCTTCCAGAGTCCGTTCGCGTCAGCTCCAAGGCCGCCGACGTCGCCCTCGTTTTTGAGGAGGATACGATCGTCATTCGCCCCGAGAACACCGTCGATAGTAATGTTTCCAGCGAGACGAACTCCCGTGATCTGACCTCGGCCAGAAGCTCCGCCAGTGTCGTTGTAAACCGCCGTGCTGACAAAGCCCATGTTGAGGAAGATATCCTGGGTAGCAAGGCGAACGCTGGCTTTCGTGTCGAGGCCTTGCACGGCGTCGTTCAACTGTTGAAGGTTGACAGCGTCGGTCGAGGCAACGCCAGCTGAAACGTTGGTGAGCTTGAAGCCGCCCAGGCTTTGGTCAGCTGTGAAAGCCTGGGAACCGTCAGCTTGAATAAGTGTTTCTGTGATCTTGGAAACAGCGATCGAGCCAGCCGCAAACTTGTCGGTCACAGTGGCCTGGTCAAAGACTCCAGACGCCATTAAGGCGCGACCGGCAGCGCTGGCCGCCAATAAGCCAGCGATACATTCTGGCGTCCCGACTGCTCCGTCTTTGAGGTGTTGTTGTTGGAATAATCCTGCCGCACTCATGTTTTACTCTCCTATGTTGCTTTTTGGTAATAGGCTAGAAGCTTTTGACCAGCAAGCATAGCGGGAGCCAAGCCGGTCAGGGTTAAAGTCTTATTCGTGGCTCCCGAGACATTGAAATGAACAGTCCTGAAAAAAACTGCCGACTCCCAAAACAAGAGAATCGTTTCTGGCGCAAGACAGTCTTGGCTCAATGTGAACACAGTCTGACCCAAAACTGCCGTAAAAAGATCCGAGGTCATTGCGGTTCCAGGCGGACCTGGTAATCCTCCGCCGCCAGATCCTCCGCCAGATCCTCCTTGGAAATCGTTTCCAGCGTAGTCGTTTTGGGACATGGTCAAAAGCCTCCGATAATTCTCAGGCCGAATTTAGTGGAAGCGTTGACCGCGTCGAATTGGTAGGTGAATTGAAGCCCGTGCTTGTTGCGAACGACGAGCGAGGGCAAGACATACCACTGACCTTGAGGCAGCTCGGCGGGAGTGATCTGAATGGGCCGCCGCTTTGCTACCAGGTTGGTTCCGTCGTCTTCCAGAGAAACCATTTCTCCCCATTCGTTTGGGGCAAGCTGGACAAGGCTTTTTGATTTCAAGATCAGTTCGGTTGCAGAGCCCCAGTCGATTCTTAGAGCAACCTGCAAGCTTTTATTGTCGCTCGCTTGGAAGGCGGGAGCGATCTTTTCAGAGTTGTCAGGAACAACCAAGAACTCGACGAGATCGCTTATCTCGGACTCTTTGACTGCCCCTTTTTTTTGCAGAGTGCTTTCGATCGTCACGTTTCACCTCAAGCTATTCTGGTCCTCTTTTTCTTCCGCTTAACCTTACCATGAGAAAGCAAGACTGCCAGCCTAATCGCCATTTCAACGGCGTCGGGTCCGTCGTCGTGACCCTTTGGAAATCTCTTGAGCTGAGAGGTCAACAAAAAACTGTCAGGATTCTGGACAATTCTTATCCGCCTGGTCGACAGCTTGGGCTCAAGACTTCTGATTCTCGCCTTCTTGCTGTCGCTGTTGGTGATCTCGACGAAGGGGATATCGAGGATAGGTTTTCTCTCTTTACGACGCGCAAAATTAAGTTCCTTGAGCCGACGCTTCAGCAATGGGAAGAGGAGCTTTTGAAAGCCGTTCCCTTCGACTCCGAAAAGCTCAGGGCGGAACTCGATATAACGCTCGATCATGTCGTTGATCAATTCGTTCACTCGCCGCCGCTTCATGTCAATCTCAATCCAGAACAGCTTTTGAGTGCAAACTCCAAGCTTAACGATAGCTGAATAATCGTTCTCGTCGTCGGTCTCTCCAAGCGAAGGATCGCAGGTCATTGTCTTCCAGATCATTTCTTCTGGGAACTGGTTCGCGAACAACCATTCTCCGAAGTATCGAGGGTCGAAGACTGCGTCAGCTGAGGTCGCCTCGTTTTGGTATTCCTGGTTGAAGCTGCCGTATCCCTGGTCCACTCTAATCTTCATTAAGCGAAGCGGGCTGAATCGTTCAGGCCAATAGGACTCGAAGCCCTTCAGCATGGTCTTTTCGTGTTGTTCGTAAAAAGCTTGGGCTTGCCGCTCTCGGTCTGGCTTCGAGTGGTCGGTGTAAATACGCTCCCAGGTTTCCCAAAGCTTCATGTGAGTCGGCCAGGATTTGATCGCTCGGAATTTCTTCGTCACCCAGCCGTTGCCGTGTTCGTGAAGAGTGTTTACCAGGCCGTCCTCGTGTATTGTCGTTCCAGCTACAAGAAAGGCTGTCCCAGGGTTTCCGATCGGCATGATCGTTTCTTTGACCCAGCTCTTGACCTTCTTTCGCTCGACCTCAGACCACTTGTGTTTGTCGCCTTCAGGGTCGTCCATAATGACCAAAGACGGCCTGACAGCTCCCTTTTTGGTTCCTCGGATCGCGCCAGCTGAACCGACAGCTTTCACCGTGATTCCATTCTTCGAAACAATCTGACGCTTTGACCAAGTCTCGCCGCGACCGCAAGCCCAGGGATAGTCCTCGGCCAGCTCCTCGTTCTCGTCCAGTTCTTTCTTCACCGACTCGACAAAGCCCTGGGCCTGGTCAATGGTGTTCGAGCAAACAAGGATATAGCCCTCTGTTTCGTGAACGATTGACCAAAGAACCAACAGGAAGGAAATCACGGTCGACTTGGCAGCTCCACGGGGAGCGATAAGACAGAGCTTGTAGTCGTCCTCTCGTTCCTTGTATGAAAACCTCAATGGCATTAAGGCCGAGTCGTCAAGCCAGGTATGAACGACGTTCTCTGGGCTTGTAAAGTAATCCGGGAAGTATTCTTTTCCCCACTCCAGGATACTCTGATCAAGCTCTCCGTCGCAGTCAATGCGCCTATCCCAAGCCCTCTCTGCCCTGGAGAGCGTCTCCTCGACAGTTGCCGCCGCTTTGTTTCGTTTCTTCTTTCGCGCCATGTCTGCAACAAACTATCGAAATATGGGTTTTGGCAAAAAGCTGACAATTGCTGGGCTGAATGAAGTCGAGCTGCTCGCCTCGAGCGGACCTAGATTGTATCTCAAGCGTGTTTAAGTTTGCCGCGTCCTTTGCACCGAGTGCAGATCGTCATTCGTTGAAACCAGCTAGATCCCTTCTGGATCACTTTGCCCTTTCCTCGACATGGCTGGCAATTCTTCCAAGCTCGACTGCGCTTCTTTCCCAGGTGAGCTTTTCTCTTGTTCAGCATAAATCAGATCCTCAACGCAATCCTCGCACAAGTCCCAGACAGTATCGAAGCGGTCTGGGTCTTCGTCGTCTTGGATCACTCTCAATTCGTCGTCGGAAAAGGTTCCGCAAAGTGTCAATTTATCGAAGGTTTTGAAGCAGCTGTCGCAGGTATCAGGAATCACCTCGACCTCATTTCTTCGCCTTTGACTTGCTTGGCTTGTTTGGCTTTGCAAGCTTGCGAGGTCGAGCGTGTTTCTTAATAAAAGCCTTTCTCTTTTCCCTGGCTGCCGCCTTCTTGGCTTCGCCTCCCTGGCTTTCAAGATATCCTGGGTTGACCTTGTATGCGTTCTCTTCTTTGTGCCAGCCGAATCGGAAAACTATCCATTGCTTTTTGGGACCAACTGGTCCAGTAGCTGCGTCGATCGCCAGGTGACACTGATCGCTCTTGTTCAGCTCGATCCCGGTTGCAAGCTCCAGGTTCCTCAAGCCAGATAGAAACACGGCAAGCCTTTGTTCGACGGTGTAAGTCTCTTTGACCTCGGCCTCTTCTTTGGCGTCTTGAGTGACCGCCTCGCGAATAACCAGGTCCTCCTTGTTCGCTTTGTTGATACGGAACGCGCAGCTCTGGCAATAGAGCCGGTCTGTTTGGGTGTGCCGCCAGCGATATCTGTTGCCAGAGATTTCGATTCGACAAGATCGTCTGGAGCATGTTTCGGGCTTCATTGGTTGACCTTTCGCAGTGAGTCATTTATTGGACAGCGTCCGACTCGCGAACGCCATACCTCCTCAGGATACGAAAGAAATCTCTCTTTGCCAGTCGCATTTTATTTCTCGGGACGTAGTCCATAGCCCAGGCAGTGATTTCCTCAACGAGCAAAGCGAATTCCTCAACCGTCAATCCGTCACCGTCCAGGTCGTCGACACCGCGAGAAAGACGCTCGGCCTTGAGCAGTCCTGGCATAACCTTCCCAGTTCCGATCGCAAGGGAGACAAGAACTTTCGGACTCAGCTTCTTGAGCTTGTCTTGCTCCTTCTTGTCTCCAAGTTTGTCAGCAAGAATTTTGGCAGGTTCAAGCAAAACGCCCATGAGGCCCTGAATGTTGTTGGCATGTCGATCGGCCATTTTGCGACCTTGCCGCCGCCTTTCTTTTAGAGCTTCTTGGTGCTTTTCCCTGGCCATAGCACGATCCCAGGCTCGCGCACGATTGACCCAATTATTTTGTGAGGACCAACGAGAGAATGATCGGGAGCGTTTCGTCGAGTCGTCGCCATGCAGGTTTTCGGCTGCCGCTTTGAGAGTCCGACCTGGTCCCAAAGCAAGATAAGAACAGAAAGCCTCGTAAGCGAGCGGTGTTTCCTTTTCGAGTTGGTCCCAGATAGTTTCTGATTTCATTGTTTCCTCGGATCTTTACTTTCAAGGTTCCTGGGTAGGGTGAGATAAAGCGGGCGTCTTTCTTCAAGCAACCTCGCTGAATCCGTTGCTTTATGGGAACAGAGGTATACTCCCTCGGGTCGATCAATCCTCCAGATTGGTTCATTGTCCCTGAAAGCGAAGAGTGAGCGCTTGTCGGCGGCGAGTAAGAAGCAGGGCGAGCTTTTTGTCGTCATAAGGGCAGACATACACTTTTGAGAGAACCTGAAGACTGGACAGCCTTGAATAAGCTCCAGGAAGACTTGAGAGTCGAGCGGGTGAAAAGGGAAATCATAAGCGTCTCGGATCACTTCATGGGACTCGACGGAGCCTTTGTGAACGATCGCTGTGGTTTGCTTGTTGTCTGTGGTTGGTTGAATGAAAAGAAGGTCGTCGGTTGTTCTTGGAGCTGCAAGACGGCAGTGGCCGACCATGAGCAGAACTTGACTCTGATCAGTGAACGGGAGCGGTATTTTAAGATTGGGATGCAAAAGTCGTGATCTGAGCGAACCGTTGCGTTTCAAGGAATTGAAGGCGGCGAGCCTCTCTTTCTTCCACGAAATCCCCCACTGGTCAGGACCCTGGACGGAGGCGAGCTTTGCGATTAAAGTCAGAAACTCAGGATCAGCAAAGCCGCCTGTTGAAATGAAACCAAAGGCTCCAGACATATCAACCTCAGAATAATGTGAGCTGCTCGTCGATCTGAAAGACTCGGTTAGAGCTCTCTCGCCTTGACCTGGAACGCGAACGTTGAGCAGCTCGTTGACGCTCGATAGTTTTCGTTGTTCTTTGCCTTGCGCGGACAGCGGAGCGAACGTCATAAGACAAGTGGCAGCGCTGGCATAATGCGCGAAGGTTTTCGAGGCGGCAGTCCTCGGGCGTGTGGTTCATGTGGGCGACAGTCAAGACGACGCGAATAGCACGACGCCAAGCTCTATCTCCCATGAAGCCCTTGCGAGAGTAAACGAAGCGACCTGGGTTTGAGATCTTTCTTGATATCCAGGTTCCATTTCGAGCGCTGCACCATTCGCAGCACTGACCGGCCTCTGACCTGACCTTCTTGGAGATCTCTTTCCAGTTGCTCGGATATCTCGGCTTGTTTTCTGGTTTGATTGGCATTGGAAACCTCCTTGTCCAGTGTCCAACTAGAGAAAGAATGAAGATCCCGTTTTCTTTCATTCAGAGTAGTGGACAAACGCAAAGGTTTCCAGTGTCAAAGTGGAGCTTTGATCAAGTTCCTTTGTCTGTGGGAACCCAGGCCTGGCCGAAAGACTTGCCTTCAGCTCTGATTTGAGCGGAGCCTCGGTGATCGTAAAGACGCTCGACCTCTTCGAGTTGCATACCCAGCTCCCGCTCAACGTCGCTCTTCGAATAGTTGAATCGGTCAATGAGTTTCCTCACGATATCGCCCATAGGCTTAATTCCGTGGTTCCCTCGCGCCCTGTTGTGCCTGACTGTCGAGCAAATGTATTGATCTTCGGTGAGGTCAAGAATCACTGTCGGAACCCAGCCGTCAGTTAAATCGAAAACCTCCTTGTCGGTCTTGGTCAAGTGGTGACGGTGAAAGCCGTCAACGATCGTAGTCTCGTCTTTTGACAAGAGAATCGGCATGGTCCAAACGCAAACGATCAGGGACTGACGGAGGAGCTTGAACTCCAAGGGGTTGACGTGATTCGGGTTGTAGTCGTTCGCGGTCAGCTCGTGGACAAAACGCCACTTGAGCTTTGCGATCGGAGTCAACGCGATCTTTTCGCGGGGTTTCTTTGTTCTCTTCATGGTGAGCCTTTCATGAAAAAAAAAGATCGGCGGCCCCCAAACAGAGGCCGCCGCAGATTTTTGGAGGTGGAATTGAATGAGTTTTTGATCAGTTTCCGATCAGGAAGAAATCGAAATCGACTTCGCCGCCGCTCGCTTCGAGCTGCAGAATGTGGTTCGTGGTGTCAACGACTGGGTAACGCAAGCCGCCAGCGTAAAGAAGCATGATCCCACCTGGCTGAACCTTGTTCTCGTCGACGTTCGCATTGAACGGAGAAATCCAAGCAGTCGCTCCGCCCTTACCACCGACAAGCAAAACGCCAGTGTTTGACTTGTTGCGGATCGCGAGAAGAATGACGCCAGAAAGCGCAACGGCTTGACCTAGTGAATCCTTGCCGAGTCCCTGGCCGACGTTTGTGTTTGCAAAGTCGTGAACGTCAACGTCGCGAATGGCAGCGTCTGCGAGCGTCTCGGAGAAATCCATGACGACGTTGCCTTTGCCTTCTCCCAGGCCGTCCTCAATGAGAGCCTCGAAGCGGAAATCAGGCCGCCCTTGAACCGGAGCCTGAGCGCCCAAAAGCTGCTGGACCAGGCTCGAAATGCTGATTGATAAATCTGTCCGTTGTTGTCTTGTCATTTCGCCCTCTACTTTTGGCTAAAATACTGGCTTAACGTTCTACCTTTTAACATGCCGCGAAAAGCAATCATAGCTAATCTTTGCCAGGAGATCATGGTTTTCGGATCTGGTTCAATGTCGGGAATCGGAACCCCTGGCCTAGTGTCAGAGTGATACTTGAGAAGCCTCCGGATATTGTCCGAGATATAAGCCCTCTCTTTATTCGGCCATTGCATGATAAGGCCTCGAATGTAATCGCGCCAGGTTTCGCCTTCCCTGGGCATGACACAACTACGATCGCGTTTGGCATACAACGCCGAGTTGGAATACCTCGCGGCGCAGTCAGCTCCAGGGACACGGCTTTGCATTTTGTCCCAAAGGTCTGGATACAGTTTCTTCCAAAACCAGAGATTCGCTGACGGTTCCTCGCCAAACGGGGGAGTGACGCGTTGGTTCACAACCGGGACTCCAACACGGTGAAATAGATCGTAGGTTCTGTTGTAATCCCAGCCGTGTTCAAGAGGTCCAATCCAAACGTCTTCTGTCTTCCAGTCATAAATTGGATCGCAGCGATAGATATGCTTCCAGGTGTTATCGGCTCGAATGAAAGCCTCAAAGCCTCTCTTGGCTGTGATCATGCGATAACGAATCAGGCTTTCCTGGGTCCGACGCCCGAAAAGAATTGAGATCGTTCCATGCTTTTCAGCTGGGAAGTAATAACCGAGCTGGTCGTTGTAAGCAGTTCGCGGAACGTCTGGGAAGTGGTTGTGATTCATTGACTCAGGCGGCAGTGGTCTGCACCATTTATCCTCGTCCTCGGGAGCCCAGGCATACCACCAAGGGAGGCGGCGAGAGCAAGCGTTTCGGTGTTTGGTTGGAACGCAGCACCAAAACATTTCAACGTCTGGGCGGTTGTAAACGCGGCGGACGTAGTCCACTGTGTCAGGCGATATCGCTTCCTCGTCTCCAAAAAAGACCTTGACCGGCCCGCGTTTCATTTCCCTGGCTACCTCGAGAGTGACGTTCAAGACGGCGGTTGAGTCTTTGCCGCCGCTGAACATAACTACGAAATCGTCGGCAGTTTCAATCGCGTGACGGACGCGAGCCTTTGCCATTTCAAAGACGTTCTCGCTCAGTTTTCGCATGTCTCCGTGGCGTCTTTGCTTGCGTCCGTTCATTGCTTAACTCCCCTTTTTTGCTTCCAGTTTCCCAGAAACCAACTCGATAGCGTCGTGTTTTGGATCTTTGTGATCCAGTTTCTCGCCGTTCACGAGCGTTCGATTAAACATGGGGTGATCTTCGCGAGACGGCCCCTGGTCTGAGTCAGGGTGAAACGCGACGACGTCCATACGAAGGTTTTCAGTCATGAATCTGTGCCATGCTTCGGCAGGGATCACAAACAATGAGCCGATCTTGAGAGGTTCCCTCAGAGGGTTTTCTGGATCGCTTTCTTTGTGTCCGTCGTCTTCGTAGTGTTCACAAACGCCCTGGCCGCGAGCAACAAAGCCAGCTCTGAGGCTGGGGTGAGTGTGAAAAGTCTGCTCGATTTCAGGAGGGAAATGAAGCAAGTTCAAGACTGGATCACCGACAACAGGCGGCGCGATAAGGACCGAGTCAGAGCAGCCGTCGATATAGGGAAGGCGTCCTGCAGACTCAATCGGTCCTCCGACATTGCCCATTCCCAGAAAGCCCTCGACGGAAACGATCAAGACCCTCGATCCCAGTTCAAGAAGCTCGACCAGGCCGCCGTCAGGGAGACAGAAATACTCGCGGGCGTTGACCACTTTGTCAGGAAAGCAATCGCTCTTAATTCTGACCCGTCCAGAACCAACGAAGCCAAACGCAGCCCCAATTCTAGGGATCGCGCAAAGGCGTCTCTGTGAATGTTCCTTGGAGGCGTTCTCGAAGCCGTAAACGCTGATTCCAGGCTCTTCATAGAGAAGCCCGTTGTATTTGGTGAAAGCCGCAAAGCCGTCCTCTGGACCGCGAGCAGCCACCTCCTCGACTGGTTGTTGATCGCGGTCTTCAGGAACTTCAATGCCTTGGATCAAACAAGCATGGCGGAGCAATTGATAGATAGGAATCTCGTCGGCTTCAGGCTTTGCTCTGAATCTCTTGACGCCGTCTTTCTCCTGGATTTCCAGGTTATCCAGAAAGCCCTGGGCCGCCGCCGCCCTCTTGATACTTTCCAAGCTCAACGGTGATTCCTCTGGAAAGTCACTGAGGTTCACCCAGGGGCGGTCAACGAGCTTCACTTGCTTCTTTTTGGGTTTGACTTGGTAAGGTTGCTCCGCCAGCGTGTCGAGGACTGGCTTGTCCAGTTGACCCCTTGGCTCGTCCGACCTGGTCCTGGTTGGGTGAAGCTTCAAAAACTCCGCTCTTTCTTTCATGGCAGATCGTTCGCTGGCGTTCATTTCGCGGCCTTGAGAATTGACGACAGCGGAGAAAGCGGCCTTGTAAGTGTCAGAGTCCTGGGCGTCGATTTCGTCTTCCTTGGAAATATTTGGCTCTGGAAGAGGCTCGATAGGCTCGATCCCGGCCTGTTCCATAGCGACCTTTGCCGCTTCGTTGGGCTTGGAAAGATCAGCGACTGAATTCCCGAGCTCCGAATCTGCCTCGGGGAGCTCCGCCGCGTCGGCCTGGTCGTCAATGTCAGGATCGCCCTTTTCCTCAACTGCCGTTGTTGCTTCGACGGCAGCGATTGCCTCTTTGTGATTCGCTGGCCGCCGCTTTCTGGTTGCCTTATTGGTGGAAGTCTTCTTTTTTGCCATGGTTCGGTTCCTTATTTCTTCTTGCTGAATGCTTCGAGAATTACATGCAAAGCCGCCGCTTGAGTGGCGAGCTTCTTATCCTTTTTGACCTTGTTAATAACCTTTCTGCAAAAGTCGATTTGAGGTGCTGGGCCCGTGATAATCAGGCTTTGGTGTGATCCAGTTGGAGGAGTGGCTGGGCCGCTCTCTTGATTGGTTTCGGCGTTCGCTTCATTGGCTAGGCCAGCGAAGAAACTCGCGTCGTCCTCGGTTTGAAACATGGCTCCGACTGCTGTGTTATCGAAGCCGGTATGATCGGTGTTAAACGAGGTTTCTTTAAGACCCTTGAATAAGCCTTTCAGAGATTCAGTATTGAACCGAGAGAGGTCGCTTGATCGGTTGTCGACAATCTCCCAGCCGACAAGCTCTGGACCGGCCAGGTCCGTCTCAATGTAGTAAACCTTTTCGAGTTTCTTTTTCACGCTGGCCGGAATGTTTTCGTCTGCGTGAATTTCACAGATCGTCTCGAACGTCCCGTTTCCCTTCCTGACCGTCATGTTTGAGTCAACAACGATCGGCGTTTGTTGTTGGAAAGTCAGGAGAGAGTCGCGGAGGACCGTCTTTTGTCGTTCGTCATGCTCGCGGGCGTTGTTTGGATTCAAGTGGAAAGCCTTGTAGCTTGCCGATTTAATGGTGAGTCGATTCTTTCTTGCCATGGTTCCCTCTCTTTGGAAAGCTTTATTCTATACTTGGACACCGATCAAGAGGAGGATAAACCATGATTCTGTCAATGAGCGAAATTTCGGGACTCACAGGCCTATCAAGGAGCGTTGTTCATTCCTGGGTTTCCAGGTCGATCATTCCTTCCAGAGTTATCTTGAACAGACCTAGCAAGATCAGAACTTTCAGCGTTGACGGCTTTTTGGTCATGGCTTTGGCAAAGTTCCTCAGGGAGACGCTTCACGTCAAAGGTCCAGCGTTGCGAAAGATCGTAAGGGAAGCGACCAAAGAATTCAAAGAGGGCAAGGAGACCGTCTTGCTCGTGGCTTGCGAGGACTGCAATTCCACCCCGTTCGTGGGAGTAAACGCACAGCCAAAAACAGTAAAGCTGGGAACTCTATACGTTTGGAATCTAACCAAGCTCGCGGAGCTGCTTCAGGAAATGATCAACAACGACAAGCCCGAAACTCTGCCGCCGCCGCCGATCGTCGTCGAAAAGAAAAAAGGACAGTAGGCTTTCGCCAAACCTGCCCTCTTTCCCGACTCACCTAAAAAGGTTGGTCCAATCTTAACCAAAGCGCTCGCGGACTGCTACCACTTTGATCTTTCCGTTGCCCTTGCAACGGCGGCAAGGTTCAGGAATTTGAGGATAACTTTCAGCCATTTCAATCTGGTCGTGTATCCCGCTACCATTGCATTCATTACACTTAGAGAAACCTTCTCTAACTGGCTTTCTCACTGACATTATTGTCGCCTCCTATCCGATTCATAATTACAGAAATATCCTCGAAGCCACCACGCTTTTCTTCGACCTTCTTGGAAGGCGTCGGACGTTGTCGCGAAAGCTTCACCATTGACGCCCTTACCTCGTCGCCAAAGAGGGCACTGGTTTTCATTTCGGGTTTGCTTTCAAGCAATCGGTGCCACTTTTCCAAAGTAAGCTCTAAGGCTTTCCCTCGAAGCCCTTCAAAGGCGGCGGCTTGATAAAGCTCTGGGTGACGGTTCTTGAACCATTCTCGATCGTCTTTGAAAACCGAGCAAGCCTGGTCAAGAGCTGAATGGAAAGTTTGCAGCTGGCCGTCTCCATAATCCCTGAGCGGCTCCATTGAGTTTTGCGTTGGTTCGCCTTTCTTTTCTTGACGGTTTCGTTCAGCAATGCCGAGGGCGTTCCAGACCTTGTATTGTTCGTTTGAAGAAAAGGCGGCGGAAAGTGTTCTTATGAAGCCGTCAGGATTTCTAAACTCGCCGCCACCGTTCCGACAGTTTTCGTTTTTCTCCGCCACTCGTTTCTTGACCAACCAAGCAATTTGATCCTCTCTTGGCTGCCAGCCCTCAGGCATTTGACCCTGGTATCTCCAGGAAAGCTTTTGCTTTTGAGGTTGGTGTTTTCGGTGAATTCTTCTGACCTCTTCGACCTTCAAAGCCTTGGTTGAAATTGTCTTTTCAAGGCGGCGGCGAGCGTTCTCTATGTGAATCCTGACCTGGTTTCTAGACTCTTCCTGGGAGAGAGGCCGCCGCTTTATTTTGTGGGATTTTGCCGAGCGAAGCGAGGGAGAATCCCCCCCCCTACCCCCCCCCTTATCCCCAATCTTTCGCAAGAGTTGGAGAAGGGTCGGACGTTGTTCCCCTGGATTTCCTGGAACAGAGTCTTTTTGCGGGTTTGCTTGTTGTTTGGGACTCGTTCCCCTTTTCTGGTTCGTTGTTCCCCCCGTTTCCCTGTTGACCCAGTAAACGCTGGGGTTTCCGGTTGTTCCCCTTTGGCATTTTATGAAGCCTTTTTTTGCAAGGCGGAGGACTAAGTCGCGAGCGGTCGACTTGGTCAACCCTAGAAGCTTGGAGAGCTGCCGGTCGGACATTGAAACGCGCTCGTTGATCGTCATGTAGCGGCGGAACTTCAACTCGGCGGCTTTGGTCTTGTCGTTGGTGTTCACGGCTTGCCTCCCCTTTTCGACCTTGTCGCGGTTGTTCTCCGCCCTGGTCCCAAGAAAGAGGTGTTCTGGGTTCACGCAAGGCGGATTATCGCAACGGTGCAAAACGCATTTACCGTCCTCGATTGGACCATGGTGATACTTCCAAGAAGCTCTATGGGCGAGTTGTTCTTTTTTGTTTGCCTTGAATCGGCCATACCCAGCTCTTGTCGAGCCAGCTTGCCAGGTCCAACAACGGGAGGTCTTTTTGACCTTCGACCAAAAGCGGACCCAGGCTTTGTCAGGTATTACGACTTGAGATTTTGGCGGAATCATTTAAGCTGACCGTCCTAGTGATTGCACGTCACGAAATGGAAAGAAGCGCCCGAGCCCACCTCGGCGCTTTTTTTTTATACCCAAACAGCTGTTGAACAACAAACGCCCGAAACAACTCTTTTCGAGAAACCTTTCAAGGCGGCTTGTCCACTGCGCTCAACAGCTGATCACCAACGTCCGAATTTATCCACTGGGCCGAGCTTCAAAAGATTGTGAAGGTTCTGGCCGTAGCCGCTTTCGTCGGTCAATTCTCCGATCGCAGAAACAAAGCCCAGGAAAGTATCGAACTCGGTAGCGAACCTCATAAACCGCCGCTGCCTTGTTTCTCGGTGAGTGATACAGATCTGGAAAGGCATTGGAGCAATGCCGATCCAGGACGCTGAAATATCAAAGAATTCTGTCGGCCTGTATCCAACCTCCAAGTAACTAGCGTCTTTCCTCAGTGTCTGAAAAGTAGGCTCAGATATTGGATTGTTGCGGCGGTCTACAAAGGTCATTTCGCGGCCTTTCTTTTCTGGTTGTATTCAAAGCGTTTCAGTCCCTGCTCAAGTAAATAAACGCCGAAAACTGATCGGTTGTCAAAGCCGTTCTGACCAGCAAGAACCTCGATCTTGTTTGCCAGGGCAGTCGGGACCGAGAGTGTAAACCTCACTTTTACAAGTTCACGCTGCTCTTTTTTTGGACGACCAGGCGGCTTTGATCCTTCCCGACGAGTGTATTGACGCTTCTTTGTCTGTCCCAGCTTTTTAGCCATATCTAAGCCTTTCTTTTTTTTGGAAGATAACTTTTGCAACAATCGCGAGAGTATCATAAAACTTTGATCGGTATAAAACTTTTTTGCATTTACCTTTTTTGGAGGTTTCTCATGTTTCGCAAGTTCCGCCATGGATTCAGTCGCTCGTCTGTTGGACAGTGGTTAATGATTACCGGGGCAGCAAAGGTCGGCAAAACTCACGCCGCCGCCAGTCTTTATAAACACTTCGACCGCAAAGATATCTTCTTTGTTTCTTGCTTTGAAACTGACGGCTGGGTCACTGCCGAGAAGGTCGCTGGCGGCGAGATTTATGGCTTCGATTGTCAAGAGTTAATGGGCGAAAAGAACCCAATACAAACACTTTTCAAGATCCTCTCGAGCGTTGACGATTCGCAAAAAGCCGTGATCTTTGACTCCCTCGACGGAGCTTCACGTTGGTTCGAGTCCGTCTTGTTTCGCAGCTCTGCAAGGCGTGACAGAGAAACGGGAGTCGGCAAAATGGATAAGCCAGCTCACGGCAAGAAATTGAACTTTGTCCGCGAGCTGGTTATGGACGTCTTGTATCCGCTGACCATGCGAGGAATACACGTCGTTGCCACTTGCGGACTAGCGCCCCGTGAAATCCGAAACGGTGACGACACTAGAACCAGATACGCCCTGGACTTGAGCGGCCAAAATTCTTGGCAGGTTCCAAGATATTTCAGCGACGTTTGCCGCGTCGAAAAGCTCGGCCGAGACAACGAAAGACAATTGATCTTTTCCGACCCTTCCTCGGACGTTGGGAGCCGCCGAGGATACCCAGATCGAATGAAGGCGGAGGAACTCGGAAAGTTATTATTCGAGACGAAGGCGGCCCCGAGATCGGCCCCAAAAGTCGAGAGCGTCGACGACACAACAGGCGCAAGAATTGAAAGCCACTACAAGCTCACTCCAGACGATATAGCAGTCTTGGAAAAGCATGTCGGCAGATCGCCGTTCGAGGTTTCTGATTGGCATTATCGAGCCTGGGCCGCCGCTGCAAAAAGGCGAGAAAGTGGGAACCCAGTAACGGGTCACGATCGAGCCTTAATGCTTATCGTTCAATCGGTTCTTTTTGACCGCCAGGTCCAGAAGCTCCGCGAGCTTGGTATCAAGGACGACAATGGCCGCGAGATCGAAAGCCTTTCCGTCAATAAATTGATCGAGCTTTACAAGGCGAACAAGCCAAAAAGCCAAGCTCACAAACGGCCAAAACCGAGGCCGGAACAAACGCCAAAAAAGCCCGAGGCGGCGGAGCCTTCCAAACAAAAAGCTTCGCCAAGACAGCCAGGACACTCCGAAACCTCCGGAGCCGCCGCCAGGAATCGCTTAAGGCGTTGGGAGAAGGGTGAGGACAAAGAACCCAAAACGAAAGTAAACGTCGATTCCTGCCCTTACGACGAGCTTCAGGAGACGCTCGAAAAGGTTGACCATAAATGGGACCGCGTTTGCTCTTTCGGTCACGTCCAAAACTTGCCATTGAATGACCAACCGCTTGAAGCATTGAAGCTGATCAAAAAGGGATTGCAGCTCGCCGCCAAAATCGAAACAGCTGAAGACTTGAAGGCTAGCGAAATCGGCAAGGCTTACATTAAGATTGCTGACGCTTTGGGTCCGCAACAACCAGACGACCGAAAGAATGTTTTCAGGATTTATCTGAAGTCGAGAAAGGCAGTTGTTCCAAGAGCCAGGACTCTTGTTGCAATGCTGGACAAAGCTTCGCCTGAACTAGTTATTTCCTTTGCTAAAACTTTTTCCAACTGACCACCTAGAAAGATAATCCAATGACTGAAAGAAATGCCGCCTTGTGCGGCTTGTGGGAGCAAATCGCTGAATTCTGCTTCTTGAACCAAGACACCGAAAAGCCCTCGCGATCTATCAAATCGCGGGGGGAGTTCTTTTTGAACGAGCTTAAGATCGGCTTCAAAGAGTCGGACAGCTTCAAGGAAAGACTTGTAAAACTGAACGCCTGGATCAGCTCGCCAGACGATCCAAACAACGCCGAAAAGATCACTCTTTTGCCCGAGAAAAACGAGGTCAAAGTTTTCTTGGAATTGAAAGGCCGAGCTGACAAAGACCGCAAGCTGAAAGCTATCGGAATCATTCGCCGTCTCGGTTGCGAACCCTCTGAAAACTGGGCCGAAAACAAGAGGTTCCTGAAGACCGTCTTGAAGGATTGGGAGAAATACGGAACGACCCAGGCTCAAGAGGCCGCCGCCGATCCTGTCAATTGGTTTTACGACGCCCTTGGAGTCGTTGGAATAAAGCCGGAAGAGTGGGAAGCGGTCGACCACCAACAAGCAATCACGATTTACAGAGACGTGGTCCCAGGCGGCGAGAATCTGATCAGCTCGTTTTGCAATGCACAGAACCGAGTTTTGCACAAAGCCCTCGCGGAGTGGTTGATCACTAGCGGGAAGGCGAAGGAGCTGCGCCAACAGGTCGCTGACATGCTCGCCAAAGACCCTACGGTTTTGAAGCCTGGAGAGGTCGAAAAGCTTGTTCTCGATTGTGAGATCGACACAAGAAAGATCGACACCGACGACGAAATCAGGGCCCGCTTGGTTCAATGGATGGGGCCGCCGCCATGGGAGGACATTGAAGAGCCAAAGAAAGAAACGGCGGCGGCCCCCCTCGACACCGAAAGCTTGGACGACGACGACGACAATTTCGAGGAAACAGATCTCAGCGAGGAAGAGGCCGACCTGGCCGACTACCAGGAAAGATCGAGGTCGAGAATCCAAGACGACGAGGACGACGAGGAAGACGAACCACAACGTTCGCGAAAGTCTATTGTCGAGGATATTGTTTTGGCCGACGAAGAGGTTGAGCGGCTTGAGGCAAAGCTTGGCGTGATCAATAAAAAGCGGAGCGATATCCGCGACAAGATCAAGGTCAAGGAGAACGAAATCAGATCGCTCAGAAAAGAACTTCGATCTTTGCCGCTGTTCCGTTCAATGCTAGACGAATTGTGATCCCTACTCGATTGCGAACGATCAGGATTTATGCTCTTTGATCGTTCGCATGTTTTTTTAACCAACGAAAAAAAGGGAGGACCGGGCAACCAAAGGGGTTTGGAAATTGCCCGGTCCTGACAGGTGAATAAAATGACTGAAGCTCCCCAGGTCCAGACCACAAAAAAGCTTGATCCCTGGCCAAACGTCGACGAGATCCAAGCGATTATCATGACCTTTAAGAAAGCGAAAGCCTTTGTCGAGAATTATCGGCTGGACGCCAGACATAACTTGCGGCGAAACCAGGACACCGTCCAAGTGATCTTTGACGACGGGACGACCTGGAGCCTTGAAAGATCCAGATTCGAGAACGCTCCAATGATCGCCAAGTTTTTTGCAGAAGCCTTCGAGAACCTCGATATCATGCTCTGCAATATGAACTTGGCACAGAGGGTTTACGACGGACGATACGCCGCGACCTTGGACGACCTATGCGAGCGTATCGCGATCCATGAAGAGCTTGCGATCGTCCCAGATAACTTCGTAGAGGCCGCCGCCTACTTTTCTATAGAAGGGCGGGAAGGTTGGAAGCACCCGCTTCAGGTCGAGCTTTTGGAAGGGGCCGCCACTTGGCTCCCCACAGTTTCCGGCCTTACGAGAGATTGGCTAGCGAAGGCGGCTTTTAAAGTCAGAGAAGCGCAAAGCTAGCAAACAAGCCTATCAGCGATAAATTGCCCGGTATACCGTCACGGTATATTCGGGCTTTTTTTTGTTCAGGCGGCGGCTTTCTTGAACGGCTCCAGGAGTTTTTTAGAAATATTCCAAAAAAACTTTTAGCCCGCTATCAGTGAGTAGGGGCCTGTTATACCGTCACGGTATGGTCAGGCGAATGTTTTCTTCCACGGTATCTCTTGACCCTCTGGACAGGTCGGGTATTCTGAGGTCATCGAAGCAACGAAACGATTCAAACCAACCAACCAACCACGAAGGAACTCACCATGTTATTAAACCTTGAAGCGCGCAACAACGTCCTCGATTGTTCTTACTGCCTCGACGCTTGCACAGACGGCGTCAAATGCGTCGATTGCGGAGTTGTTTGTCACGTCGATTGTCGCGACGAATTCCGAGGCCAAGGTCGCTACTCCGCTGAACGTCGTTGTTTGAACAGAACACTTTGCCGAGCAGACAACGCCAACTATGTCGAGTATCACCACAACCCAGAAGCAGGACCAGTCGAATCAATCACGACAGAAACCGTCACCGTCCCAGGTATCGAAGGCGTTCGTCAATCTTTCGGCCCAGCTTCAATCGTCTCGATCGACCGTTCAAACAAGCGTAAGTGGAAGGTTTTGATTCAGCTCACAAGCGGCGGCCTTTTGCTCTGGACCGCAACAAACAACCCAAACAGAAAAGGCCGAGTCGGTCCTCGCAAGCCGATCTACACCGAAGGCGAAAGCCTTGTGATCACAGATATCACAGCCACCACAATCGAAAACACCGAGTTCAACGGTCAACCAGTTTCCGTCGTTTCCCGCGTTCGCCTTTCTTGAGGCGAACGTTCAAACCCTTTTATTTCACCGACTCACCAAAAAGGATTCACACCATGGATACAAGACTTTCCCAACTCAAACGCCGCCTTTTCGCGGGTGACTTTTCCGCCGCCGCTCCATACCTCAACGAGTTGACCAGATCGAGCGGGAAGGTTCAATTCTCTATCCTTCCCGCCGTTTTGAACGCCCTTGTTATCCATGCCTCTAAGACCGAGCTGGCCGTAGTCGACGGCGAGCAACAAAAGTATCGGACCAAGGCGAACGAGGCGCTTCACGTCGACCTCAGCGAGTCTCTCGGGCTTGCCCTTGGAACCGGGACAGTTTGGCTTTCACCGCTCGGAATCGGCGCAGCATACGATTTCCTCGCCGCTCAACAGTTGGTTGGTTCAAGAGAGTGGCGCGAGGATTGTCAAGCATTCACAGCACAAGCCGCCGCCGTCCTCGGTGGCATGGAAACGGCATATTCCTGGGGTGAAACCTGCAAGGGTATGGACCGCCGCGAAAACAAGTTTACTCCAAAGCTTTCCCTTGACCTGGGCGACGTTCAAGCCGCCGCCGAAGAGTCAAAGACTTTCACAATCACTATCAAACCTCGGGCCTGAAAACGGCCCAGAAAGGCTTTCAAGATGAAAGAACCGATTACTCTAGAAATGGCACAGGCCGCCGCCGATTACTGCCTGAGACAAGTCACTGTAAAGTCGTTCGTGAAAACAAAAACCACCGAGGATTTCGTCGCTATGCGCCTTGGTGGAATCTCTGGCAACGGTCAAAAAACCGCTTACCTTCAACGCAACTCTGAGCTTGAGGAAGAATTCTTCGTGTTTCGCTGGGAGTCAATCGTGATTCCTATGTATTGGCAATCCAAAACCAACAAGTTCAGCCACTCACCCGAGCCGAAGATCACGGTCAAAAAGCGCCCTATCGTTGTGGGCGAGTATTACATTCACAAGGGCGTGAGAATCGTCACAACAGAAAGCCAAGAAACACCTGAGGGAACGGTTTTCGTTCGCTTGATCGAGAACCGTTCTTGGTCCGCCGTTTACGTCCTAGCAAGCGACCTTGAACGCTTGGGCATGGATAACTTTGACAGCTTCAAGGAAACAATCTGACTCACTCTGACCACCCTAGAAAGGGGTTCCTGTGTTCCATAATTCCCGCCACTTTCGGCTATCTCAAATCGAATCAATCGAAGAGCTTTGCGACGCGACCTGGGAGTATATAAATTGCCCTTGCACAGCCTTCCAGCTCGGTGACTTGATCCTGGCCTGTGACGCGACCGGCCCAGACGGAGCCCAAGAATGGGCGGCGTTCGTCGCTTCCAAAAAGATCCAGGTCGAGAGCTTCACCGTCTCTTGGATGAAAAAGAAAGAGTGGCTCAATCAGCTACACCGCTTGGTCGGAAAGATCAAAGGCGGCGAGTCGTTCGAGTGGCAAAAAGAGACCATGCCCATTATCGACGAGGTTCACGCCCCTTGCTATTGGTGCCGATAAAATGACGGAAATCTGCGTAGGTTGTGACATGAAATCTTTCCCAGGTGAGGAGTTTTGCGCTCCTTGCCTGGTCGCAGAGATTCGCTCGGAAGAGGAACAGCGCCCGTTCAGCGTTTGCCTTGTTTGCCGCCAGGTGAAGCCATCGGAGCAAGTCGATCGCCGTTCAGGTGAATGCTACCATTGCCGCGAGTAGGTTAGATTTTATGCGTATAAGATAAGCTTCAAAAACATTCATTCGGCTATCATGACCCGCGAGACCTTTCGCGGGTCATTTCATTTTTTCCGCGCTTAAACCTTGCGCGATTTCTGGAGAGCGTGGAGCCTGGATATGAGTGGAGACAACAGCGAGATCATTGAACTTCGGATGAGAGTCTCAGCTCTGGAAAAGAAGGTCGAGCATATGGATACGATCCACCAAAGCTTAAACAAGCTTGTAATCGTCTGTGAAACCACTAGCGAGGCAGTCAACACGATCGCGAAGGAAACGCGGCGGCTCAACGAAAAGGTCGGAGTCCCGGCCCAGGGAGCCCAGCCGTTGTCAACTCAAATTTACGGGATAGCGAAGGATCTTCGAGGCCTGGACGCGAAGGTTGACCAGAACCGAAACTCGGCAAAGCATGACCTGAGCAGAGTGAAAGACGAGCTGGGCGGCCAGGTCAACAACCTCACCGAAAAGGTCGCCAAAGCTGACAACGAAATCCAAAACCTCAAGATCCATGACGCCAAGCATACGGGAGCCGAAAAAGGGGCGGACGCGTCCTGGCAAAAAGTCGCTTTCTGGATCGGCGCAGTTCTTACTATTCTCGGGCTTTTAAGCGGCCTGATCTTTGGAATACTCAGCGCCATAAAGTAAAGTTCCTAAAAAACTATTGACCGCCGCCACCTACGAACCGATAAGGGGGGAAGACTCACTTCTTTGAAAGGTTCACGACATGGCAAGCGGTATTCTGATAGTTCCCTCCAATTGCTTGGAGCTGCTCGAAAAGCTCTATCCCACTGACCACGAAGCAGTCTGTTATTTGCTCTGCTTCGAGGACGACCTGGGAAACCCATCGCGGTATCCATTTGGCCGCCGCCCTGGTCATTATCTCGGAACAACAACCAACCTGATTCAACGATTGAACACCCATTTCCACGGAGACGGGGCAAGGCTTGTCGAGGTCATTCAAGACCACGGATTGAGCTTTTCCTTGGTTCGTCTTTGGGACGGCGGACACGATCGCGAGCGGGCTCTAAAAAGCCGCAAGAATCACTCTCGTCTTTGTCCGCGTTGTCGTCGTGAACACAACAAAAAGCGGCGGCTCCGTCGCGAAACTAGAAAGGCTTTTTGAAATGGATTGGTTCCCCTGGAATAAACGGGTCAGCGATTGCGAGGATCGAGCTATTCGATTCCATGTTCGCTGTTGTCTTAAATTCAAGAGAGAAGTGGAAATTATTTATGCTCAGGTCCACCGCTCTCATGGCTTTCGAGAGTGTGTTGACAAGGTCGTAGCTGACGAGCTGCAAAAGGCGAAAGCCGAAACAAGAAAGGCTTCACAATGAACGAAGAGATCAAAGCTTTGGAGGAGGTCGCGGCGGCCTCTCCTCTGTTCACGCCAGACGATTACCATACCGTTTGCATTTATTGCCGCGTCCAAGACTCAGCTATGGGAGTCAAGCATTTGGACGATTGCCTCTGGACCAGAGTTGTTTCTTTGGCGGTCAAGCCAAGGCCGGTTGGTCAGTTGAATGACAGCAAGGCGATCGAGCAGATACTCGACGTTTTGAACGAGGCTTGTTCGGCTTCACTGGCTTTCGATCAGATCGCTGATATCGTTGAAAAGACTGGAAGGAAATTGAAGAAATGAAAACTGAACTCACCAAAAAAGAACAAGTCCAGCTCACGATCATGAGGAAGGCTTCAGAGGCTCGAATGGTTGCCTTTGAAGCGGCAAAGGAAATCATTCCAGGATTGACTGAATTCCAGTTCAAAGCCATGACTCGGGAGCTGGACGATTACAAGTATTTGATCGAGTTTTCTCGCAAGCTTGAAAGGTCTGGAATGGGAGGCGCAGGGCGGCAAAGAATGACGCAGCGGCAAACAGATATCAAGCGGGAAACACGACAGCACAAAGCCAGGGGATCGAGATACAGTCCTATCGTCCGTCGACAAGATCGCTAGTCACGTCAATCCACAACCTTGACCGCTGAATTTCGCGAGTCAAAGAGGCGAAATCGCTGACCGAGAGAGTCACGATTTCGCCCTTTTTTTTAAGCTTGATCTTCGACAAATTCTGCCGCTGTGGTTTCGGTGGAAGTATCAGGCCCCGAGTCGTCGGTTTCGGCTGGGGTTTTGGCTTTGTCTTCCTGCAGATCGAACACGCCGAGAACGGTATCGTCAGAGCGATCGCCAAGAGAGCTGTCAGCAAACTTTGCCAAAGCCTCCCGCGATCGGTCGACTTGATCTTGCAAAGCGATTCTGTCGGCTCTCTCGTGGTCCAGGTTGGCTTTCGTTTCACCATGTTCAATACCTTTGTTCCAGGCGTAAAAGAGAGCGGCGGCAAAGACTGAAATTATCAAGGCCGACGAACCCAAAGAAATGACAGCGAGAGTCGTGGCACTCATACCGAGGGAGCCTCTGTATTTGGTTTCTCTGCCGCCGCCTTTGCCTTTTCCTTGGTGGCGTCGGAAACTGCCTGAGAGCCAAGATAGGCGGCTGTCAAAGTGGTTATGTATTGGGCGACAGTTTCAACGCCCTGGGTCAAGTCTTCAGGCTTCAGCTCAACGCCGAATTTCGTGGCGACCAGGCCCGCGATCCAGGTGGCGACAATCGACAAAATGCCGACTATCAAAGCCTTGAATTTCTTGGACTCAATGAAGGTCTTCAGTGGCGACTTGGCGGCCTCCCAAACGAGGGACAAAGCGCTTTCTTTCTTTGGTGAGTTCTGGGTCATATCGTCCTGCCTTTGACAGTGATTGTTTCCTTGTTGTTGTCGTTGTGATTCAAGATCAAAACTTGTATCTCGAACTTGGACAGCGTTACAAAGCCGAAGTCCAATGACACAATCTGCAACAAGCTTAGAGCCGAAAAGGTTCTTAAAACCTCGAAGCTGATATTCTCGTATCTGGAGCCTGTTCTTTCCAGTAGGAAATCACCAACCTCTTTCGCCAGGTTTCCGTCTTTCAGGATTGGGAGGTCCAGGTTTTGCCTTCTCTCGCTCGAAACTGGCGGAACAGAAAGCTCGAAAGAATCCTCGAAACCGTCTTTGTCCGTTGCCTTAAATCTCACGTCGTAGGCGTTCACGATAGAGCTCTCTGCGTCGACTCCTCTCAGAGTTGGCAAGGGCGAATAAATGTCCTCCCTGGTAACAATCACACCGCTTGCAGGATTGTTTGACTCTACCTCGAGGAAAACCAGGAACAAGACGCCAGCGTCGTAAACTGCTCTGAGCCTGGACTGTCGCGAGATAGCCTCGACGATATCGAATAGCTCCAAGTTCCTGAATGATCCCGATATCTGGGAAGGAATGAAACCTAGCGCGGTCTGCCTCGCGATTGCGTTTGCAAGGGCGGCGGCGTCGATCGTGCTTGCTGGATTATTGCCGAGCGTTGGGGCCGTCCAAAGAGTGTTGATAATTCCTGCAGGGGTTCCTTGAATTCCGCTGCCATAATCCGCGACGATCTTGTCTGGCAAAACGTCTTGATCTGGGTCGTAAACAACAACTAGCGAGGCGTGATAAACAAGAAACTCGTTCGTTCCTGCTGGCTTGTCTATCTGGACGATATAGCCTCGAAGGTCGTCCCAGTCCAATACCTGCGAGGTCACGTCAAACTGGTTGATAACCGAGCCAGCTGTTTCTGTTGGATTCGCTTGCGTGTAATCAATTTCGAGCCAGCCCTCGAAGAAATTCCAGGGGCCGTCCTCGATACCCTCGATCTGGCAAATAATGTTTTGTAGATCAGCGACCGTTCGCCCAGCTCCTCCGTTGATAAGCCATGGCGTCGTTCCGTCAATCGTGGCGACCTCTGTGGCGATCGCTCCCGAGCTTGCGAAGATACCAGGACCAACGATCAAGGCCAGCAAGTTATCAATGACCTGAATCCTTGCGATCGAACCAGGCAGCTCTGTTCCGCCGCCGTGCTTGAACTTGAATCGAACGCCTTGAAGAGTTGCGGCTGGGTCAATGCTTGCAGGAATGATCGGCCCAAAGTAATCGAGTCGACCGCAAGAAATAGCCGGCGGCAAAGACAAACTGATACTTGAAAAGACTGAGGTATTTAGGTCTCCGTCATTCAGCGCTGGAACGTCGGCAGGGTCAATCCTGGAATCGTTTCCAATCAGGCCCGAGTTGTTTGCTGTGACGTTTCCAAAAAGCAAAGTCTCCCCCGTTGTCGGAGCTGGGGGAGCTTGAACGTCGACAGCTCGGCGGCCTTTCTTTTCACCGATCTCTAGAAAGTCAGGATCAATCTGGTCTGTCGGTGCCAAAGCTCCAATGATCGGCAAAGGACCAGGGACGGCAGCCCTTACGATCGAGCCTCCAACGTCGAAGCCGCTCTTGTTTCCCGAGTGGTCAATCTGGATCAAAACCTTGTGAATCCTGCCCTTGTCCTTTTGGTCCAGAGACGTGGAAAGGGTCAGGGTTCTTTGAAGGGCTCCGAGAAAGTCAGCTGAATTCGCCTCAGTGTAAGAAGGCGAGCGGCCCGCAGCGTTCAAAGGATTGTCTGCCGAACCTACCGCAGTGTCAAACTCCACAGCGACCAGGTCACGATCTCCCTTCACCTCGCGGCCGATAGGAGGCGTGAGCCACTGACCAAGAAATAAACCCGAAACAATCGCTTGAAGAGGCGGCGAAGGCAGGAGGATTTCTTGCTCGTCGTTCAGCTCGATCCTCACGTTGCTGATTCCAGTGCCGACTACCCCTGACGAATCTATCGCTATCGTGAAGGTCCGATCCATGAAAACGATTTCGCCCTCGGCGTGTTCAACAGGATTCGTCCTCGTGATATCGAGAGTCTTTGTGAGAGCGGTAACAGAGGTTACTTGGACGCGTTCGCGACCGATAAAGCAAAAGCCGACAGTGAAGCCGTCAACGCTCTCCAGGACCACTTGAGCCGCCGCTCTATCAATTTCGATATCTAGCTTTGACTGGATTAAATCCTCAACGACTTGAGGCCTCGTGTTCTCGACGTCTCCGACATTGACCGCGACGTCTTTCCCAGCGTCAGACTTTCGAGCCAGTGGGAAATCAATCGTTGAAACTTTCTTTCCAAGCTTTCTTGAGGCAAACTTTCGCAAGTCGACAAGCTCAATCAAAACCTGCTGTTCATTGATATCGCGGCGGCGGACTCGACCTACAAAGATAGTTTGAATTACTGAAGTAACCTGGTCAAAAGTCTTGATCGTCACGACCTTGTTTTCAATTGGGTCGGCCAGGATCGCGGCCCCGAAAGTTTGACCGCTTGCTGCGTTTCTGTCGTTCAATACAGTGAAGCTCGCGGAGCTTCTCATTGTCAATGAACTCCTCACGATCGCGTTGTTGAGCTTGATCAGTAATTCCTCGTAAAAAGTAATTCCAATCAATCGCTCATTGGCGGCCAAAAAAGAGGGACCGCTCCAACCTGCAATCTCAATGAGTAGTTCAATTCCATTCATTATCTGTCAATATCCCTGAAGAGTGAAAACTTCACTGTGGTGTGATCGTTTAGAGTGTCTTGGCTCGAATAACTGCCGACCACAAAACGCATGTTTTCGTAGCTTATTTCGTCCCAGAATCTGTATGGTCTGCCGCACTCAATTACAGTTCCTTGAATCACGTCACCACAACCGACCAGGTTCCCGTCGACAGTGTATCCAGCTTTCAAAACCTCGGAAGACAAAGCCGGTCCAACAAACTCGAAAGCCTCCTTGGATTCAAAGACTACGTTTCTGTAAAAGTCTTCGACCTGGTCATAAAAGGCGTTTGGAATATGCTGCAAAACCAGGTCGAGGACCTGGCGCTTTATCTTGTTGTCAATGATTTTAGTTCTGCCCGCAACGTTAATCAGAGCCGTTTGCTGAAAACTCGTTCGCTGAGTGTTCTGCAAACGTGGCTCTGAGTCAATGGTGACTGTCCGCGTCGGGTGTATGAAAGAGATCATGGCGGCGGGTCTCCAATCAGGGGAAGGTTGCGAGCGGTTGACCACTGATCCTCAGTGATTACAGCATTGGTATTCAATGAGTTTGCAAACGTCTCTGAATTGGCGAGTTTCCAAGCGATCGAGGTTTGAAACCTTTCCGTTTCGTCTTGAATTAAAAGCCATTCAGCTTCTTTTGCAGCGACGATTGCTTTGTCGTTGACGAGCTTGGAATTCGCCGCCGCTTGCAAGTCAGCGAAATCACGATATTCAATGACGTTCGCTGGCTCTTCGACCCAGTCGAAATCCTCACCATTGACGTTGACAGTGTGAGTTATTTCGTCCTGGTAAAGCTCATAGCACCAAGCTAGCAAGCCGTTTGCAATGTCAACGACTTTCTCGGAAACACCCCACGAGTGATTATATTTCTCATGGGGTGAACCTGCTACTTTCCAATCTCTTGCTGGCATGTCATTCCTCTCAATCCGCGAGCTTGATAACTGCGACCATGTTGTCTTGAACTGCGCCGTTATAACCGTCGTTCGTGTCGTCCCTGAGGGCGAGCTGGCCGGTCCCGTCAAAGCCGCCGACAGTTATCATTGTGACAAGCTTGAAGCCGCCGCCTGTGTTGTAATTCGATCGACCTCGGTTGACCTGGGGATTCGCTGGAATATTCCATTGCATTGAGCCAGCGAAATTCCCTCGCTGCTTCATGATCATTGAAATGAAAAAGTATTTCCCAGGGACCGGGATATTGATCAGGTTTTGATTGACGGCGTCGACTTCAATCGAGCCGCTTTTAATCTCAAATGCTTTTTGAAATCTGTAAGAATTATATGGCAGGACTCCAGCGCCTATCATCGCGTCGCAAGGAACCATAAGGATTTGAGGGACAAAGCTAGACTGTGGAGTCCATTGAAGTCCAGGGGCCCCAGCGATCCTTTGCAAGAATGAACCAACAGCTCCGCCTGGAAGAATTGTAGGAACCCCTGGCGTGGCAGTTCCAATTAAGAGATCTGCCAATCCGCCAGGGAAAAGCGAACTCATTAAAGCGCCAGCTGCCGAAACATTGGCGGAGTCGGTCACGTCAGCGTTATCCTCAATACCTAGAAGCTTGGTTATGTGGAATGGAGTTGCATGTCCTGGGCTTATGTTCGTAGCTGCTGGCATTGAAATAATTGGATCTGTTGCCGTTCCGTCGTTCTGGACTGGAGAGGTCACGGCCAAGCTATTTACACCAGTCGAGGCGAGGTTCCTCACTCTTTCCTGTAGCTGGTTAATGAATTGAATTGTTCCGCCAGTTGTTTGAACTTGAGCCAAAACGATCGTGTCCAGGTTCGTCGGAATCGAAGGTAAAACAGTCGGCAGCTTGAAGGCTGGGTCGTTGTAATTGTTTACCTCCAAGCAAACATATTGCAAGGCATTGTCAACAAGAACCAGGTCAGCGACTGGGTCCCAGAGCTGGAATCCTCCACTGACCACAACCGTTCGACCTGTGACGTTGACCTTCAATCCTCCCGAGGGAGCTGCGTAAACCGCTCCTCCTGGCATGAATTTATTCATTGTCACGGGTTCGTATGGAGTTCCAGTTTCAAAGAGGCCGCCGCCTAAACCGTTGCTCATAATGCCTCCTGCCCGAGCGTCCTGGCTCGTTGCATTTCCTGCATGA
>Ga0316207_10000832_pt1 | contig 43670 bp, 45 predicted proteins | sample 6weekpyrite_MG_FD_204943 | JGI IMG/M metagenome (GOLD analysis project Ga0316207, IMG submission 204943) | Microbial mat bacterial communities from mineral coupon in-situ incubated in ocean water Damariscotta River, Maine, United States -... | ecosystem: Environmental > Aquatic > Marine >... | reverse complement strand
AGGTTTTATTGAAATAATTGGGTTTTATTCCTTTCGCCAAGCATTTCTACAATCTAAATCCTGTATTCCCTAAGTCCCCTATAGCCAGCCGAGCACAGGCTATGGGTGAGGATCAGGCCCGCAGGGGACCGGCTTTAGCCGGCGCAGATATCGGGGTGCCCTTTCTTTGGGTTACTTTTCTTTGGGCAAGCAAAGAAAAGTAACTCGGCCGCCGGGACGAGCCCCGGCCCTTGGAGCTAAGCACCTTATGTGAACCTCAGAAAACACAAAAAAACTCAAGCAATCCCAGACTTAATACACCTAATCCTCTCCTGCCTTAATGCCTCTGCAAACTCCCCCCCTTGCAAACCTTTATCAACAAAAACCTGATTATCAATTGCCTGGCAAGCAGCAAGTGCCTGTCGAAAAATGTCAGCCTGGGGGTAATCATCCTGTTCATGTCCCTTGCGCCCGCGCGCATCAGCAAAACAGGCGATCAAAAATTGTTCGAATCGTTCGGGTCGTCGAAAAGCATCCATGCCTTCCAGAGCTTTTAGTATGGTTGATGCCTTGAGCTCGGCCGCGCGATGACAATGTGTGTGGTACCTGGCTGTCAGAATCCCAAGGTCACGGTATTCTTTTGGCACCTTGATGCGTTTGCAGAGTTGTTTGACCAGCTCAACGCTGCGTTGTTCGTGCCCGCGATGGCCAGGCAGTATGTCCTCGGGTGTGTTGCCTTTGCCAAGGTCGTGCATAAGGGTTGCGAAGCGCACCTGTCTGTCCCGCGTCAGCAGGCTAGCTTGCTCCAGTGCCATCATAACATGCACGCCGGTGTCTATTTCGGCATGGTATTTTTCGGGTTGAGGCACGCCAAACAGGGCGTCGATCTCGGGGTAGATGCGCGCCAGTGCACCGCAACCGCGTAATACTTTAAAGAAGCGTGACGGGCGATCGGTGGCGAGCGCCTTGTCTGTTTCAGTCCAGACACGTTCGGCTACCAGTGCATCGACTTCACCGTTATTGACCATTTCGCGCATGATCCTGTTGGTGTCATGGGTGACATGAAAACCCCATTTGGCAAACCGTGCTGCAAAGCGGGCAAGACGTAGTATGCGGACGGGGTCTTCGATAAAAGCGTCGGATACGTGGCAGAGACGTCTGGCTTCAATGTCCTGCTGGCCATTGAAAGGGTCAATGATGTTGCCGTCCTGATCTTCTGCAATGGCATTGATGGTAAGATCGCGCCGTTGCAGGTCTTCTTCAAGTGTGACATCGGGCGAGGCATGAACAGTAAAGCCGGTGTAACCCGCAGCGGTTTTACGTTCAGTGCGTGCGAGTGCGTATTCCTCGTGACTTTCCGGGTGCAAAAAAACCGGGAAGTCCTTACCAACTTGCTGGTAACCCAGTCGTATCATTTCTTCGGCAGTGCTGCCAACGACAACCCAGTCCCGTTCTGTCGGCTCGAGGCCGAGCAGTTTGTCGCGAACAGCGCCGCCTACAAGGTAAATATTCATATTCGAATCATAAACATATTTACTAAATAGTGCAGTAGATATTCCTGTTTATATGATACTTTACTAGGATGAACATTTCCGCTTTGGTTGGTGCAAGCAAGTGTATAAGCCTGTGTTTTATTGTGTTGTTGCAAGGCTGCTCGACGCTTTCGTATTACCATCAGGCTGTCACGGGGCAGTCGGAACTGCTAAGCAAGAGCAGGCCGATAGCAGAGGTGTTGGCAGACAGGCAGCTTGATCCTGCGGTGCGGAGCAAGCTGCTGGTCGTGCAGAAGGCAAGGGCCTTTGCAATAAGCGAACTGGGGTTGCCGGATAATGACAGCTATCGGGACTATGCCGATTTGCAACGTCGTTATGTGATGTGGAGTGTGTTTGCGACACCGAGGTTTTCACTGACACCGTTACAGTGGTGCTATCCGTTTGTGGGTTGTATCAGCTACCGCAATTATTTTTTTCGCGCTGATGCACAAGCCTATGCTTTGAAACTGGAATCCGAGGGTTATGACGTCCATCTTACCGGTGTGCCGGCGTATTCGACCATAGGATGGTTTGATGACCCGGTTATTAATACGATGATGCATTGGCAAGATTATGACCTGGTGGGGACCTTGTTTCATGAGATGGCACATCAGAAATCCTATATCAAGAATGACACAGTCTTTAACGAGTCGCTGGCAAAAGCAATAGAGCAAATAGGTTTACAGCGCTGGATGAAAAATACATCGCAGCAACATCGGTATGTGCAGTACTTAATCGATGAGCAACGTGAAAAGGCGTTTGTCGGGATTGTGCAGGATGCACGAAAAAAACTGCAAGGCCTGTATGCGCAAAATACGAAACCAGAATCAGGGCAATTTAGAGCCAAGCTGGATATATTCCGGGAGCTGAGACGGAACTATATTAAACTACGTAAGCAATGGAACGGCTATGATGCCTATGATCATTGGATATTGTCAGGTGTTAATAATGCAAAGGTGCAGTCAGTCGCTACCTATTATGATTACGTGCCTGCGTTCAAGTATCTACTGGCATTACAGGGGGATGACCTTTCGCTTTTTTATAAGCAAATAGAAAAGTTAATGGTGATGGACAGGCTTGAACGGGATGAATACCTGAGAAAATTGGGAGGCCAGTGAACTGGCTTGTTATGGGCTATGGTTTTTTACAGGGGTAGGGTATTTTATGTCGGTAATGATTCAGTTGTCCGCTGCGAGAGTCGTTTGCCAGGTAACGCGGTGCGATGGCTTCCAGCGCCGTAGGTTTGATACCCAGTGCCGACAGGCCGTCGGTTAGACAGATCGAGTCAGTTTGCAGGGAACGATAATTGTCCATACTGAATGGCTTGCCGGGTACCATGCCTAATACCTTGGCCTGCAGCCGCGAGAGTACGTCAGGCAGGCCAACCACCTCGCGTTTTATGCCCAGGCAACTTACTGTGTATTCTACAAGTTGTTGCAGTGTGTAGGTCTTCGGACCACACAGGTCGTAACGCTGACCAATGCTGGCAGGGTCTTGCAGTGCGTTCAAAAAGGCCTGGCATACGTCACCAATATAAACCGGGGCAAAACGGCTGTCAGGGCAGGCAAGCGGAAAAGCCAGCGGCGTCAGTTTTAAAAGCGATGCAAAGCGGTTCAGAAAATGATCATCGGGGCCAAAGATAACAGAAGGCCGGAATGTAGTAACATCCAGCCCCCATTCAGATGCATGCTGTGCCCAGTCTTCCGCTTCGCCTTTGCTGCGCAGGTAATAGCTGCTGCCTTTGTCGGCATCGGCACACAGGGCGCTCATGTGTAACAGCCTGGGGACCTGTTTTGTTTCGCATGCCTGGGCAGTCAGGTGGGCTAGATCAACATGGACGTGATGAAACTCCTTACCATTGTCTTCTTTTTCATTGAGTATGCCGACCAGGTTGATCAGGCAATCGAGCCCTTCGCAAAAAGATTCAAGGGAGTGGTTATCAAAAACATCACCTGCCTGTATGTTGGCGCCAATGAGTAAGGATGTGGTCGGGTGGTTTTTCGGGTTGCGGCTTAAAATGCTGACCTTATAGCCATGTTGCAGCAAAAGCGAAGCAAGATGTTGTCCGACAAATCCACTGCCACCCAGTATCCCGATATTTTTATATTTCATACCTTTCCTGATCCTGTAAGGTATTAACAAAAGCCGATGTATGTATACTATAGTATCTATATGGCACTCGGCAATTGCCTAATCTGAAAAAGGACAATATTCATGAGCATGCGAACGATCAACCCGGCAACAGGTGAAACCATAAAGATATATGATACCTGGGATGCAGGGCGTCTAAGCCGTACCCTGACGTCGTGCAGTGAAGCACGTTTGTCCTGGCAATCGACTTCAATTGCCGAACGTTGTGATCTGATGCGCAAGGCGGCTACGGTACTTCGTGAAAACCAGGAAAATCTTGCCACGTTGATTACTCAGGAGATGGGCAAGCTTGTCAGGGATGCGCGTACCGAAGTTGAAAAGTGTGCCTCTGTCTGTGAGTTTTATGCGGACATGGGTCCGGCATTTCTGGCAGATGAATTACTGGAGTCCGATGCGAGCCGTAGCCTGGTTGCCTATCAACCGCTGGGTGTCGTACTGGCAGTGATGCCATGGAATTTTCCATTATGGCAAGTATTTCGGTTTGCTGCCCCCGGACTGGTCGCCGGTAATGTCGGCATACTTAAGCATGCTTCCAATGTGCCCGGTTGTGCATTGGCTATCGAAGACGTCTTCAAGCAGGCCGGTTTTCCGGATAATGTTTTTCGTACCTTGATGATACCCTCTTCCATGGTAGCCAGCGTGATTGAAGATGAACGCGTGCATGCCGTGACCCTGACCGGTAGCGAGCCGGCCGGAATAGCCGTTGCGGGTGCTGCAGGTAAGTCGCTGAAAAAATCCGTGCTTGAACTGGGCGGCTCGGATGCCTTTATTGTGCTTGAGGACGCAGATATGGCTCATACTGTGCAGCAAGCGGTTGCTTCGCGTTACCTGAACAGTGGGCAAAGTTGTATTGCTGCAAAACGGTTTATCGTGCTTGATTCTATAGCCGATGAATTTGTTGGCAGCTTCCGTGACGCTGTAGCGGAATTAAAGCCGGGTGATCCGATGGACGAAGACACCATGCTGGCGCCCATGGCCAGGCATGACCTGCGCGACGAATTGCATGGCCAGGTATTGGATACGATCAAGGCCGGAGCCACGGCTGTCGTTGGTTGTAACCCGGAGGATCATCCGGGGGCCTTTTATGAGGCGTCGATACTGGATAATGTTAAACCGGGGATGCGTGCATATGACGAAGAACTGTTTGGCCCGGTTGCTATTGTGATTCGCGCTCAAAATGAAACTGATGCGATTCATATCGCCAATGGCAGTCGCTTTGGTTTGGGTGGCAGCGTCTGGACAGAAGATATCAAACGTGGAGAAAATGTCGCGCGCCAACTGGAGTGTGGCTGTGCCTTTGTGAATGGCATGGTCAAAAGTGATCCGCGCTTGCCGTTTGGCGGGGTCAAGGCATCCGGCTATGGCAGGGAGTTATCTTCGCATGGTATGCGTGAGTTTGTGAATACCAAGACAATCTGGATACGTTAAGTAACGACTGACAGTAATGCATGGTCGGGTGACGTAGTGCCTGTTTTATTCCCGTAGCCCATCTATAATTGCAGCATATGAAAAGGAGGTTATTTATGCAAACTGTTCTAAGAAACCTGTTATTACCCGTTATCCTTATGCCGGGCATCCTGACTGCCGCCACACTCGTTGAAAGTCAAGACGTGGAAGGCCCGCAGAAGATGTGGGTTGAAGGCAATAAAATGCGCGTGCAGATGGATGCAAATGGCGACTATATGCTGGCCGATTATACGCGCAAGAAAGTTTATTTTATTGTGCCTTCAAAACGCGAGTTGATTGATATGAGCGATACAATCCATTCGTCAAAAAACAATAACCATGGCCTGCATGTCCAGGTGGATTATGTCGGTAAGGGTCCGAACATAGCGGGTTACAGTACAAAAAAATACAACCTGAGCGTGAATGGACAGGCTTGTGAGCAGGTGCTGGTTTCGAAGCAGGCTATGAAAGATGCACGCTTACAAGGCATGATGAAAAACCTTGATGCCATAAATTTTGACCCCATGGGAGGTCAGTTCATGAATGACTGCGACCGTGCCGATGGGCTATTTGCAAGGAAAATGACCAAGCTGGGTATGCCGATGGGTTCAATAGAACGTGATGGCCGAATGCGAGGCAAGGTCACCCTTATTAAAAAGAATGCCACCTTGCCAGAAGGTGGGTTTACACTGCCTAAAGGTTATCGACGTATTACCATGCAACAAAAAATGCAGGAAGCTATGGGTAATATGATGCCACCTTCAATGCCGGTAGTGAAATAAACATCACTTATGGGCGTGCCTGTTTTTTCTGTAAACCGGTGGTAAGCCCTTACCAGTGTTTTTATGTTTGTTTTTATGATCTTTTGCTTGAATGGCCGTAGTGTTCAGTCCAGGTAATGCAGAAAAGATAATACAAAGTGTCATTTTGTGTTTATAGTATTTTTTCCCGCCAGCTCTTTAGTATAGTATGGGGACTGAAAGTGTGTGCACCTCTGTGTCAGGTCACATAACAGTCAATGCCTGATACGGATATCGGTAGATAATAATACAGCTATAGGTCATGAGCGGTTGAGTGTAGAAATCTGGGTTATCTATTTGCTGCTGGGTGCACTGGCAGGGGTACTGGCAGGCCTGCTGGGTGTAGGCGGTGGCCTGATCATTGTGCCCGTATTGTTTGGCTTGTTTACAGAAGCAGGCTTTGATTCTGCGCTCACCATGCACATGGCGATAGCCACTTCGCTGGCCACGATAATCGTAACAGCGATTGCGTCGACAATGGCCCATCATCGCCATCAGGCCGTTATCTGGTCGGTCTTCTGGAAGTTACTACCTGGAATATTGATAGGTTCTATAGCCGGTGCGATTTTTGCTAGCGATTTGCCTGGTAACCTGTTGATAGTCTGCTTTGCCTTGTTTGAAATCTTTGTTGCCTGGCAAATGTGGTTCGCGGTCAAACCTGAAACGAGCGGCTCATTGCCCGGTGCCCCGGGAATGTTTCTGGCAGGTGGTACCATTGGTTCAGTATCCGCTATCATTGGTATTGGTGGCGGGACCCTGACCGTGCCCTTTCTGGTGTGGTGTAACCGCGGCGTTCACAAGGCAGTGGCAACGTCATCGGCTTGCGGTTTGCCGATAGCCCTGGCCAGTGCCGTTTCGTACCTGCTCCTCGGATTGGATGAGCCTAATCTGCCTACGCGTAGCGCGGGTTATATTTATTTACCGGCATTTCTATCCATTTCATTGATGAGCCTGCTGTTTGCCCCTCTGGGTGCAAAACTTGCCCATCGTTTACCCGTGATGGCCCTGAAGAAAATATTCGCAATACTGTTAATCTTGATCGGGGTCAAGATGTTACTGGTAGTGATATAAGAAACTCTAAAGATGAATAAAGTCGGCCTCAGTCTAATTTTTCTTGTCAGCATGATGGCGTGTCAGTTTGTCACAGCTGCTGAGATCGTGAATGAAATACGTTTTCAGGGTAACAAGAAAACCAAAGAGCGTATCTTGCGGCAGGAGCTGACCATCAAGCCGGGTGACAGTATAGATCGCAGGCAGCTGGAGCGTTCTCGTCAGGCCATTATGGACCTGGGTCTGTTTAAATCCGTAGAGGTAGATGTTGCTGAAAAAGGTATTGTCGTATTTACTGTGTCTGAAAAGCGATACGTGTTGGTGATACCGCGTTTTTCGCGTGATCGTGATAACGATAAAATTTCGCCGGGCGCCAATCTGACAATTGATAATATAGCCGGACTTAACCAGCGGGTAGAATTAAGGTATAGGCAAAGTGATGCTGCCAATGGATTAAGCGGCAATGTAAAAGAGTTGGAAATTAACTATCAGCATCCCAAAATTTTTGCTACGCAATACAGTCTTGAGGTCCAACTGGGCCTTTCGCATAAGCCATTACAGCTTATTACCTCCAGCGTGCCTGTAGCAGAATATTCACAGGAGGAAGCTGACCTGGTTTTTATTGTTTCGCGCTGGTTGAGCAAGATCGGGCCCTCATCCGGCTGGGTGGCCGGTGTCGGGCCGCGTTTGCGTTATAGTCGTTATGACTACGTTTCAGGTACCCCGGGACTGCTAACGAAGGACCGTGCAGTCAGCTTGCTGGGGCAGATTTTTTATACCAATGTGCATGATCACCTGCATAGCCGTAGCGGTGTTAATTACGGTTACGTGCTCGAGCAGGGTATCAAGGGTCTGGGTTCAGATTTTGATTACAGCCGCCACCTGTTTTTTTACCGGCACTACAAACATCTCGGAAAACCGCATACTAACCTGAACTGGCAGCTACGCATCGGCTTATCTGACAGGGTGTCATCCAGTCTTGATGAAGATGTATTCGATATCGGTGGTTATGGAGATTTGCGTGCCTATGACAGTACTGTCAGTGGCAATGCCTATGTGCTAGCGAATATAGAATACCTGCGCCCGGTTTTTAGCAGAAATCATGTCCGGGCCTTGCTGTTTGTGGATGTGGGTGATGCATTTGCGCGAAATAGTGATATCACCTTATCTGACCTTAAATGGGCCACGGGAGTGGGTTTACGTTGGAAAGTAAAAAGTTTTGTTAACCTGAATTTCAGTCTGGAGTTTGCATATAATGTGGAAACCGGCGAAAACAAGGCTTTTTTCAGAACCTCGGGTCCATTTTAAGGTAAGGCTTAGCCGCCTGTCATTGACATAAAGCGGACAGTTTGTGATGGTTTCTCGGTAAACTCGTGACGTTCCGGTTTCAGGCTAATAGCGTGCAGAATAGCCTCTCTGAGTTCGTCGTCACTGATGCCTTTTCGAAGTAGTGGCCTGAGTTCAAAACTGTTTTCCTGGCCCAGACACATATACAGTGTGCCATCAACAGAAAGCCTGACACGGTTACAGGTTTCACAGAAGTGCTGTGATATCGGGGTAATGAAACCAATGCGCAGGTCCGTGCCGGCGATTTGTGCATAACGGGCAGGGCCACCGCCAGGCATGGTGCCTGGAATCAGGTCAAAGCGTTTTGAGAGCTGTTGCTTGACAAGCTTAAGGTCCAGGTAATTGTTGCTTGCTTCCTGTCCGGTGTTTCCCATGGGCATGGTCTCGATAAAACGTAATGTAAAATCATGCTCGATGCAGAACTCGACCATGTCTTCTATTTCATCGTCATTGATCCCGCGCATGGCAACCATGTTGATCTTGATAGGTTGGAAGCCGGCCTGTTTGGCAGCCATGAGCCCGTTCATGACTTTCTCGAGTTTGCCGCCCGTGATTTGTTTAAACTTGTCAGCCTGCAAGGTATCCAGACTGACATTGATGCGGGAAATGCCGGCCTCATGTAGAGCACTTGCGTGTTTATCCAGGCGTGTGGCATTGGTTGACAGTGACAGGTCATCGATGCCATCAAGCCGGTTTAGCCTGTTGATCAACGTCGGCAGGTTTTTTCTGACCAGGGGCTCGCCACCAGTGATGCGTACACGTTTGGTTCCGAGGTCGGCAAATGTATGGATAACGCGCTCGATTTCGTCAAAACGCAACCAGTTGTCAGGCTCCTGAAAGTCCTTGAACCCCTTGGGCATGCAATAGAAACATCGCAAGTCGCATTTATCTGTGACCGACAGGCGCACGTATTCGATGCGTCTGCCAAACGGGTCGGTCAATGCCTTGCTGTTCTGTGTTTTGCTCATTTGCCTAGTATAGTTTATGTTTGCAGTGAGTCCATGCACGATCTATATTAATGTGTCTGTAGATAGGACAGCTGATATAGATCAAGGTTCTGATAAAGATACCTGTTAATCAGGCGTGTTTCTCAGTTCGTGGTTGAGTAGCAACGCCAGGGTCAGTAGTAACAGGGCGCCTCCCTGGTGGGCTGCACCCAGGGCGACCGGCACGTGGAAAAGCAGGGTCGATATACCCAGCGTGATCTGGATACCCAGCATTAACATAAAGCCATGTGCGATAAGCTTGGTACGCGCCTGGCATTCGCTTTTCTGGATGCGTAACCAGAAAACCGGAATAATAATAAACAGTGCATAAGCGAGCATGCGATGGTCGAACTGAATGGTTAACAGGTCTTCGAAAAAATTCAGGTAAAACGGGCTCATTGAAAACAGGCCATCAGGAATAAACTGGCCATTCATGAGTGGAAACGTATTAAAAGCCAGGCCTGCCTTGGTGCCGGCAACAAAGCCACCGGAAATAATCATGACAACGATCAGCGCAGTTACAGCAAGAGAAAAAACACGCAGCTTGTTGATTTCCTTGACTGCCCGGTTGTGTTTATTGCTCCAGACCAGGCCAAGCGCAACCCATAGTATATAACTGTAAATGGCTATGGCGGCTATCAGGTGCGCCGTTAGCCGATACTGGCTGACATGAGGATTGTCAACCAACCCGCTTTTGACCATATACCAACCAAGCACACCCTGCAGGCCACCGAGTATAAACATTACTACCATTTTCGGGATGAGCACACGCTGGATTCGTTTGCGAGCCAAGAAGTACAAGAATGGTAACAGGAAGGCCAGGCCTATAGTGCGACCGAGTACGCGATGAGCATATTCGAAATAGTAGATGGATTTGAACTCATCAACAGTCATGCCCTTGTTGATTTTCTGGTATTCCGGAGATTGCTGGTACTGCCTGAATTCGGTCTGCCACTCGGTTACGCTCATGGGAGGCAGCCAGCCGACAACGGGGCGCCAGTTGACCATGGATAGCCCTGAGTTGGTCAGCCTGGTCACACCCCCCAGTACGACCATACAAAAAATAAGTGTACAGACAAGTAGTAGCCAGATGAAGACAGGTCTGTTGTTATGGGTATCGAGGGCTGGATTCATGTTGATACATTAATGCTGGTTTAACATGAGGCGAATTTTACATGATTTTTCAGACATTGTCTGATCGACATGCCAGGATCCACAAGCGAATAAAAAAAGGGAAAACCCGTGGGTCTTCCCTTTTTTGCAAATCCCTTTGTGAGATTGTGCGTTTAGTTGATGTCTATACGCAACCGGTCGGTTTCGGCAGGCCGCCCCATTTGCAAACCAGTTTCATAGGGCCTTTTTGAAAAATATCGTACAGGTCTTTGGTCGACATTTTCATTGCCTTGGAGAACTTACGTATCGGGGGTACAACGCCATTCTCGTCGTACATGCCACGTGCAGCATTCAGTAAATCCATAATCTGGTCAGTGACTTCCATGCCGTCACGACTGGCAAGTTCACGTGCAACCTCTTCTGTCCAGTCATCACGGTTTACCAGGTAACCTTCACCGTCTACATTTAAATCCACTGGATTGCCTCCAAATAAAATTAGTTAAAAATACTTGAGCGAAAGAGTATACTAAATGCCTATAATATTAGTCAACTCTAAAATAGCGAGCGAGTCTGGTACCGGAAAGACAGGAAAGCCCGCACTCGTGGGCTTTCCTTTTGATTTATATAGATATTACTAAATATAGGGTGTTCGCCTTTCCGGGATAATATGCTCCCTGGCAAGATGCTGGTGTATCTCCTGTGCGCTGAGTTTACACAGGTCCTTTGCCAGTTCCTGGGTTTTTACTCCGCTCAGGCGTGATTCGACCGCTTGGCGCAAATGGCCCAGCATACGCTTCTGTGAGACCAGAACGACATTGCCGTTGTTGTTATGGCTGAAACGCTTGCATTCATCGGCAATGGAATTGGCAAAGCGACGCTCGATATCGTCATCATGTTTTGCCCGGTGGTCATCGTAACCATGTGATTGTCCACCATGACCACGATTGCCGCCGCTCTTGGATTCAGTCCACAGACCGTCGCTATCTTCCATATTGGAGAGGTCTTTTTGCTTGACGAGGTTGGGGCCGGATTCGACTTCGGGTTTTTCAGGGGCTTCGAGGGTGAAAAAGCGTGCTTGTGTTCCATTGGCAACGACTACACAGTATTGATTCATATGAACCATCCTCCATATTAGTATGAGGCGTGTAAGGGGACTACGCCTCGGGTTAGAATCGGGTATTTCCAGGCCATCATGTCTTTATTGAACACCTCGCCTGTATATAATGGGTGTGCAACAGTGTCAGAATTAAGCTTGCATGATTTTGTACTGTTTTGTATTGATCTCTATCAAGATAGTCGGGCACCGTGTTGTTAAAACAGGGTGAAATCCGAATATTTTACTAGCGCAAACCATTTTTAGCTGCCTTACTATACAGGTTAGCCAGAAATCCCAATTTCGCCAGCCAGATAAGGTCATAGCAAAGGCGTTGACGGTAAGAGACGTAAAACTATTTGAAATTTATAGAAATTGTTCAATAATAAAGCAATATAAAAAGTATTGTTAAGCATAGGACACAAAGGTTGCCGGTAATGAAAAAACTACTGAAAATATTGGGTATTGGGATAGCTTCAATAATTGTGCTACTGGTTATTGCCGTGATCGCAGTGACCGTACTGATTGATCCTAACGACTATCGCGACAAGATTACCGATATGGTCAAAAAAGAGACAGGCCGAGAGCTTGTGATCAAGGGAGATTTATCACTGTCGTTTTTTCCGTGGGTTGGACTCAGCGTCGGTGAAACTACCCTGAGCAATGCCCGTGGTTTTGGTAAACAACCTTTCGCGCAGTTCGACAATATCCAGATCAGGGTGCAGGTTATGCCTCTGTTCAGCAGCAGGATCGTTACGGATGCCATTGTGCTGGACGGGGTCGAGCTTAACCTGGCGAAGAGCAGTCAGGGTATTACCAACTGGCAAGACCTTGTTACAAAAAGCGGTCAGAAGAAACCCGAAAAGAGTATGCCGCATGACGACTCGGGCCAGCAGCATGAGATGCAGATCGGCGGTGTGCAGGTCAAGAACACCCGTTTGTCCTGGAAAGATGATCAGACCGGAACTCACTATGTACTTGAGCAACTTAATCTGGAAACCGGTGCCATGCAACCAGACAAACCGGTTGATATCAAGCTGGCCTTTACAATTCAGGATAAAAAGGCTGGCCGCTCGTGGCAAGGCGGGATGAAGGGTACCGTGGATATGGATCACGTGAAACACAACATGGCAGTATCCAATCTGCAAATAAAGCTTGCCGACCTGACTTTATCCGGCAGGCTCGATGCCCTGCACTTGCATCGATCCCCGTTGTTGAAAGTAGTGTTAAAAAGTAATGCCTTTGTACCACGTGAACTGGCAAGTGACTTCGGTGTCAGTTTACCAATAACGGCAGATGCCAGCGTGTTCGGCAAGGCGCAGCTTGAGATGACCATGACGATCACATCGAGGGAGTTGCGGCTGAGTAAATACCAGATAAAACTGGATGACTCGACCATTAGCGGCAATGTGAAGGTGAATAATTTCAGTAAGCCGGCCATCAGATACCTTGTAAATATTGACGATATCGATGCAGACCGTTATATGCCGCCGCCAGCAAAGACCGAAACCAAGAAAGAGACAGCTGCCGCCACAGATGAAATCGTGTTGCCGGTTGACACCTTGCGGGCCCTGAATGTGTACGGCACGCTCAGGGTAGGTAAATTGAAGGCCTCCAACCTGAAGTCACAATCCGTGAATATGACATTAAAGGCCAACAAGGGCCTGATCACTGTCTATCCGGCGCGGGCCAAAATGTATGGCGGCAGTTATTCAGGCAATATTCAACTGGATGTGAGCGGTGAGCAGATGGTTGTGTCGATGGACGAAAGGTTGTTACGTATCCAGGCATCCCCCTTGTTTAAAGACCTTATGGATATGGACTGGATTGAAGGTACTGCGAACCTGTCGGCCAAGCTGACCGGTAAAGGCAATTCCGTCAGTGCAATAAAACAGCAGCTTAATGGTAACCTGGGTTTTGCTTTTCTGAATGGCAGTATCAAGGGTGTGAATATTCCGCTGAAAATCAGGCAGGCCTACAATGCCATCAAGGGTTTGCCGGCACCACCTGATGAGCCCCAGCAGACTGATTTTACAGCCATGAAGGGAACGGCCACGGTTAGCAATGGTGTGGTTGATAATCAAGACCTCGACATACAAAGCCCGCTATTGCGCATACAGGGTGCGGGAACGGCCGACCTTGTAAAAGAGAACATGGATTACCTGGTTAAAGCCAAAGTGGTTGCCTCACTCTCCGGACAAGGAGGTGATTCACTGGCCAAGCTCAAAGGTGTTACCATACCTGTGCGTATCAAGGGACCCTTTACCAAGCTTGGTTACAAAGTCGAACTGGACGACATCCTCAAGCAGGAAGTAAAGAAAAAGGTCAAGAAGGAAATCAAGAAAAAAATGGAAGATAAACTCAAGGATAAGTTTAAAGGACTATTCTGAGTATCATTCCAGTTACATGCAAAGCTAAAAGATAATATATATTTGTGGGAGCGGCTAACAAACCGCTCCCTTATTTTGTTTAAACCTTGTATTTTAATATTGTTAAATGCACTTGTTATACTGTTCATTTTTTAACTGGATATCCTGAATGGCTGCTACGCCTTCCTTTAGTTCGCGAATTTTAAAATGGTTCAAGAGGCATGGCCGTAAGGACTTGCCATGGCAAAAAAACTGCACACCCTATCGCGTGTGGGTCTCCGAGATCATGTTACAGCAAACACAGGTCGCAACGGTTATCCCTTACTATCAAAAGTTCATGAAGCGTTTTCCTAATATCAAACAACTGGCCGAGGCCGATGTAGACGACGTTATGCAGTACTGGGCAGGACTGGGATATTATGCGCGTGCACGAAACCTGCATAAAGCAGCACAACGGGTCATGAATGAATTCAGAGGTCGATTCCCGAAAGAGATTGAACAGGTCATGTCATTGCCCGGTGTTGGTCGATCAACAGCCGGGGCAATCCTGTCGCTGTCGGGCAAGCAACGATACCCGATATTGGATGGAAATGTTAAACGCGTGCTTGCTCGTCATGGTGCGATTGAAGGCTGGAGCGGTAACAAAAAAATAATGGACCAGCTCTGGTTACTGTCAGACGAACTGACTCCCGATAAACAGGTGGCTGAGTACAATCAGGCGATGATGGATATGGGGGCAACGCTGTGTACACGCACAAGACCCGCATGTGAACGTTGCCCGGTAGCCATGGATTGCCAGGCATTAACACGAGGTCTCGTGGATCAGTTGCCAACACCCAAAAAGAAAAAAACATTACCACAACGCAAGACTAGGATGTTGGTCATCGAAAATGACGGCAGCCTGCTGCTAGAAAAAAGACCGCCCTCAGGAATCTGGGGTGGTTTATGGAGTCTTCCTGAGTGCAGTGTGGTGACGGATGTATTTACGTACTGTAAAAGTGAAATCGGCTTTACCGTCACGGAGAGCGGGAGTCAGGAGTGCTGGTTTCACACCTTTAGTCATTATCGGTTAAATGTACAAGCCAGGTTATTGCGGGCCGCAAGCAATGCCGCAGTGATCCAGGACAAGAGTGAATACGCCTGGTTTAATAAAAATGAACTGGATGAGCTGGCATTGTCGGCGGCAGTGATGAAGTTGATGGAACTGAAACTATTGCTGGACTGACCGATAACAGGATTCAGGAAGCGGATCCGATAGCTGTTTTACGGGCTTATCCCTTGTCTTCAGTAGATTCGTATTTCTTCAATAAAATACCTTCATCGCCACAGCAGCTGGCAGCACATTTTTTGACTTCATGTACCTTGTTCGGGTCTTCATCCAGGTAGGCATCAACCGGCAGGTTTGCTTCGGCACAGTCGCAGCCCTTGTCATCATAGACATAGACATTTTTCAGTCCGACCTTTTTTGCAGCATCATAAGCGGCATGCATGATACCGGACGGGGTTGCAGGTATATGTGACAGTTTGTAGGCCGGAAAAAAACGTGTGATATGCCATGGGCTGTCTGCACCCAGGTGGTCATATATCCATTGGGCTATGCGAGCCAGTTCTTCGATATCATCATTCTTGCCGGGTATGATGTTGGTGCGTGTTTCGACATGTATGCCGAGCTTGTGTGCCTTCTCGATCGATCCCAACACCTGTTCAACCGAAGCCAGTTTGCATATCTCGTGATAGAAGTCATCGCTCAGGCTCTTGATGTCAGAGCAGAGAACATCAACCTGGGGTGCCATGAGTTCCAGTGCCTCGTCGGTAACAAAGCTGTTGCTTACATACACGGTATACAGGCCGGCTTCATGAGCCAGTTCGGCAACATCCTGCACATATTCCAGCCACACAGCCGGTTCAGAATAGGTAAAGGCAATACCTTCAACCTTATAGCGTAGCGCTGCCTCAACCAGTTTTTCAGGCGGTACATAGGCAGCAGTCGACTGTCCCTGGGCTAGTTCATCCAGTGCCTCAACACCCCATGAGATCTCAAGATTATGGCAACCACCGCAGCGAAAATTACAGCCATAGCTGCCAATCGACATGACGCGTGTGCCGGGTCGATAATGTTTGACGGGCTTATCCTCGATAGCGCCCACATCAATGGCAGACAAAATGCCATACGACAGGTTGTATAAAGTACCGTTACGGTTGACATGTGCCTGGCAAAAACCGCGCTGGCCATGTCCGATCTTGCAGCGCCACAGACATAAATGGCAGCGGGTTGTGCCATTGTCGAGTTTTTCCTGTAAGCGGGTTTCGACCAGTTGGTACTGTTTTGGTGCTGTGTTAGTCAGACCCATAAAATTGTCCTGAAAAAAAGCTACCCTATTCTATCCAGGCTAGTCGATCAAGGACTGATTAGCAGGGTTATTTGACAATATTCTAATGTAATCAAAAGTTTATTATATGATCATATACATTAAATATGAATAAATCAGCCAATTTGACTTGACTCTTCAGGCGCATCCCTGTTTAATAGCGCCTCTTTGTTACTGGCGCTGCTTTTACCTAGCAACTCGCCACTAGCAATTCGTTACTTAAAATAACGGCCAGGTAGCTCAGTCGGTAGAGCAGTGGACTGAAAATCCTCGTGTCGACAGTTCAATTCTGTCCCTGGCCACCATTTTCCCTATTCCCTATTCCCTATTCTCTATTCCCGGTTCGCCTTGCTCGCTAATGCTTGTTGCAGGACATGATCCGATTGCCACCGGCTTGTTTGGCCGCAAACATGGCACGGTCAACGCGTTGGATGATGCTGGCGATGGAGTCGTCTGACGTGCTTTGACAAACACCAAGGCTGGCAGTAACTGGCAGGCTGGTATCTTTCAATGATACCGGTGGTTTATTGATGGCGCTACGAACCTGTTCGGCCAGCGTCAATGCCTGTGACAGGCTTACCGATCTGGCAATGACTATGAATTCATCGCCACCGTAGCGGCCAATTCGGTCCAGAGAGGGGATGGCTTTATCAATACGATTGGCTATTTCCCGCATGACATGATCGCCGATCAGGTGGCCATATTTATCATTGATGCTGCCCAGATCATCGATATCGATCATTATTACAGTGATCGGTTTTTTGCTTTGCTGGCTTTCCTCTAATGCCTGGTCCAGCAGTTTGAGCGTCTTCTCCCTTGAATTGAAATGCGTCAGGGTGTCGGTGTTCGCCTTTTTTTCGAGTTGTGATTGCACTTGTTTTAAGTGCTCAACTGATGTCTTCAGTTTAGTCTGGGTTCCCTGGTGATAACTGGCTATGGCAAGCGATGTATCCAGGGCTATGATCCTGTCGATGAAATGCCTTAATGCTTCCATTTCATCAGTCTTGTTTTCGGGAAGGAATGAAAGTATCAGTTCCCGCAGTTTCTGGTAGGCAAAGTTATATAGGCTCAGGTTCAATCCAATTCGTTGGTGAGCTACTCCAACCCGTAGACGATTCTCGAAATAGTCCAGTGTATGAAAATCGACACCCAGTGACAGCAGGTACTGTGCCTGGCTTTTTTTCAGGTTTGTTATCCTGTCATTGCCGCCTATGATATTGAGGAATATCTCATGTTTTAGTAAATATTCATGATAAAACTTATCTATTATTTCTTCGAGGTTTGGCCTGATGATATTTTTATGTAATTGTTCAGCCAGATGGTTATCATCCTGGTGGAGCTCCAGTAGTGACAAGCAGGAAGCTATCGCAGCTTGATCATAATGAAAGGCAGTGCAATATTCGTGAGTCATGGGCCTAAAACCTTGTTTGCGAAGCCTCATTATTAATGAAAGCATGCAATCATGGCAAATTATTTTGTCATCTATTTACATTCTACATCGAGAGAATTGTAGTTGCTAAGGAAGATCTGTGGCATAACCAGGGCACTCGCCTGGATTTTTGTTTTTATGGCTATCTGCTATGTTTACACTATGGCAGATCATATTATCATTGCGCATCGAGGCGATGCCCGCCATTTTCCGGAAAACTCATGGCTGGCTTTTCATTCGGCGCTGGAGCATGGCGCAAGTTATATCGAATGCGACGTGCAATTAAGTGCTGACCTGCATCCTGTATTATTTCATGACCGAGACCTTGAGAGGTTATGTCAGCAGACCGGTGCGGTACATGACTATGAATACGCAGAATTAATGACCTTGTCATTGTCTTATGAAAAACGTTTTGGCGAGCGCTTCAGGGAAAACCGCCTGACGGATCTGGTTCACCTGGTATCGATGTTACAGCAGTACCCGGGGGCAACCTTGTTTGTTGAACTCAAGCGAATTAGCCTGGAGTATTTTGGTGTTGAATGTGTGCTGTCACATGTGCTGCCGCTATTGTCCTCCTTGCAGGATCGCTGCGTGATCATCTCCTATAATTTTTCTGCCTTGCAGGAAGCCAGGCGAAAGGGCTGGAAAGCGGTCGGTTTTGTCACTGACCAGTGGTCAACGTTAAACGAGAAACGCATTCGTGAACTCGCACCGAAGTGGTGCTTTTGTGATTATGAGGGTCTGCCGGATGAATCACTGTTTTATTTGCCGGGTACCCATATTGCTGTATTTGAAGTGCCAACGATCGAACTTGCCCGGTCCCTGTGGAAAAGAGGCATTGATGCGGTTGAAACATTCAATATTCGTGAGCTGACAGAAGCATTGCGTCATGGTTGATTTTGATGTTGTGATCATAGGCGGTGGCATTCAGGGAGCGGGAGTCGCACAGTCGGCAGCCGCAGACGGTTACCGGGTGGCCTTACTGGAGGCGTCTGGTATTGGCGGGGCAACATCCAGTAAATCGAGCAAGTTGGTCCATGGTGGCCTGCGTTACCTGGAAAGTGCGCAGTTTGGCCTGGTGCGGCAATCACTGAAAGAACGTCAGCAATTATTGAGGTTGGCTCCAGGTCTGGTTAAGCTGTTACCTTTTTATATACCTGTCTATCGGCATACCAGCAGGCGTCCCTGGAAAATCAGACTGGGTCTTTTTTTGTATACATTGCTGGGCGGTATGTCAGCTGATACGCGTTATAAAAAACTGAATGAACCGGAGCAGGCAGTGTTGGCGGGACTTGACAAAAAACAACTGCAATGTGTCTATCGGTATTTTGATGCACAAACCGATGACCGTAAACTGACCCGGGCAGTGATGGAATCGGCACTATCACTCGGCGTTGAGCTGTTATGTCCGGCACGGTTTGTACGTGCGCAATGCAACCATGATGCTGTGGATGTCTATTACCAACAGGGACATAACCGGCACGCCCTGAAAACACGAGTTCTGGTTAACGCTGCCGGTCCCTGGGTGAATAATGTGTTACAGCTTGTTGAGCCGCAGCCTGATTCGCTGGAGGTTGACCTTGTACAGGGGGCGCATATTATTCTCGACGCGCCACCACCCGATGGTATTTATTATGTAGAGGCACCGATTGATAAACGCGCGGTGTTTATTATGCCCTGGTATGGGAATACAATGGTCGGCACAACAGAAACCCTGTTCACAGGAGGCCCGCAACAGGTTGTCCCCTTGCCTGAAGAAATTGATTATTTGCAGCAGGTGTACCGAAATTATTTTCCGGGGAATCCATTCAGGTTATTATCTTCATTTGCCGGCCTTCGCGTTTTGCCTGTCGATGAATCCAGTCTGTTTCATCGACAGCGAGATACCATTATCCACGTGGCTGCGTCCTGCCCGCGCGTGTTGAGCCTGTATGGTGGCAAGCTGACCAGTTACCGGGCAACGTCAAGGAAAGTTATCGAAAGACTGCGGGCTTTTTTGCCTGCGTACGAACCGAAAGCGGATGTTGATAGCCTGGTTTTAAGTGGAGACTGAGTCAACGGCAGTCTGCATCTCTGTTTTCCATCGTTGATATCGTTGCTGCAGAGTACTGTGTTGACAGGGCGAGAACTGTTCGCCTTGATGAGTGTCATTCCATTCGCCTGGTAACCCGGCCATCAGGCAGGCGAGCCCGCGTGAAGTGGCTTCGGTCGTGTTGGGTCGTAACACAGGTATTTGTGTCAGGTCGGCCAGCCACTGACAAATGGCATTCGGTTTGCAGAGACCACCGCTTATTATTATTTGCGTGGTTTTTGCGTCTGCCGCCAGCAGTTCCACGTTTTTGGTGACTAAAAAAACAATGCTCTCGATCACGGAGCGTGTTTTTCCTTGGCTATCGGCCTGTTGCGTGAAGCGTGGCACCAGACCGCTGTACCAGTAGGGAGAACCCAGGCCGGAAACGGTGTTGATAAACAGCGGTATTGATCCGGTATAATCTCTCCATTGTGAGTAGGGCTGTAGCAGCGTTTCCATGCTGCAATGCAGATCTTCTGCCAGCCAGTTGAGCGCAGCTGCAGCTCCATTTACAGTACCTTCACGCGCATAGACAGTTTGTTGTGTGTCCTGCATGACGACACTCGTTAACAGGTCTTCATGGAAAGGGTCGTTTTCGTCGCAGGGTTGAAGCAGAAACGCGCCTGTGCCTATATTTATGTATATCGTGTCCGTCTTCAGCTCGCCATGAGCAAAGAGCGCAGCTGCCTGATCACCGGTTACAGTGCTTAGTGGTATGGTTGGGTAGGCGGCCAGCAAACCGAAAGGGTAATGTGTGCCTGTACATTGTGGCAGTATCTGTTTTGGCAATCCGAACGATGTTAATAATTCATCAGACCAGTCACCACGGCGAATATCCAGGCACTGGGTTCTGGCTGCATTCACGATATCGACAAGACAGGGTCGCTCTTTGAGCAGGCTGTGTATGATAAAAGATGCCAGTGGACCTGCTGCCAGACGCTGGTTGTCGTACGTCTGTTTGACAGCATCGATGTGTTGCAGGCACCAGTGTAGTTTACTGGCGCCATAATGGGCTGATAGTTTCAATCCGCTTATTTGCTGAATGCGCTTCGGATCAACAGGCAGGTCGGCTAGCCATTGTTCGGCCCTGACATCCTGCCAGCTGATCACCCTGGATAAAGGTTGTGATGTGATCTTGTCCCAACAGACTATGCTGGCTCGTTGTGTCGCGAGGCCGGCGGTGATGAAGCTGTCGACAGGAGTTTTGGCTTGCTGAAAAACCTGGGCCATGGCCTGTTCCAGTGAATGCAGGATTTCATATGCATCATGTTCAATGTAGATTCCCTGGTTTTTGTATGTCTGTACAGGCTGGCGGTTATAGGCAATGCATTCGCCGTATTGGTTATACAGGCTGGCGCGGCTGGATTGACCACCTTGATCCAGTACCAGGTAAAAGCGAGGCTCTTTGTTCATACGATAAATAATCCGCCGTTACATCAGTACATCGTAAATAACTAATATCGCTGTATTTTATATAACCGCTTACTGTTTATAATTGCTCATTGATATGTGAAGTTATCACTGTCATCATGCGAGCTGTAATTTAATAATAATAGAAAATATTTTTATCACTCGGGAGAACAGAATGAGAAATGCTACTACAAATCGTATGTCATTTACCTCAAAGGTAGTCATGCTGTTTTTACTACTTTGCGCTCAGATTCAATTAGTTTCCGCTGAACTTGTTTTGACGGCACCGCCTCGTGAAAAGGCAGATGCCGGTGAAAAATTGTATGGTCCACTGGCTGCAGAGCTTAGTAAGGTGCTAAAAGAAAAAGTCACTTACAAGCATCCTGGTAACTGGCTGGCCTACCAGCGCGATATGCGTAATGACGCTTATGATATTATTTTTGACGGGCCGCACTTTATTTCATGGCGTGCCAAGAACCGCAAACATGCGGCTATTGGCAAGCTGCCCGGTTCGTTGCAATTTGTGATTGTGGGCCATGCAGACAATGAGAAAATTCAGAGCCCTGACGATCTGATTGGCAAGAAGATTTGCGGTATCCCACCGCCAAATCTGGGCACATTGACGGTCTATGCGGCCTATAAGCACCCTGCGCGACAACCTGTGATTGTCCCTGTAAGAGGAGGCTTTAAAAAAGTTTATGCCTCGTTTGCCAAGGGTCGTTGTGACGCTGCTGTATTTCGCACTACTTTCTATGCGAAAAAGTTGACTGATGAGCAGCGCAAGATTACCAAGGTGTTGTACAAGAGCAAGGCGCTTACCAATCAGGGTATCAGTGTTAGCAGCCGGGTGTCTAGCAAGGCACGTAACAAGATTATAGCTACCGTTACCCAGGGTGATCGAGTGCCTGCGACAAAGAATATTCTGAAACGCTTTGGCGGTAAGGCAAAGGCATTTAAACGTGCATCTGCCAATGATTATTCGAAAGACTACCAATACCTGGAAGGTGTGATTTTCGGCTGGTAGTCCCTGTTTGCTGATTGATGCAGCCTGCTGCATCAATCAGCGTCTGCTTAATTTTTCTGTATCTGACAGGTATCTTCGGGCGTGTGGTGTTGCAACCGTCTGATGATGTCTGTTGTTTCGTTGCTGCTGAACAGTTTCGATAAACTAAAACGAAAATGCGACAAGTACTGGTAGCCGTGACGGATAAACGGGCGATACACTGGCTTGCTGAAATGAAATGCCCACTCCTGGTATTGTTCCAGTGCAAACAGGCACATGATAAAGGCCTTGTCTTTGCGATAGATTTGCCCCAGGTTGTTGATCACAATCAGTTCGTCGTCATTTCCTTTTTCTGTCAGTGAAGGATAGCGTTGTCTGGCCAGGGGTGAATGCAACGGGACAAACTCCAACGGGATGCGTTGTTCCTGGTCCTGCAGCCAAACCATACAACGTCCACAAAAGCTGCAGTTTCCATCATATAAAACAGTCAGTAAGGTGATTGGTTTCATGGTATCGGTTCCTGTGTTGAAATAACTGCTACCGGTGAAGGTAGCAGTTTGTTATGTCAGGCAGGCTCTCCTGTGATGTTGCCATCAGAGGAAACAGGTGGCATGCGGTTTTGTGCAATTGCACGTCTGCGCATACGTGAGATGACATAAATATTAAAGAAATGCATGGCGCCGAGTACAACCAGCACCAGGCCTACCTTGGTACTGAGAAACTCGATGGCCTCCTGCAGGCTATGAGGCTTGGTGCCGTATTTCAATGCCAGTGAGATATAACCAATATTGATCAGGTAAAAGCCGACGACCAGCAAATGGTTGACCGAATCAGCCAGGCCTTCGTTACCATTAAAACTGTCGACCAGAAAAACGCGACCGTTTTTATGCAGGGTTTTTGCAACCCATACCGTCATGCCAATACTCAAGACCAGATATACAAGATAGGTTGTTTCAATCATGGTGCTCTCCTTTATCAAGGTTGTAATAATCCGGCGGGTTGCCGGTAACAGTCATATTGTTTCCAATACAATCTGTTGTTTATGTTATTTCTGTAAAAACAGAAATAACGGGGCAAAAAAAGTCAGCTTTTCCTGCCCAGAAAACCGGTCACTTTTGAGCCGAGCTTCATCAGCTTGACCAGGGCCGGTTTTGGTACGGTTTGCATCTGCTCGTACCAGGTGCTCAGTGTTTGCATGAATTCCAGCATGTGTTTCATGCGATCGTTAATTTCCTGAGGTGTTTGCGCGTCATCAGTACTGACACATTCTTCGAGCAAGGCGATCGTAGGGTCTATCTCACGTCGTTTGCGCTCTTCGATGATGACAGTAAACATCTGCCAGAGATCTTTGATTGACTCAAAATGATCTCGCCTGTCTCCCATGACATGCACCACCTTGACCAGCCCCCAGTTCTGCAATTCCTTGAGACTATTACTAACGTTTGACCGGGCAACGCTTAATGTGTCGGCAATGGTTTCGGCAGGCAGTGGATCGGGCGACAGGTACAGCAGGGCATGTATCTGCGCCACCGTACGGTTGACACCCCATCGGGTTCCCATTTCTCCCCAATGCAGAATGAATTTTTGCATGTTGTCTGACAGTTGCATAGTTAATTTCTTTAGTTTCTGTATAAACAGAAATTAGTGAATATTTAATCTGTTGTCAAGCTGTTTTATAAAAAAAGTTTGCCGGGTTGAATTCAAGACTTGGTTTGTTGATGGTAATGTGATCATAATCAATAACATCCAGATTTTATTCAGGGAGCGATATGTCATCTTCATCGAAAAAGGTTATTTATGCTGCATTGGCAGGTAATAGTGCGATAGCCGTTACCAAGTTTGTGGCTGCCAGTATGACCGGAAGTTCTGCCATGTTGTCAGAGGGTATACATTCACTGGTCGATACGGGCAACCAGGGGTTGCTGTTACATGGTATGAAACAGTCACAGAAGCCGGCCGACGAGGCCTTCCCATTTGGGCATGGTAAAGAGGTGTACTTCTGGAGTTTTATCGTCGCCATCCTGATATTTGCGGTTGGTGCGGGGGTGTCTATATATGAGGGCATACACCATATCATCGCACCGGAGCCGATTTCTAACCCGATGATCAACTACATAGTGTTGAGCCTGGCCATCGTATTTGAGGGGGCCGCCTGGTATTTTGCATTCAGGGAATTTCGCCGAACCAAGGGTAAATGGGGATATGTCGAAGCCGTGCAAAGGGGAAAAGACCCCACGATGTTTGTTGTGCTTTTCGAGGACTCAGCTGCCATGCTGGGCTTGATAGTAGCGTTTCTGGGTATCTGGTTGTCACAGTTCACGGGTATTCTGGTGTTTGATGGAATTGCATCGGTGGTGATTGGTCTGATTCTGGCATCGACGGCAATCTGGCTGGCCTATGAGACAAAAAGCCTGTTAATAGGCGAGAGCGCCAATCACAAGGTGGTAGAAGGGATACGTAAAACAGTTTTATTACATGATGAAGTGGAGCATGTGAACGAATTGCTAACCATGCATATGGGCCCTGACTTTATTCTCGTTAACATTAGTCTGGGTTTCAGGGATGATTTGCCGGCAAAAGACATGGAGCAGGTGATCAGTAGCCTGGATGCGGAAATCAAGCAGGCATTCACGGAAATCAAACGTGTCTTTATCGAGGCTGAATCACGCAGGGGGGAGCGCAAATGATCAGGCATATCGTTATGTGGAAGTTGAAAGATAACGCAGCGGGCCATACCAGGCTGGAAAATGCTCGGCTGATCAAACAGCAACTTGAATCATTGTTGCACGTCGTGGAAGGTTTGAAGGAGATAGAGGTGGGTATCAATATCGCAGAAGATGTCGATGCCTTTGACCTTGTGCTTGTGTCTGCTTTTGCAGATGAGCAGGCATTGCATGCCTACCACACGCATCCTGCACATCTTCAAATCGTACCGTTGGTGAAGGAAATGAGGGAGCAGAGATGTCTGGTTGACTACATCGTGTGAGTTGAGATAAATCATAAGTTTATGAAAGTTATGCTTTATTATTGCTATGTTAGAGATTGCTAATGTATAAAAATAGGCCATTTTAGTAAATATTCCTGTGAATCGCCTGTTTTTATAAGAAAAAACGTCTTTTCCCGGCCCCTGATGCCGCCGGTTCTTTGAAACAGCGCTTAATATGCCGATGCCAATATCACATAATTTTTTAATATACAACCCTGTTTGCAAATGTTTATACACAAGTACACATGAAAATAGACTTAAATACATGGTTATATGCAGGCATGGATTCTTTATGCTAGTAAAATAATATAACTATTTGTATTAAAAGGATTATTACAATTGTGTAATATTTCATCAATTTAACAGTGTATTAGTTCTCATGCGGCTTTCAGGGCAATTTAACCAAACTATCCACAAAGTTATCCACAGTTTATGTGGATAACCAGAGTGTTGTTTAAACATCATATAGTTAGAAAAACCACTGACTAAAAAGTAATCAATGTATTAAGCATCATTTCTATGAGTTATCTGAAGCAAAAGCGCCAAAAAAACATCACTTAACTATAAATTAAATAAATTGTGTGTGGCCAAGTTTATTTTGTTATATTTTATCAGCCCGTCTGGGCCACGAAGTTATTTGTTGTGGTATACGGTTAAACACTGATGGATTAGGGGGTTCGTTATGGAAGCAAGCAAATTTCAGGACTATCTGGGTGCGATATTGATACTGCTGGTGGCGCTACCGTCAGCTGTGCTGGCAGATGAAGAATTTGAACGACTGGTTATCTTTGGCGACAGCTTGTCTGACTCGGGAAACGCCTTTGTATTAACCGGAGAAGTCTCGGTGCCACCCTATTTACTTGTCCCTGAAGCACCCTATGCGAGAGGTGGGATGCATTTCAGTAACGGTCAGACCTGGGTAGAGCGATTAGCAAAAAAACTCAAGTTAGTCCCCAACAGCCGGCCGGTATTTCGTGGCCAGAAAAAAGCCGCGAATTACGCCATAGGTGGAGCCAGGGCCCGGTCAACGGGTTCGACAGACCTGTCAACCCAGGTAGGTCTGTATCTGACTAATGTTAATTATGATGCGTCGGATGATGATACGCTGTATGTGGTTTTTATCGGCGGTAATGACATCAGAGATGCAATAACGGCGCTGGCAACCGATCCAACCGGTGCGACGAGTCTCAGTATTCTGACCGATGCCATTAACTCGATTCAAGGCAATATTCAGGCATTAGCGGCAGCCGGAGCCGAACATTTCATGATTGCCAATGCACCTGATCTGGGTGTGGTTCCGGCCGTGCGGCTGCAAGGTATTGTGGTGCAGGGGTTTGCGAGCTTTTTATCGGAAAGTTTTAACGCGAACCTGGCTCAGGTACTGGGCTTGATAGAAGAACCGCTGGATATTGAAATAGAAAACCTCGATATTTTTACCTTGATCAACCAGGTGGTAGCCAACCCGGCAGCATTTGGGATGGTAAACGCACAAGATCCGTGTATTAACCCGGGGCAAATTGAACAACCCACCTGCAGTAACGCCAGGCAATACCTTTTTTGGGATGGTATACATCCAACCGCAGCAGGTCATCAGATTATAGCGCGGGATGCGCTGCGAGTTATCGACTGACTGCGGGCCTGTGTTATGCAGACCTTGTCAGGCCTGTATAACACGATATTTTTTATTGTTAATAACCTGGCATTCGGATAAATGCCTACTTCGTCACAATGTTATCTCCAACCGGGTCGCAAAATAACCAAAGCCAGATTCAGCTGGATCATAATCCGTCGATGAATAGGTTAGTACTTTTAATCTTTTATGGTGCGGGTCATGAATGCAATGTCAGGTAAATGGTTTATTGGATTTCTCTTATTAATTTCGTCGTCGCAGTTATTGGCAGATAGTATCAGTGTCAGGTTTGAGCCGGGTATTGTTTTGCCTGAAATAGCAGCAGAAAGCGCCAGGCAGAACTTCAAGAATGAGAAGCAATCCGTGATCAATGGCAAGCGCATTGCAAACAGATTAAGTATCAGCGGAGACGATATGCGTATGGGCTTGCTGCGTTATCGAGATGAGAACGGTAAAATACTATATGGTTTTGGTTACCGTAACCGGTTTGCAGGCCAGGAGCTGAATACGATTTTGAATGAGGAAGGTATTGTGTTCGCTGTTGAGCAAAACAAGGTCTTGTATAATTTACAGATCAAGAATGAAGAGCCTGTAAGCGAAAGGCATTCTACCTACGTGCAGTTTTCACTGATGGGGCATTTCTGAATTGATTGCGTGGATGCGTACATGTTTTAAGGGGCTTGATATGATTTTTCGTATCAGCCTGATTGCGCTTGCCGGGTTTTTACTGTTTGCCTGTTCTATTGTACCGGACATGCCTGGACCCATCGGTATCCCGGGGATCTGAGTCGCCTAGGATGAGCAGCTGACCGAAATCCTGCCTGCCCAGTCAGGAGGAAAATCGGCATAAGAGCTGTATTCGTCCTGTTCCTCGAAGGGTTTTTTCAGTAAATTTAATAACAGTTCTATTTCAGAGTAGTCGGCATTGTCTTCTGCCTTACGGATGGCGATTTCAGCCATGTAGTTTCGAAGAATGTATTTCGGGTTGCAGCGCTTCATGTTTTCCTTGCGCTGATTTTCCGGGGTTGACTCTTGTTCAAGGCGCGCACGATACAAATTGCTCCAGTGATCGAATTTTTCACGTTGAATGAATAAATCGCGTATCGACCGGTTGTCTGTAGAAGTCGAGAAGTGGCATAGTCGCCTGAACAGGATCGTATAATCAACCTTGTCTTCTTCCATCAGGTCGAGCAGTCCCTGGCACAGGGCCTGATCGTCCTTCATCGTCTGCTGCAGCCCGAGTTTTGAGCGCATGCAGGAGGCATAATGGCTGATAAAGCGCTCGTTATACTGTGCTATGGCATGCCGGGCCTGCTCAACTGCCTGTTCGGCTGTAGGGTCAAGCACTGGCAGCATGGCTTGCGCCAGGCAACTGACATTGAATAAGCCGATGTCAGGCTGTTTATTAAAAGCATAGCGCCCCTGGTGATCTGAGTGATTGCAAATGTATGAAGGGTCATAGGCATCTAGAAATCCAAATGGACCATAGTCCAGCGTCAGCCCAAGAACGGACATATTGTCTGTATTCATAACGCCATGTGCAAAGCCAACCGATTGCCATTGTGCAATCATGCTTGCGGTTTTATCGATGATGGTTTCCAGCAAACCGAGATAGGGCTGGTTTTGATCGCGTAAAGAAGGGTAGTGATGATCGATAACATGATCAGCAAGTATGTCAAGATGATCGTGTTGATTACTGTAGTAAAAATATTCAAAACTGCCAAACCGTACATGAGAAGGTGCGGTGCGTAATAACAGTGCGCCGGTCTCGATTTGTTCCCGGTAAACTTCTTCCTCGCTGCCGATGATACATAGTGCCCGTGTTGTCTCGATGCCAAGGGCATGCATGGCTTCACTACACAGGTATTCACGAATGGTAGAGCGTAAAACGGCTCGTCCGTCACCATCTCGCGAATAGGCAGTTTGACCGCCCCCCTTGATCTGTAAATCCCACTTAGTATTCTGGCTGGTTTTGATTTCACCCAGGCTGATGGCACGGCCATCTCCCAGTCTGGGTACGAAGTGGCCAAACTGATGTCCTGCATAACACTGTGCGAGCGGTTTCATCTGTGGTAATACCGATTGGCCTGACAGGTAACGCAGCGTGTCGGGCAAGTGTTGTTGATTGACATCAAGTTCCAGCAGCTCAGCAACGTCGGTGTTAAGGTTTATAAAAAAAGGGTTTTTTAGCGGAGTAGGGTTAACCTGGCTGAAAAACTCATCGGGTAAACGCGAGTAGCTGTTGCAGAAGTTGAGTTGTTCGATTTTCTTCATGTATGCGATAATAAACTATTAATAATGACGGAAAGGCTTAATATGATTAGCCAGGCAAAATTCAATATCGGACAAATTATTGATCACAACAGGTTTGGATATCGTGGTGTAATCTTTGAAGTCGATCCCGTATTCTCCATGTCCGATGAGTGGTATGAGCAAGTAGCCAGCTCACGCCCGCCAAAAGACCGCCCCTGGTATCACGTGCTGGTCGATGGTAAGGAACATACCACCTATGTTGCAGAACGACATCTCGCGGCTGCAGGGGATACTTCTGAAATTTCTCACCCCGAACTGGGTCAGCATTTTACATCATATGAAAACGGAATGTACATCCCTGCACAGGTTGCCATGTAATCAGCATGCTGAAGTTTAAAGACCTTTCATTACGTCGTGGTATTCGTGAATTAATACAGGGTGCCAACTGTACTTTCCATGCAGGGCAAAGAGTCGGTATCACAGGGGCCAATGGAGTAGGCAAGTCCAGCCTGTTTGCATTAATAAGAGAAGAACTGCATCCGGATGCAGGTGATTTTACTATTTCACCCAATATACGCATTGCACATGTCTCGCAAGAAACGCCTGCTGTAGAAACCCCTGCTATCGAGTATGTCAAGGATGGTGATACGGAACTACGTGCTATTGAGTCTGAAATTCAACAAGCCGAGCAGGATAATGATGGCGAACGACTCGCCAGCCTGTATGCTGAGATGGAGGCCATTAATGGTTATACGGCCAATAGTAGAGCTGCGCGCCTGATGCATGGCCTGGGCTTTGATCGTGACCAGGAATCATTGGCGGTGAGCAGCTTTTCGGGTGGCTGGCGAATGCGCCTGAACCTGGCGCAGGCCCTGATGTGTCGTTCCGATTTGTTGCTGCTGGATGAGCCGACCAATCATCTGGACCTCGAAACGGTTATCTGGCTGGAGGACTGGTTGCGTGCCTATGACGGCTTGTTATTGTTGATATCACACGATCGGGATTTTCTCGATAGCCTGTCAACGCATATCGCGCATATCGAACATCATCATCTCACGGTCTACACAGGAAATTACTCGGCTTTTGAAAAGCTAAGGGCAGAGCAGCTGGCCAATCAGCAGTCCCAGTATCTGAAGCAGCAACGTCAGATCAAGCATATGCAGAAGTTTGTTGAGCGCTTTCGAGCCAAGGCCTCCAAGGCGACACAGGCTCAAAGCCGGGTCAAGGCACTTGAGCGTATGACTACGATCAGCCAGGCGCATGTTGATTCGCCGTTTGATTTCAGCTTTAAAACACCGGACACCCTGCCTGACCCTATTCTGCGCCTGGAGCAGGCAAGTGCTGGCTATCATGAGCAGGTCGTGGTGGGTGATATCAATATGAATATCGTTGCAGGTGATCGCATTGGTCTGCTGGGCCATAATGGGGCAGGCAAATCGACGCTGGTCAAATTGCTGGCGGGCGAATTGCAATGTATGCAGGGCGAGAGATTGCCTGCCAAGGGGATAAAGACCGGTTATTTTGCACAACACCAACTCGAACAGCTGGATGCGCAGGCCAGCCCGCTATTACATTTACAGCGCATAGACCCGAAGGCAACCGAATCACAGCTACGCAACTATCTGGGCGGGTTTGCCTTTAATGGTGATATGGCCATCACTAAAGTTGAGCCTTTTTCCGGCGGTGAGAAGGCTCGCCTGGTGTTGGCGATGCTGGTGTATCAAAAGCCCAACCTGTTGTTGCTGGATGAACCTACGAATCACCTGGATCTTGAGATGCGTCTGGCATTGACAACGGCGCTGCAGGATTTTGAAGGCGCCATGATAATCGTGTCTCATGATCGGCATTTGTTACGCACAGTATCAGATACGCTGATACTGGTGGCCGACGGCAGGGTAGAGGAGTTTAATGGTGATCTTGAAGACTATCGTAAACAAGTCAAGCAGGAAATAAACAATGAGGATCAGGGCCCGATTTCGGAAGTGCCTGGTAGTAATAAAAAACAGCTACGGCAACAAGCCGCAGAACAAAGACAAAGGCTGAAACCGCTAAAAAACAAAATTCAGAAACTTGAGAAGCAAATGGATAAGCTGAATGCAGAGAAGGCCCTGTTGCATGACAGGTTGGCGGAATCATCAATATATGAAGACGATAACAAGGCCGAGCTGAAGCAACGCTTGGAGCGACAGGGAGAGGTTGAGCAATTGTTACAAGACCATGAAGAGCATTGGTTGTTGCTGCAGCAAGAGCTGGAAGAAGTCATGTAACTATATTTGCTCAAAGTAAACGTGCAAGTTGCACGATCTAAATGCAACTTGCATATCACCTCATCTGTTTTAATTCTTGCAGTCAATATAAATAATAAGGTAATCAGGAGATTACACATCTGGCATTAATTATGCTCATGCTTAATTACTTTTATCAAAAGGAGTGGTGTGATGAAAATAATAAGCAAGATGTTACTCACTTTACTGGTAAGCTATCTGTTATCAGTGCATACGGTTTTCGCTAACCTGCCAAAGAGTATACTCGACACGTTTCCGGCGACGACCATCACCAAGGGCAAGATAATTATAAAGGCACCCGCAATTGCCGAGAACGGTGCTGTTGTTAATATCAGTATTGACAAGATTTTGATATCAGATAAAAGCCTGCATGTAACAGAGTTATGGATCTTTGATCATTTCCGGACAAAACCCATGGCGCATTTCAGACTCGGTGAGTCTGCTTTACCAAATGGTCTGTCGTCCCGTTATAAGCTGGTGGGTAGCAGCGTGGTTTATGCGGTCGCCTTGCTTAGCGATGGCTCAATGATCAGTGGTGAAAAGGCAGTTAAGGTCACAATAGGCGGATGTGGAGGTGGGGGCCCGACTCATACCGGGCAGTATTATGTTGCACCACCATACACCCCAGCTTTCCGGCGCGGGTATACTGCAAGTGTAAATCTGTCGGCCGTTCCTCGACCTGCAGGTGGCTGGACGCATGCTGAAAAATACTCGCAAATCAAAAGTAACGGTATCGTTTTGACAGAAAATCAACCGGTATCCACATTCAGCGCCGATGTCGATACCGGAAGTTATAGTAATATTCGACGATTTTTATTAAAGCAGGGTCAGTTGCCAGTAGTAGACGCGGTTCGAGTAGAGGAGATGGTTAATTACTTCTCGTATCAATATCCGCAGCCCCGCTCGAAAGATACGCCGTTTACTGTTTCAACCGAGGTTGGTCCATCACCATGGAATAGGGATACGCATTTATTGCAAATAGGCATCCAGGGTTACCAGGAAGACAGAAATGATTTACCGCCAGCCAATCTTGTATTTCTGGTTGATGTTTCCGGTTCCATGAGGAGCCATGACAAGATTGGCTTATTGAAATCATCTTTGCGCATGCTATCAAGGCAATTAAGTGAGCAGGATCGCATCGCTATAGTTGTTTATGCGGGTGCAAGCGGAGTGGTGCTAGATACAACGCCGGGTAATGATACTAACCGAATTATCCGTGCCTTGAACACATTGTCCGCTGGTGGTTCAACCAATGGGGGTGCAGGTATTCATCTGGCCTATAGAATGGCGAAACAGTCATTTATAAAAAATGGCATCAACCGCGTCATACTGGCTACCGATGGTGATTTTAATGTGGGTACGGTCAATCATCAGGCCTTGATTGACCTGATCGAGAAAAAACGTGAGTCCGGGATTACCTTAACAACTCTGGGGTTCGGTACAGGCAACTATAATGAAAAGCTCATGGAGCAATTGGCTGATCATGGTAATGGCAACTATGCCTATATTGATACATTGCAAGAGGCACGCAAGGTACTCGTGACCCAGCTGGCCAGTACATTATATACGATCGCAAGGGATGTGAAGATACAGGTGGAATTTAATCCGGCTATTGTTGCTGAATACCGCCTGGTAGGTTATGAGAACCGCTTGCTGAACAGGGAAGATTTCAAAAATGATAAGGTAGATGCAGGTGATGTTGGAGCGGGACATACTGTAACAGCCTTGTATGAGGTTGCCTTTGCAGGAAGTGAAGGGCAAAGTGTGGCGCCTTTGCGCTATGCTCGCAAGAAGCCTGATGCTAATCGCAGTTTGAGCGAAATTGCCTTTGTGCGACTGCGCTATAAAAGGGGCGGTGAAGATACAAGTCAGGAGATCAGGCACCCTGTGTATCGTGTGGATGTGCAGGAAGATATAAACCGTATGAGTGATAACTACCGATTTGCATCCGCAGTTGCTGCATTTGGTCAGATATTACGTAACAGTTCGCATATCCGGCACGTGGGCCTGGAACAGGTTCATCAATTGGCAAGTAATGCACTCGGTAATGATGCTAAAGGCTACAGGAAGGAGTTTCTTGATCTGGTCGATACGGCAGGTTCATTAACTGAATAAGTCTGAAAGCGATTCTGGAAAGGTGGTGATATGAATAATAAAGTATTGAATGTCGTGAGTAATCTACTTGTTTTGTTGTGTATGGTATCAACAACCATGCAGGCCGTAGCTGAAAACGAGTCCATGACAAAGGAAGAGCTGGAAGAATGGTTTCGCTCAGATCAGGAGACAGTTGACCCGATTAAATTAATCAATGAAGGTGAGCTGGTTTTCCTGAGTAAGAAACCGGAGCGTCAGGCTCATCAGGCAAAACATCTAATAACTATTTTGCCTGACAGTCTGGTCGATGGCTGGGTTAAATTATATCAATGCCATGAAAACCTCGATGTAATGCCGGCAGCGCAAGTGGTTTTTATGAACAAACGCGTGCGAAAACTGAAAGTGATATCCAGTAAGAATATCGACAAGACATGGGTTGAACAAGACACCGTGCAGATGAAAAAAATAGCCAGGGATGCGAGCCTGTGTATTGAGCTGGAAACAAGGGCATTCTGGAAAAATGCCGATGGCAGTTATTCCTTGCGAACCGGACCCTATCAGCGCAGGTTTCTGGATGGGTATTTTCCTGTCAGGCTGTTGCTGGATATAAAGTACCCGGGTAAAGAACTGTTGTTCAAGGGTGTGCTGCCAGAGTCGCAAGCCGGTTTTTCAGTAAAGCAGAAAAGTAATGTAGTCAACATCAATGCCTTATTTGAGGGGCGCTTGCATGTTGTTGTAACTTTTGTACAAAAATAAAATTGGTCAATGTTCTGTTATCAGTCAACTTGCTTGCGTATGATGATTAACTCAGGCGGTGGTTTATTGGTGTTTTCAGGTCGCAATACCGTTGTGCGAAACAGGATTTTATCCAGGCTGGACAAGTAATGTTTTACCGCGGTGCATTCATCGTTACCGCCACTATGCCCGGTGTAGGCCAGAATGCTGATCATGCCGCCGACTGACAAGGCCTGCATGGTAAAATCGAGTGCGCTGAGTGTGGTTGAAGTTCGAGTGCTGATAGCGTGGTCGGCGCCAGGCAAATAACCGAGGTTAAACATAGCGGCCTTGATGCCACCCTGATGGAGTTCTACCGGTATCAGTATCGGCATGCATTCATGGCCGGCATGAAATAATGAAACCTGTCGTTGTGCCTGATTTTCGAGTAGTCGTTGATGGCAGCTATCCAGCGCTGCTTGCTGTATGTCAAAGCCGTATACCTTGCCATGAGACTGTACCTGACGGGCAAGAAAGAGCGTGTCGTGGCCGTTGCCTACCGTTGCATCGATGACGGTATCCCCAGGCAGGATTACCACATCCAGGGCGTCATGTGCCTGCTGAGTCAGGGGTAGCTCAGCCATTACAAGTCCAGTGGCGATTGATATTTATATCCGGTTCCAAAGGCTGGTTTCGTATCAGGTGTTCACAATAATGTTGCGCATAATACGGGATGGTCAGTGATCCCCTGGATCCAAAACCGTTAAAAATCCCGATGCGTGGATATTCGGGGTGAAGCCCGATGTAAGGAGAGGTGTCCTTTGTACAGGGCCGAATGCCGGCGTGTTGCTGAGCTACTGTGAAGTCCATGTTTGTTTTAAATAGTTTGTTTATCGCGGCGAGGAGTTCTGATCGGGCTTTTGCAGTCGTTTTTTCATTCAGCTCATGCCATTGGTATGTAGCGCCAAATTTACAGCGATGTGTATCGGTGGGCAATAGCCAATGGCCGGCGTTAATGATGTTTTCGGGCAGGCGTGATTTTGTATCAAGGGTTAATATTTCTCCCTTGGCTAGTTTAAATGGCAGCCAGTTGAACCACGGATTGGCTGTCGCCTGGTAGCCCTCGCAGAAAATTAATTGTTCACTTTGATGGGTTTGCAAGATAACGGCATCAGGTTCGATCTTTATTTCGTCATATTCGATATCAATTTCTAGAAAGCAGTCATTTTTTATAAAATAATTTTTTAGCGCATCAAGCAGTGTAACTGTGTCGAGATAACCGGTCTGGTATTGATAAAACCCGCCTCTCGGGTTATTTATCTGGAGGTCGTTGAGCGGTTTAAAATCATGACCCAGGTAATTACGGTAGTCAGGGTCTGCCATGCGTTTTTCGTAAGCTGTATGGTCTTCTTCAGATCTGAATAGACGTGTCATGGGTTTAGCATGAAAAAAAGGGGTGCCAAATACCTCTTTTAGTTGCGCGTATTGCAACAAGGCTGCATTCAGAAAGGAGTCTGTTTTTTTATGTTTAACAAGTCGTTTGCCGGTGACGGGGTTTATCAGGCCGGCGGCTATGCGTGAAGCGGAAAGTTCGCGTGCCTGGTCTGCTATCAGTACGCGCTGTCCTTGCTGTATTAGATTCCAGGCAAGCAAGCTTCCAGCCAGTCCCTGACCCAGAATAATGGTATCCCAGTCAGTCAGGCTCATTTTCCAGGTTCAGGAGTTATTGGTGGCGTACTGATCTTGCAGATACTGTATGATCTCGCTGGACTCATACATCCAGGTGTTATTGCCCTGATCATCAGAGATTTTCAAACAAGGCACCTTGATTTGTCCGCCACCCGTGAGTAGTTGTTCACGATAGTCTGTGTTGTGCTGCGCATCGTAGGTTTCTATATTCAGTGACAGTCTTTTGATCGCACGACGAGTCTTGATGCAGAAAGGACAGGCGGCAAACTGGTATAACCCCAGTTTTTTTGTGTCACTGTCTATCTTTGCCTGCTGCTCGGCAGGTCTCTTTATGCCACGTGGCGTAGTCAGTTTGTCGGCAAGCAGGATGATCGGCCCTATGATCAGCCGAATGGTTTTGAAAAAATACCTGAAAAACAATTTCATTACAGCCATACCACTCATAAATAATATATAAACGAAAATGGATTATAACATTTTTTTATTGACTTGATAGCTGCTCTTTGGTGCATGAAATATTCATTGTCAGCAGTAAGTTATGGCCATTGATGTTGGTTGGACGAGGTCTGGCAGGCTATGCGATCAACTGGTGCGGGCTCATGATGTCGTCCGCACCAGTGGGTGTATTGTTTGCTATTTTTGTTAGTAAATTTCTGACCAGCTGTGTGGTATCCAGTCATGCTTTTGGGATTGAGGGTTGGTTGACCCACGTTTGCCCTGTTCAGGTCTTGCCGATTTGGCAGTCACGTCTTGAGTTTCATCATCCTCGAAGGCTGAAAACTCTGATTGATCTACCGGCTTCGGCCGGAGTTCGGGGGTAGCATTGTTTGTGGTTTGTTCGGCTACATGAATGTTGTGTACTTCGTTTAAGGCTGCACTTGCAGCAGCGGTGAGACTGAATAATGCAACAGCATATGTACAGTTGTGCAGGAATTTAGTAATCATGATGGCGTACCTCGATTACAGATTGATGTTTCCTTGCAGGGAGAGTTATTGGTATTTCCATATACCAATAGAGTGATATGAGAGCACCACTACAACCTGCAAGCTCAGACGCAGGTTATTAGTATTGGTTCCTTATGCTTAGAGATTATAGAACAGATAGCTTAATTTTCGAGTTTTCGTATAGTTTGGTTTGCAGTTATTATGGTTATAACTAACAGCAGTTTTTATAAGTTTGATTTGGTTTTAATGCCGGTTTTATTTCAGACGTATTGTCCTGCACACCAGGCAGAGGACCAGGCCCATTGGAAGTTGTACCCTCCAAGCCAGCCCGTGACGTCAACGACCTCACCAATAAAATAGAGTCCGGGTACGTCACGGCATTCCATTGTTTTGGAGGAAAGTGCATCGCAGTCAACACCACCCAGTGTGACTTCAGCGGTACGGTACCCTTCGGTGCCATTGGGTTTGATTGTCCACTTGTGGATACGGTTGGCAAAGCTATTAAACTGGTTGTGCGAATTGGTTTGCAAGGTGCTATTGAGTGAGTCTTCATCAAACAAGGCATCAATCAGGCGTTTGGGTAGAAATTGTGATAACAGGGTTTTTACCTTGAGTTGTGGGTTGTGTTGCTGCGCCTGTTTTAATTTATCGAGCAGGTTGTGATCTGGCAAAAGATTGATGGTAATCTCATCGCCGGCTTTCCAATATGAAGAAATCTGCAAGATGGCAGGCCCACTGAGTCCGCGATGGGTAAAAAGTATGTTTTCACGGAAAGACTGCCTGTCGGTGCTGACAATGCTGTCAATCGCAATGCCTGATAATGGCGCAAATTGTGTCTTGTCTTTCGAGTGTAATGTGAAAGGGACGAGCCCCGCCGAAACCGGCCATACATTGATATGAAACTGTTCTGCAATCCTGTAGCCGAATGGGCTTGCACCCATGGTAGGGATGGACAGGCCGCCTGTCGCGACGACCAGCGACTGACAGTGATAGTCTTGATGGTCGGTGGCGATTTTGTAATGATGGCCTGACGATTTTTCCACCTGCTTTATGGTTGTGTTTAAACGTATATCACAGTGTACCAGCCTGCATTCCTCCAGCAACATGTTCAGTATATCTTTTGCACTCTTGTCGCAAAATAGCTGGCCATGTGATCGTTCGTGATAGGGGATCTCGTAACGCTGCACCATGTCGATAAAATCCCATTGTGTATAGCGACTCAGGGCTGATTTGCAAAAATGCGGATTGTGGGAAATGTAATTGTCGGCACTGATGTCATAATTGGTAAAATTGCAGCGACCGCCACCCGACATGAGGATTTTTTTTCCAGCCTTGTTGCTGTGATCCAGAATGGTGACACGACGGTTTCGCTTGCCAGCCTCGATTGCGCACATCAGTCCGGACGCACTGGCTCCGATTATGATGACATCGACTTTTTGCATACGGCTATCCTGTTATTATTCCAGTCTTATTCTATGCTATATAAACATATTTATTTTGAATATGGCATTATACTATGTAGAAGTACTTTGGAGGCCGAAATATGATTGAGATACTGGATCAGACCAGGCTGTTTAAAGGTTTGTCTTATGATCAATTGAACGATATTACCCATTTTTCCGAGTGCTTGTTGCTAAATGATGGTGATATATTGATCCATGAAGGTGACGAGACCAATGCCGACATATTCGTGTTGTCTGAAGGTAATGTCGAGATTGTATCCAATACGACAGGGTTGACCAGTGGAGAGGTCGTGCTGTCGAGTGAAAACAAGGAGGTCTTTGGCGAGATCAGCTGGTTAACAAATGCCAGGAGGACGGCCAGTGTGCGTTGCCATGGCAACGCCGAAGTTATTCGCGTTGATGGTAAAAAGCTCATGTCTTACCTTGAGGCCAACCCGGAAGCAGGTTTTATTATTACCCGACGAATTGCGGAGTTGTTATCAAAACGTATGGAAGAGTCTAACCGCCTGCTTAAACAAATCCTCTGGAATGAACAGGTCTGAAATGTTTGTGCTGGCTTTAATGAGTGTTTAGTCGATTATCGGGTATGTTGTTTTCAGAGTTGTTGATATTGTTATTGTTTATAGTAGTTATCTGGTATTGGCTGGATGGCGCACGTACCAAGGAAGTAGCCAGCCAGGCAGGGCGTCATGCCTGTCAGGGTGCAAGTGTGGATTTCCTTGACGATACGGTGTCATTGACCCGTGTTCGTTTAAAGCGTGACAGTAGTGGTCGCATTTTCGTTAATCGTCATTATCAGTTTGAGTTTAGCAGTGATGGTCGTTTTCGTTATAAAGGTGACGTTGAAGTATTGGGTAAACGTATAATGAATGTCTCGCTCGATGTGCACCGTATTACGTCAGAGATGTAAAGTATGATTATGATCAAACCCATTTCATTGGCACAACAGCAGCAAGTGACAGAACGCACTGCCGACGTCTTGCGGCAGGCGGGTGAAATATATCAGCGGCAATTCAGTTCGGTAGCGGTTGCCTTTGATCTGAAAGGCAAGGCTGCGGGCATGTATTGCGTACGCGGAAGAAAAAGGTGGATACGATATAATCCGTTTATATTCGCGAAATATTTTACCGATAACCTGGAAACAACGGTGCCGCATGAAGTAGCGCACTATGTGATCGATCTGCTTTATGGCCAGTCCAATGTACGCCCGCATGGCAAGGAATGGTCGTCATTGATGTTGTCGCTTGGTGTGGAGCCGGAGCGAACCTGTGAGTATGACCTGGACGGCATACCCGTCAGGGTATACAGGCTATTTGATTATGTCTGTGACTGTTCCAGGCATCAGCTCAGCAGTCGCAGGCATAACCGTGTGGAGCGTGGGCAAATGCAGTACTTTTGTAAACTGTGCCGGCAACAGCTGGTGCCGGCCTAGTTTCTCAAATTGTTTTTTTACATTCCATGAAAGCGGGCACGGTCTGGTGTATCGGGAAATCAACGCCATAACGACTGTCAGTGCCCCGGCTTCCGATGTGACTCCCATCGTCAGTGCCAGTGGCAGGGCGATTACCGCTGCAGTCAATCCAGCTTAGCGAGCACCACGTATGTTATTGAAATGTAGTCCATTAACCAGGTTATCCATTACCTGGCCCCTACTTTTGATGGTTATATCCAGGATGGTTAATTCAATTTGGCTCTTATGGATATCTGTTTGAGGGCTAGTTGATAAATTAATATGCTCTCTATTGCCGTGGATCTGTAGGTCAGGGAGATATTCTGCTAGAATCGCAGCCTATTTTTTCAGTTCACTACACGTCTACAGGTTCAGGATCCGGTTTTGATATCTACAGCAAACATTACTATGCAGTTTGGCGCCAAGCCATTGTTCGAAAACATTTCGGTTAAATTTGGTGAAGCCAATCGATACGGGCTTATTGGTGCCAATGGCTGCGGCAAGTCAACATTCATGAAAATTCTCGGTGGCGACCTTGACCCTACGTCCGGTACGGTAACGGTTGATGTCAATGAACGCGTTGGTAAACTCAGGCAGGACCAGTTCGCATTTGAGGAATACAGTGTCATCGACACCGTTATCATGGGACATGCCGAGTTGTGGGAGGTCAAGGCCGAACGGGACCGTATCTACAGCCTGCCGGAGATGAGCGAAGAAGATGGAATGAAGGTGGCTGAACTGGAGGTGGCCTTTGCCGAGATGGACGGATACACGGCCGAGTCACGTGCCGGTGAATTACTGCTCGGTCTGGAAATTCCATTGGAGCAGCATACTGGCCCGATGAGCGCTGTGGCGCCGGGCTGGAAGCTGCGTGTGTTGCTGGCCCAGGCCCTGTTTGCCGACCCGGATATCATGTTACTGGATGAGCCGACCAATAACCTGGATATAAACACGATTCGCTGGCTCGAAAATATTCTTAACCAGCGTAACAGCACCATGGTCATCATTTCGCATGACCGTCACTTCCTTAACAGTGTCTGTACCCATATGGCAGATCTGGATTATGGCGAATTACGCATGTATCCGGGCAACTATGATGATTACATGACGGCATCGACCCAGGTCCGTGAACGACTGTTGGCTGATAATGCCAAGAAAAAGGCACAAATAGCCGAACTGCAAACCTTCGTCAGTCGTTTCTCGGCGAATGCATCCAAGGCCAAGCAGGCCACATCGCGTGCCAGGCAAATAGACAAGATAAAACTGGAAGATGTCAAACCGTCGAGCCGTCAGAGTCCATTTATACGCTTTGAACAGGAAAAGAAATTGTACCGGCTGGCGTTTGAAGTCGAAGGCGTGAGTAATGGCTATGACGATAATACACTGTTCAGCGGTATTGATATGATGGTCGAGGTGGGTGAACGAGTCGCGATTATCGGGCCAAACGGTATCGGTAAAACCACGCTGCTACGCACCCTGGTGAATGATCTTCCTGCAAGGTCAGGAGTGGTGAAATGGTCTGAAAATGCCAATATCGGCTATTATGCGCAGGACCACGCAGGTGATTTTGAAGAGGATATGTCGCTGATGGAATGGATGGGGCTTTGGGCCAAGGAGGAGGACGATGAGCAAGTGATTCGTGGCACCCTGGGTCGTTTGTTGTTTTCTCAGGACGAGATCAAGAAATCAGTCAAGATTATTTCGGGTGGTGAACAGGGGCGTATGATTTTTGGCAAGTTGATGCTGCAAAAACCCAACGTGCTGGTTATGGATGAACCCACCAATCACCTGGATATGGAGTCGATCGAGTCACTCAACCTTGCGCTGGAAAATTATCCGGGCACACTGGTCTTTGTCAGCCATGACCGAGAGTTTGTCTCGTCACTCGCCACCCGCATAATTGAAATGAAACCGGATGGAGTGGTTAATTATAGTGGTACGTACGAGGAATACCTGCGCAGTCAGGCTATCGAGTCATAAAAACATTTAAGTATGTTCGGTATATAAAGCGATGAGCACGAAAAAATCTTTTTCTGTTAACAAAAGTCTGTTAACCAATTTGTTGGCCGCAGGCCTGGTTTTGTTAAGCTTTAATGTTTCTTTCTACGCAGACCAGCTTTTCAGTATAGGGATCTTTGCCCTGTCCGGCGCTGCGACCAATTGGTTGGCAGTCTATATGCTGTTTGAGCGTGTACCACTACTGTATGGCTCTGGAGTGATACCTAATCAGTTTGAGCAATTCAAACTGGCTATCAAGACAATGATGATGCAGCAGTTCTTTAACCAGGAAAACCTGCAAAGGTTGATTGAAACCGAAGAAGCCTCTGCCAAAAACCTGATTAACCTGGATCCCGTGCTCGATGAAATAGATTATGACAAGGTGTTTCAGCGTCTGCTGGACGCCATTATGGAATCATCTTTTGGCAGCATGCTGGGTATGTTTGGTGGTGCTGGCGCACTGGAGCCATTACGCGAGCCATTTGCCGAAAAAATAAGGGGTGCATTGACTGAAATGGTTAATACTGAGTCATTTCATGAACGGCTATCAGGCAGTATTAACAACGCCGCACTTAGTGAAGACATGCTGCAGCATATAGAGCAGATGGTTGATTACCGCCTGGCAGAACTGACCCCGGAGCTCGTAAAAGAGATTATTCAGACCATGATCCAGAAACACCTGGGTTGGCTGGTCGTTTGGGGGGGTGTTTTTGGTGGTCTGATTGGTTTGCTGGTCAGCTTGATTAACTGAAAGCTGTTTTAGCCATAGATACACAAATAGGCCGTTTCCTCGTTCACGTTGACATCAAACGAACTGTTCGCTGCCACTTCAAAAGTTTCACCGGCCTGATAACAATGTTGTTCCTTGCCTGGTAGCGTAATATTGAGTGAGCCACTGACAACCGTCATGGCTTCTTTTTCAGCTGTATTAAACACGTAATCGCCGGGGGCCATAACACCTACTGTTGCTGGCAAGGTGGCAGTGTTGAAGGCGATGGATTTTACCTTGCCGTCGAAATATTCATTGGTATTAAACATAACCGTTGTCTCGCTTTAATGTAGAAATAATTTACCTGTTGAACCAGATATTACAGCATATAAGCAATTAGTGATACGTCATCATTTTGAAACAGTCTTTGTTCAATATTGGTGCTTGAATAAAAATAAAATGAATGATTTGTCTAAAAAAAAGAGACATGAAATTTGTTTGTGCTATATTCACGAATGAATGCATTCCATTCAAGCCTCGTCAGCGACTCCTTAAGTAGGAATAGTGGCAGTTGCCTTGTCTGATATGCGTTATTTATATTGATCAATTTTTATAAAAGGTATGGTTCTATGGCAACAGGTACAGTTAAATGGTTTAACGAATCGAAGGGTTTTGGTTTTATTGCTCCAACAGATGGCGGCACGGATGTGTTTGTACATTTCTCTGCGATTAATTCAGATGGATTTCGTACACTGGCTGAAGGGCAGAGTGTCAATTATGAGGTCGAAGACAGTCCGAAAGGGCCGCAGGCCAAAGAGGTGACAACGAACTGATATAACCACACCCTGTCAAAAACCTGCGCAAAAACGCAGGTTTTTTTTTGCCTGAATATCTAAAATTTTGAATTGCCTCACAGATTTTGCTATTGACCGTTAAACTAGTATGGTTTCTTATCTATGGGCTGATGACATGCTCAAGATTCAGCCAATATTGCCGTTAAATATGGATAGTATCTACTACCCGTTCGAGGTTATACAATATGAGTGATGGTGTATTATCAACAAGCGGTTCATCATTTTCTGCACAGATCCTGTCGACACAGCATCAAGTGAGTGCATTAAAAAAGAGCCAGGATATCCAGGAGCAGGAAGGGGATGCCAAACTGAAATTGCTGGACTCGGTGCCCACAGCCAACCCCAGGCCCGATCCCAGTTCTCCAATAGGATATAATGTAAACATTAAAGCCTGACCTGCAATCCACTCAACTGAGTGGATTTTTTTTGCCTGCCTTTTTTCACAAGACCTA